>ERZ1034363.143-NODE-143-length-50069-cov-8.559850_pt1 | contig 50069 bp, 48 predicted proteins | sample MGYA00520616_ERZ1034363 | MGnify/ENA primary metagenome ERZ1034363 (study PRJEB33736, sample SAMEA104284506) | Azolla filiculoides | biome: Urban; feature: Water surface; material: Ditch water | place: Netherlands | collected 2015-10-28 | depth 0-0.1 m ...
TTACGTTGAATCGCCCACATCAAGCCGAAGGCGATGCCAAAGAAGACCAGCATACCCATGATCGGGCTGCCCGCCATAAGCATCGGTACGCCTGAGCTTAAACCAACTACGGCGCCAATAACGGTGGGGATAAGCGACAGAGCCAGCAGCCAATAGGTATTACGAAGCACCTGATTGCGGCTGGCGTTAATAGTAATGCCGCCAAAAGAGGGTGTAGAACGAATATTCATGGATCAGATTCCTTCAGGAAAACAGTCACGTAGTGCGTATATAGTAGCTGAAAAGCCGGAAATCAAGTCCGTTTTCAGCACAGGGATATTTTAGATGCTTTGACGTGACAATTCTGTGTCATTCCAGGTCAGATATTCACCACGATCAGCGGACCAATCGGCTAAAACCCAGCGTTCTACATGAATACCATCGACAATAAGGTCATGGGTCGCTGGGCGATGCGTATGGCCATGGATCAGCGTGGCGTAGCCAAAGCGGCGTGCCTCATCTTCGACCATGCCCGAATCCACATCCATAATGGTTCCGGTTTGCGTGTTGTAACGACGACCTTTGCTGCGCCAGCGCAGCCAGGCACCAATACTTCTTCGCACCCAGTAGGGTAAGCGAAGGAATTTAGCCTGGTTTTCCGGCTTACGTACCTTAGTCCGGAATTCCTGATAGGCAACGTCGCCGGTACAGTAAATATCACCATGCGATAAGACAAATTGCCAGGTGGTTGTCGAAAGAACGTACGGATCTTCCAGACGGCTCAAGCCCAGTTCAGCCAGCACACGGTCGCTGACCATGAAGTCGCGGTTGCCAGCCATAAAATAGACCTTAACACCGGCCTGAGCGGTTGCCTTGAGCGCATGGAACACGGGTTGGTAGGCTTTGAGACCCAGGTCTTCATCGCCCACCCATGATTCAAAAATGTCACCCAGCAGATAAACCGACTGGGCTTCCCGGCGGGCACGTTCCAGAAAAGCCAGGAAGCGTGCCGTAATTGCCGGGGTGTCCGATGCCAGATGGACATCAGACGCAAAGAAAATCATTTGATGGTTACCGACTGGATGATCACGTCTTCTTTAGGAACATCCTGATGGAAGCCGCTGGTGCCGGTTTTAACGGCTTTGATCTTGTTCACGACATCCATGCCATCGGTGACTTTACCGAATACGGCATAACCCCAACCTTGAGGTGTTTCACTCTTGAAGTTGAGGAAATCATTGTCAGCAACGTTGATAAAGAACTGATCAGTTGCAGAATGTGGGTCGCTGGTACGGGCCATGGCCAGGGTGCCGGTCGTATTCTTCAGACCGTTATTGGCTTCATTCTTGATTGGGGCTTTGGTTGGTTTCTGTTTCATGCCTGGCTCAAAACCACCACCTTGAATCATGAAGCCATTGATCACACGGTGAAAAATTGTGTTGTTGTACGTGCCGTCTTTGGCATAGGACAGAAAGTTAGCAGCGCTAACCGGTGCGTGTTCGTTGTCCAGTTCTACTGTGATCGGACCAAAGTTGGTGTTCAGAATAACCGTTTGCATGGATTGTTTCTCCTGGAAGTGGGGCTGGATTGCACGATGGTTTTACCTGCGGGTTTGCCAAGACTCGTGCTATATTCAAAGACGCATTTTATCTGTATTTACACGGTATTTTCTCCGTCTTTACCATTCAATAGTCTGTCATGCTCTCGATCTATAACACCCTAGCCCGTGAAAAATCCCCGTTGCAACCGATTCATCCGGGGCAGGTGCGCATGTACGTCTGTGGCATGACGGTGTATGACTACTGCCATTTGGGCCATGCCCGCGTGATGGTGGTGTTCGATATGGTGTACCGCTGGCTGATGTCTCAGGGTTACCAGGTTGAGTATGTGCGCAACATTACCGATATTGATGACAAAATCATCGCACGTGCCAATGAACGTGGTGAAAGTATTCAGCAGCTGACCAACCGCTACATCGCTGCTATGCACGAAGACAGTGATGCGCTGGGCGTGCTGCGTCCCACCAAAGAGCCACGTGCTACCGAATATGTGCAGGAAATGCTGGATCTGATTGGGACACTAGAAGGCAAAGGCCTGGCCTATCAGGGTGGCGATGGCGATGTGAACTTCGCTGTGCGCAAATTTCCCGGCTACGGCAAGCTGTCTGGTAAATCGCTGGATGATCTGCGGGCGGGCGAGCGCGTGGCTGTGGCCAGTGCCAAAGAAGACCCTTTGGATTTTGTGCTCTGGAAACATGCCAAGGCAGGTGAGCCGGCCTGGCCATCGCCGTGGGGTGAGGGTCGACCGGGTTGGCACATTGAATGCTCGGCCATGAGTAGTGCGCTGCTCGGCAACCACTTTGATATCCATGGTGGGGGTGCCGATCTTCAGTTCCCGCACCATGAAAATGAAATTGCCCAATCCGAAGGTGCGCACGGGGGGACTTTTGCCAACATATGGATGCACAATGGCTTTATCCGCGTCGAGAAAGACGGCATCGAAGAAAAGATGTCCAAATCATTGGGTAACTTCTTCACCATCCGTGACGTGCTCAAGGTCTACGACCCGGAAATCATCCGTTTCTTCATCCTGCGTGCGCAGTACCGCAGCCCGCTAAACTACTCGACGGCTCACTTGGATGATGCGGCTAACGCATTGGAGCGTTTGTACACGGCGCTACGCAATGTGCCCGCTGATGCTGCTGCCGTAGACTGGCAGAGCACTTATGGCCAGAAGTTTGCGGCCGCCATGAACGACGACTTCAACACGCCGGAAGCTATGGCCGTGTTGTTTGAGCTGGCTCAGGTGGTTAATCGTGAGCAGAGCGGCGCGCTCGCTGGTCAACTTAAAGCCTTGGCTAATGTACTTGGCTTGTTAGAGCGTGCACCAGAAGCATTCATGCAACGCGCTACCGGCGCCGATGCCGAAGGCCTAACGCCGGAGCAGATTGAAGCACGTATCCAGGAACGTTTAGCGGCGCGCAAGGCCAAGGATTTCGCCACATCTGATCGCGTACGTAATGAACTGCTAGAAGCTGGTGTGGTGCTGGAAGACACGCCACAGGGGACGATCTGGCGTCGTGCCTGATGACCGTCCGCAGTTAACGCCGCAAGCAACGCTGGCGCGTAATGAACGCACCATGTTGCTCATACTCGCTGGTATCCAGTTCTGCCATGTGCTGGATTTCATGATCATGATGCCGCTGGGGCCCTTTCTCATCAGCGCCCTGGGTATATCAACGGATGAATTTGCCTTGCTGGTCGCCAGCTACAGCTTCAGTGCAGCAGCTGCGGGTCTACTCATAGCACCTGTAGTAGATCGTTTCGAGCGCAAACGCTTTTTGTTAGCAATCTTCTTCGCCTTTGCTGTTGCCACGTTGCTGTGTGCCTTATCCCCAGGATTCATAACGCTGTTACTTGCCCGTGGTTTAGCGGGTGTCTTTGGCGGCATGATGGGCGCCATGGTGCATACCATCGTAGCCGATGCCATCCCCTTTGAACGACGGGCTAAGGCCACCGGTTATGTGGCAACGGCGTTCTCTGTGTCCAGTATTGCCGGTGTGCCGCTATCGCTACTCATGGCAGATGCCATGGGCTGGCAAGCACCTTTTCTGTTTATTGCCGTACTGAGTTCGTCGCTAATCTGGTTCGGTTTTAAATCACTGCCCGAGTTTCATGGGCATATCAAAGCGCGTGAAGAAGGGCGAGCGATCCGGCAAATGATTGCGGTAGCTGTTGAACCTAATCACATGAAGGCAATGCTGCTGACTGGCCTCGTTATCTTTGGCGGCTTTACAGTCATTCCCTACATCACGTTGTATGCCATCGCTAACGTCGGTATCGCAGGCGATCAGATTCCACTCATTTATTTTCTGGGCGGTGCGGCAACATTCATTACGGCACGCCTCATTGGGGCGCTGGCAGACCGTTTTGGCAAGATCGTATTGTTTCGTATCGTGGCAATAGGGGCCTGCGTGCCCGTATTGCTCGTCACCAATATCGGTGCAGTGAGCCTGGTGTCATGGCTGCTTATCACCACGCTATTCTTCGTTTTGGTCTCTGGCCGTATGGTGCCTTTGCTGGCCATTGTCGGGGCGGCTGTGAAACCACAACAACGCGGGGCATTTCTATCGTTGAATGCTACCGTGCAGTCATTAGCCATGGGTCTGGCCAGTATGGTGGGCGGCGTCTTCATCACCCAAAGCCCAGATGGGATCATCAGTGGCTACGGCTGGGTCGGGCTGGTTGCCGCCATCTTTAATGTGATGGCGGCATTGTGGGTCGGGCGGGTCGCTATTCGTGATTAGCGTCTGTACAAGTACAGTACAACAGCGTTAGCTACTAAAGAAATTCTTCAGCTTCTGCTGCCAGCCACCTTCTTTAGGCGAATGGTGATCCGGGCGTTCGCCCAGGCTTTCCTGGAACTGGCGCAGCAGCTCTTTTTGCTCGCTGTTGAGATTGACCGGTGTTTCAACGATAACGTGGACATAAAGGTTGCCGGCCACGCCACTTCGCATACCGGTGATGCCTTTGCCACGTAGGCGGAAGATTTTGCCTGTTTGGGTTTCATCCGGAATGCGCAGGCTGGCGGTGCCGTCTAGCGTTGGCACATCGATGTCGCCACCAAGTGCTGCTGTAGCCATGGTGATAGGGATTTCGCAATGCAGATCATCCCCGTCACGCGTAAAGAGCTCGTGTTGGCGCAGGCTGATCTGTACGTAGAGGTCGCCTGATGGTCCGCCATTGACACCGGCTTCGCCTTCACCAGAAAGTCGGATGCGGTCCCCTTCGTTAACGCCGGCCGGGATTTTGATTTCCAGGGTTTTGTTTTCACGCTTGCGCCCACGGCCGTGGCAGTCGGTGCAAGGGTCTTCGATGACTTTGCCAGAGCCATGGCAGTGCGGGCAGCTCTGTTGTACCGAGAAGAAGCCCTGTTGCATACGAACCTGACCGCTACCCTTACAGGTGCCGCAAGTCTTTGCGCTGGTGCCTGGTTTGGCACCGGAACCTTTGCAGGTTTCACAGTTGGTTTCGGTAGGGATGCGGATACGGGTTTGTGATCCTTTGGCCGCTTCTTCCAGGCTGATTTCCAGGTCGTAGCGTAGATCGGCGCCACGATAAACCTGACTGCGGCCACCACGTCCACCGCCGCCGCCGAAGCCACCGCCGCCGCCCCGGAATATTTCTTCGAAGATATTGCCGAAGTCAAAGCCACCGGCGCCCCCGCCAAAGCCACCATGCCCCATGGAAGGATCAACACCGGCATGGCCATATTGGTCGTAGGCCGCACGCTTATTCGGATCGGTTAGGACTTCGTAGGCTTCTTTAGCTTCTTTGAACTGGGCCTCAGCGGTTTTATCATCCGGGTTACGGTCCGGGTGATGCTTCATGGCCAGACGGCGATAGGCCTTTTTAAGCTCCTCATCGGAGGCACCTTTGTTAACACCCAGAATTTCGTAGTAATCGCGTTTGGACATAGCGGTTCAGCTTCAGTTCGAATCAAATTTAGAAAATGCAAAAGGGGCAAGGTTGCCCTTGCCCCCGCCGGATAAGGATCCGGAGTTACTTCTTGTCTTTCACTTCGGTGAATTCGGCATCCACCACATCGCCGTCATCAGCTTTGCCGGCATCGGCACTGCCACCTGCGGCAGCACCAGGTGCAGCCTGACCGTCAGCACCAGCCAGTTGGGCTAGTGCCTGCGATGCCTGCATGAGGGCTTCAGCCTTTTTCTCGATCTCGGCTTTGTCAGTGCCGCGGACAGCGTCTTCCACTTCCTTGGCAGCAGCTTCAATCTTGGCCTTTTCATCAGCCGGCACCTTGTCACCCAGTTCGTTCAGCATCTTGCGAACACTGTGAACCGCTGCATCGCCGCCGTTACGGGCATCGGCCAGTTCACGGGCTTTGTGATCTTCAGCCGCGTTGGCTTCAGCATCCTTAACCATGCGCTGGATTTCTTCTTCCGACAGGCCGGTGTTGGCTTTGATGGTGATCTTATTTTCTTTGCCGGACTGCTTGTCCTTGGCCGAAACGTGCAGAATGCCGTTGGAATCGATGTCAAAGGTGACTTCAATTTGTGGCATGCCACGCGGTGCGGCAGGGATGCCTTCCAGATTGAACTGACCCAGACTCTTATTACCGCTTGCCATTTCACGTTCACCTTGCAGCACGTGGATGGTAACTGCCGACTGATTGTCATCAGCGGTCGAGAAAACCTGGCTTGCCTTGGTCGGGATGGTGGTGTTCTTCGGGATGAGCTTGGTCATTACGCCACCCAGGGTTTCGATACCCAGGGTGAGTGGCGACACATCAAGCAGCAACACATCCTTAACATCGCCTTGCAGTACGCCACCTTGAACGGCAGCGCCGACAGCAACAGCTTCATCAGGGTTGACGTCTTTGCGTGGTTCTTTACCGAATACTTCCTTAACCTTTTCTTGCACCTTCGGCATGCGCGACATACCGCCAACCAGGATGACATCGCTGATGTCCGAAGCCGAGCAACCGGCATCTTTCATGGCGGTGACGCAAGGGGCGATGGTGCGCTCGATCAGATCATCGACCAAGCTTTCGAACTTGGCACGGGTGATCTTCATGGTCAGGTGCTTTGGACCGCTAGCATCAGCCGTAATGTACGGCAGATTGATTTCGGTCTGTTGTGCCGACGACAGCTCGATCTTGGCCTTTTCAGCGGCTTCTTTCAGTCGCTGTAGAGCCAGAACGTCGTTCTTCAGATCGGCGCCAGATTCTTTCTTGAATTCGGTGACGATGTAGTCGATCAGACGTTGGTCAAAATCTTCGCCGCCGAGGAAGGTATCGCCGTTGGTCGACAAGACTTCGAACTGGTGTTCGCCGTCAATTTCCGAGATATCGATGATCGAAATATCGAAGGTGCCGCCGCCAAGGTCAAACACGGCAATCTTGCGATCGCCTTCTTTTTTGTCCATGCCGAAGGCCAGAGCGGCTGCGGTTGGCTCGTTAATGATGCGCTTTACGTCTAGACCAGCGATGCGGCCAGCATCTTTGGTGGCCTGACGCTGGCTATCGTTGAAGTAAGCAGGCACGGTAATAACAGCCTCGGTAACTTCTTCACCGAGGTAGTCTTCAGCGGCCTTTTTCATCTTGCGCAGCACTTCAGCCGACACCTGTTGTGGTGCCATCTTCTTGTCATTAAGTACTTCTACCCATGCGTCACCATTGTCAGCCTTGGCGATCTTGAAAGGCATCAGGCTGATGTCTTTCTGGACTTCCTTGTCTTCGAAGCGACGACCAATCAGACGCTTGATGGCGTACAGGGTGTTCTTCGGGTTGGTCACGGCCTGACGCTTGGCCGGTGCGCCAACGAGAATCTCGCCGTCGTTGGTATAGGCAATGATTGACGGGGTAGTGCGGGCGCCTTCTGCGTTTTCAATAACCTTCGGCGTGCCATTTTCCATCACGGAAACGCACGAGTTGGTGGTGCCGAGGTCAATACCGATGATTTTTCCCATGGATTCTTATCCTTGCTTTTATTAAGTCGTTAATTGGTTGGGCAAAACAGTGCCGTTTTGCCGGTCATGGAGCGTATATGGGGCTAAAAACCAGGTCTTCAAGCCCCGTTTTAAGTAATTTAGCCTTTAGCTACCGTCACCATAGCCGGACGTAGCACGCGGTCCGATAGCTGATAGCCCTTTTGCAGCACGTTTACTACCGTGTTGGGCTCTTGCTCGGCATCGACCATAGCGATTGCCTGGTGCTGGTTCGGATCAAATTTTTCACCAGCAGCCGGATTTTCTACCTTCATGCCAGAGCGTTCGAAGGCGCTAAGCAGTTGTTTCTGTGTAAGTTCCACGCCAGAGCGTAGGGCAGCGGCATCGGCGGCTGTATCGGATAACGCTGCATCGAGACTATCGCAAACAGCAATCAGTTCACGGGCAAATTTCTCAACAGCGAATTTGTGGGCCTTGGTGACATCTTCGGCAGCGCGACGGCGCATATTTTCTGTGTCTGCTTTGGCGCGTAGGAATGCATCCTGCAGCTCGGCCACTTTGGCTTCAGATGCTGCTAGCAGGCTTTCGGGCGTATCGTTTTGGGCAGTTTCGGCAGCCGGTGCTTCTTCGTTGATTGGGTCGACGGCGTCGTTTCCAGGCATTTGTTGAGTCATATGGGTGTTAATCCGTTGATAGATGGCGTTAGTTATGCAACATATGGGGTTGCTTGGAGCTTATTCAAGAGCCCCTAAGGATTTGGCACGGGCTTGCTGTAGTTTAAGCATGTCGGTGTCGTAGCCTCTTGTAGGCCACCCGGCCAGATGGGTTTCGGAAAGATCGGCCAGGGATTCTATCCAGGTGGCTGATTCATTCAGGCAACCGACATAGTGAAAGTGTTCGCCGCCAGCGGTGAGATAAGCCGCGCGTACTTCCATGTTGATTTCTTCCAGGGTCTCCAGACAGTCTGCTACAAAGCCCGGGCAAAGCACATCAACGCGTTTGACCCCCGATTTGGCAAGGTCGATCAAGGTGGGTTCGGTATAGGGCTCAACCCATTTTGCTTTGCCAAAGCGAGATTGAAAGGTGGTGACAACGCTTTCTGCGGGAAGGTTAAGTGCTTCGGCAACCAGCCGTGACGTTTTATGGCATTCGCAGAAATAGGGGTCGCCCAGTTTGAGGTTGCGTTCGGGTAGGCCATGAAAGCTCATTACCAGTCGATAGCTCTGGTCAGGCAGAGGTGGCGGTGGGTTGTGCTGCCAGTGTCGTAAGACTTGGTCGGCTATGGCGTTGATATAGCCGACATCGTCGGCGAAATTGCGCACATATCGCAATTCTGGTTGGTTGCGGAGGCTGGTTACCCAATTTAAAGCCTGGTCAATGACCGTGGCGGTGGTGCTTGCAGAATATTGCGGGTACATGGGGAGCAATAGAATACGTGTGGCGTTTTCATTGCGTAGCCGTTCCAGCACAGCAGGAATACTTTCAGGCCCATTGCCTGCATAGCGCATAGCCCAGGTGACGATCAGGTTATGGTGGCCTCGTTGGTGCAGGCAGCGCTCAAGGGCGGCCGTTTGAGCTTTGGTATGAACGAGAAGTGGTGAACCGGCGTCATCCCAGATGGTGGCGTATTTGGCAGCGGATTTTTTAGGTCTGACGCGCAAAATGATGCCATGCAGGATCGCCATCCAGATCGGACGAGGAATTTCAACCACCCGCGGGTCGCCAAGAAATTCGGCGAGGTAGCGGCGGACGGCGGCAGGGGTTGGTGCTTCAGGTGTGCCAAGGTTAACCAGGACAATCGCGGTTTTAGCGGGGGTACCGTGGCGCCATGCCGGTGCAGTTTTATTCATGGATTGACCAAAAAAGGATGAACGGATGAAACAACTAACCCTGAGCTTGTTCAGTCAGGGCGCTAGAAAGCAGACGGGCGGTAATGTCGACGATGGGGATAACGCGATCATAAGCCATACGCGTGGGGCCAATAACGCCCACCGAGCCAACGACTTGGCCTTCCACCTGATACGGCGCTGTTACGACACTACATTCATCTAGGGTGGCAATGCCGGATTCCTGGCCGATATAAAGCCTGACACCTTCGGCGCGTTGTGAGAGGTCGAGTAACCGCACGAGTGCGGTACGTTGTTCGAAAAGGTCAAAGAGTTCGCGTAAACGCCGCATGTTCGAACTGAGATCTTCGACATCGAGTAGATTCTTTTCGCCGGAAATAATCGTTTCGGATGCTTTGGGCATAAGTGCTTCACCGCTAGCAGTCAGCGCAGCGGTCATCAGCGCCTGGAGATCGCTGCGGATGCGCAGCAGTTCGTCATGAACGCGATTGCGCATTTGATCGAGCGCTAGCCCGACAAAATTCTGATTCAGGGTGTTGGCTGCTTCGATCAGTTCAGCGCTGCTATAAGCCCGATCAGTCGACAGGATGCGGTTTTGGACGTTGCCATCACTGGTAACCAATACCAGTAGCACACGCTTCTCAGACAAGGCAATAAACTCGATCTGGCGAATACGGTTGCTGGGATGCCGGGGGGCAATAACGATGCCGGCAAAGCGGGTGAGGTCAGAAAGTAGGCGTGAGGCATGGTTAATGATCTGACCGGGTTGGGCCTTGGCATCGGCAAGTTCAGCCAGAATCCGTGCGTGGTCGATCTGCTCCAGAGGCTGCATGGTGAGCAGGGAGTCGACAAAAAAACGATAGCCGCGCGGGGTAGGGATGCGGCCGGCCGAGGTGTGCGGGCTGGCAATAAACCCAAGATCTTCCAGGTCTGCCATGACATTGCGAACGGTTGCTGCGGATAGATCCAGACCCGAAGCGCGTGACAGCACCCTAGAACCAACCGGCGCACCATCGGCTATGTAGTTTTCAACCAGCGTCTTGAGCAACACGCAGGCGCGATCGTCCAGCGGCGCGGGTTTGTTTTGTTGGTGCTGGGCGGAAGAAATGATTCCGGGGTCAGATTTGGAAGCCATGGAATAGATTCTACAAAATTATTCTGTGGTTTAATCGGGTTCTGTCGCCGATAAGACAAATGCTTTCGTTGTCTGTCGGGTGCTCAAGATGCGAATGCCTATTGTCACTGCCTTCCCGGGCCTGTTTGCGGAGTCGGATTGATGTCGTACCCCTTGCCGTTAAAAACGGTTGCGCTGATTGGTCGCCAGGAAAGCCCTGAGGTTGCGGATTCGATTGTGGCCTTATCCGGATTCTTTGAATCGCAGGGCGTCAAGGTGCTCGTTGAAACCGAAACGGCCATCGAGGTAAGTCAGCTCTTAGGCAGCGAGCCGCTGGCAGCGTCTGAATGTGCTGATTTTGCCCATATTGGCAACTCAGTCGATCTGGCCATTGTCGTGGGTGGTGATGGCACGATGCTGCATGCCGCGCGTCAGCTTGCGCGCTTTGATGTTCCTTTGGTGGGTATCAATCAGGGACGCCTGGGTTTTATGACGGATATTGCTCGTTCCGCCATGATCGAAGCGATGACCTTGCTCATGGCTGGTAAGTTCACACCAGAAGATCGTTTATTGCTGGATACTGAAGTGGTTTTCGGTGGGGCATCGGCTCAATGGCAGCCGCTAGCCAATCTGGCTTTTAACGATGTGGTGATAGATAAGGGTGCCACCGGGCGCATGATTGAATTTGAATTGCGGGTGGATGATGAATTTATCTACAGCGCGCGCGCCGATGGTCTGATCATCTGCACGCCGACCGGCTCCACTGCCTACGCGCTATCGGCTAATGGCCCAATCTTGCACCCCAAACTGGGTGGTATTGCTCTGGTGCCGTTATGTCCGCATGCCTTATCCAATAGACCTATTACTTTGCCAGACACGGCGCAAATTGAAGTGCGACTGGTTCAGGGGGCTAACGCACGTGCCCACTTTGATGGCCAGGAAACCGTTGACCTGATGCCGGGTGACGGGGTGCGTCTGGTGAAGTCGCCGCACCGGATCAAACTATTGCATCCACCTTCTTATAGTTACTTCGCGATGTTGCGCCAGAAGTTGCACTGGAGCGAAGGCCCGAGCATTCGACCCGGGTTGGTGGTTAATGCGCCTTCTGGAACCCGAGACTGATACATGCTTTGCCGCTTGGTGATCCGTGATTTTGTACTGGTTCGGGAGCTGGCGCTCGATTTTTTGCCGGGCTTTGGGGCGCTGACTGGCGAAACAGGTGCGGGTAAATCATTACTGATTGATGCGCTGGCCTTTGTGCTGGGTGAACGAGCCGAATCCGGACTGATTCGTTCTGGCGCGCCGCGGGCTGAAGTGACCGCAGAGTTTGATGCATCGGTTGACCCTGCCTTTGTGGCCTGGTTTGCCGAACAGGCGATTCCATTGGAACCCGGCGAGGGTGTTTTGATTCGTCGGGTTATGGAGGCGAACGGCCGGTCACGCGCTCTGATTAATGGGGTCCCTGTGACCTTACAACAGGTGCGAACTGCGGGTGAGTGGTTGCTGGATATTCATGGGCAACACGCCCACCAGTCTTTATTACGGGCCGATGCCCAGCGGCAGTTGCTGGATGATTTCGGCCAGTTGCAGGCTCAAACCCGTGCCGTTGCTTCTGCATGGCGTGATTGGTCAACGGCACGTCAGGCGCTAGTGGATGCCGGTAAGCGCTCCGGCGATATCGAGGCCCGTCGTGAAACGCTTGCATGGCAGATTAAGGCTTTGTCTGAATGGGCTAATGATCAGCCTGATTGGGGTTGGCAGGCGATGGGTGAAGAGCAGTCGCGCCTTGCACATGCCTCTAGCCTGATTGAGCTTTCTCAGAGTGCTGTGGATGTGCTGGGCGAAGGCGACGAGCCGGTAATTTCAATCCTCAGCCGCTTACAGCATCGTCTGCAGGAGGGTGCAGGTCTAGATACGCGTTTACAGGAACCAACGGACCTTCTGGTGGCAGCGACCAATGAACTGTCTGAGGCCTTGACTGTGTTGCGTCGTCACCTGGATCGTTTTGAAGTAGATCCGGTGCGTCTGGCAGAAATAGAACGCCGTATGGCGGGCATGCTTGATCTTGCGCGTAAGCACCTGGTGGAACCCCAAGAATTACCCGAGCTTTATCGCCGATTAATGGCTGAAGCTGAGCAGCTGGCGGATGCAACGGATATTGCGGGGCTGGAAGCCCGGGTTAAGGCAAATGCAATGGCTTATGCCGAAGTTGCAGCACTACTAACCAAAGGACGTGCCAAAGCAGCCAAGATATTGTCCAAGGGCGTCAGTGAAGCGATGCAAGAACTTGCGCTCGGTGGCGGTCAGTGTCGTGTGGTATTGCAGTCCCTTGAAGCTGAGGGCAGCGCTTACGGTAACGAACGGGTCGAATTCCAGATTAGCGGTTTAGCAGGGGATGATTGGCGAACACTGTCGAAAGTGGTCTCTGGGGGTGAGCTTTCCCGTATCAGTCTGGCCATTCAGGTGGTCACCAGTGCCTGCAGTGCAGTGCCTACCTTGATCTTTGATGAGGTCGATGTAGGTATTGGCGGTGGGGTGGCCGAGGTGGTCGGTCGTCTGCTCGCTAAGCTTGGCGAGCAACGGCAGGTGCTATGCGTCACCCATCTGGCGCAAGTAGCTGCGCGTGCCGGTTGGCAATGGCAGGTGAGTAAAGAAAAAGCCGATGGCGCCTTCCAGAGTCGTGTGCAGGTACTGGACGACGTTGGGCGCATAGAAGAGATTGCTCGTATGCTGGGCGGCGTGGCAATCACCGAACGCACGCGGGCGCACGCCGCTGAAATGCTACAGCTTGCCTAAACTGGTGCTTTAAGCGTCTATAGGTATTTCTTAGTTGGGCGATGCGGGCAGGCCGCGTCAATGCACTCGGCGTAGAGACAGAGGTCGTGAGCTTGTATTTTGAAGCCCAGTTTGTCTGCGATCTCCGCTTGTTTCTTTTCGATTTCAGGGTCGCAGAACTCCACAACTCGATCGCACTGCAGGCAGACCAGGTGGTCGTGATGATCACCCCGGTTGAGTTCAAAGACTGCTTTGCCTGATTCGAAATTCTGCTTTTGCAGGAGGCCGGCCTGTTCAAATTGGGTAAGTGCACGATAAACGGTTGCCAGACCGATATCAATTCCATTCGTCACAAGAATCCGATACACATCATCAGCCGTCAGGTGTTGATCCCGGCGGTTTTCGAAAATCTCGAGGATTTTCATCCGGGGCATAGTTGCTTTGAGGCCAGATTGCTGGAGGTCTTTCGGCGTTGGCATAAATGGATTCCTGATCGGTAACTTCAGATATGATAGCGGCTTTTGCACCGAGCTGTTCTACTCATGCCCACCTACCGTAATTTCCCGTTGGCCGTTTTTCGCAAAGGCGCTGCCGGTATCGGTTTGGTGTTCGTTATGCTGCTTCTGAACGGCTGTGCTGTTGAGCGTTACTTTCTCGAATACCGCGTGAATGTTCAACAAGGCAATGTGGTTGAGCAGAAAAATATAGTCCAATTGCGTCCGGGTATGACGCGGGACCAAGTGCGCTATGTGCTGGGCACCCCGCTCTTACAAGACCCTTTCCATGCCGATCGCTGGGATTACATCTATCGCTTTGAAGATGGAGCAACGGGTGATATCACCATGCGCAATATCTTTGTCTACTTTAATGCAGCTGGCCAGTTGGAACGCGTGGGTGGGGATGTTGCGCCTGCGCAGCCAGCGCCACAGGTTGAAATTACCGGTAATGTAACGAGTGATGCGGCTGCGGCTGCAGACGTGGCGGCTGCCGTCCGCTCTAATGAACCGCAGGTGATTGACCTGGGTAGCCTACCCGAGGATGCTGAGGGTCCGCCTGAAAACTCCGAACCACCGAGTGATTCTTGGTGGTGGGGCTTTATCCACTTATTTAAGTAAATAAGGAATTTGCTATGTCCGTTCCCGTCAGAATTGCAGTTGCGGGCGCTTCCGGCCGTATGGGTCGCATGTTGATCGAAGCCGTATTGCGTGACCCAGCTACCGAATTACACGCGGCCTTTGAGCGCGAGGGTAGTGAGTTTGTCGGCCGTGACCCCGGGGAATTTGTTGGTCAGACCACCGCCGTGCGTATTAGCTCAGATGTCGCAGCCGGTCTGCAAGGAGCGAATTGTCTGATTGATTTCACCCGTCCTGAAGCCACCTTGATTCATCTTGAGGCCTGTAAGGCGGCGGGTGTAGGCATGGTCATCGGCACTACAGGTTTTGAAGAAGCGGGTAAGGCTGCTTTGGCGGCTGCCGCGAAGACAATTCCGGTGGTGTTTGCGCCGAATATGAGCGTGGGCGTTAACGTGACTTTCAAATTGCTGGAAATTGCCGCCGGCATCCTGAATTCCGGTTATGACGTGGAAATTGTCGAGGCGCATCATCGACATAAGGTGGATGCCCCATCCGGCACGGCATTGCGCATGGGTGAAGTCGTTGCCGACGCGCTGGGTCGCAATCTGAAGGATGTCGCCGTTTATGGCCGTGAGGGCGTTACGGGTGAGCGTGACGAGACGACTATTGGCTTTGCCACGGTGCGTGGTGGCGATATTGTGGGTGACCATGTGGTGATGTTCTGCGGAACCGGCGAGCGTGTTGAAATCGGCCATAAAGCCAGTAGCCGTATGCCGTATGCATTAGGCAGTGTTCGGGCTGCAAAATTCATCCGCGAACGTGCTAACGGCTTGTTTGATATGCAAGATGTGCTCGGCCTGCGCGGCTAAAGGCTGCGTTGAGGGCTAGCGCAAAGCGGTACTTTCCGCTATAATCCGGTCGCTTAAATCCTGCCTCTGCAGGACTCAAGCGGGAGTACCAGTCAGACCACCTACGGGCGGTTGTCATGGGCTCCCGCTTTGCATATCTGCTACCCGGAGTCGCTGTGTCCTACCCTGAGTCATCCGCCTCGTCTATTTCGTCTGCTGCCACTGGCAGTCGCCCCCTGTGCTCAACCCGTCCGGCTGCCTTGCTGGTGCTGGCTGATGGCACTGTCTTCCGTGGTGAGTCTATCGGCGCTGCCGGAAGCACCTCTGGGGAAGTTGTTTTCAATACCGCACTGACGGGCTACCAGGAGATCCTCACCGATCCTTCATATTGCCGTCAAATCGTTACGCTGACTTACCCGCATATCGGTAATGTCGGTTGTAACGACGAAGATTTCGAGTCGGGTGCCAATTATGCGGCCGGTCTGGTGATTCGTGATCTGCCGGAAGTCGCATCGAACTGGCGTTCGCAAAGTGATCTATCCTCGTATCTCGTTAAGCATGGCATCGTCGCCATCGCCGGGATTGATACCCGGAAGTTGACCCGTATCCTGCGCGAAAAGGGTGCCCAGGCGGGCTGCATCGTCGCGGCTGCTGCCGGCGAAACGTTGAACGAAGCTGCTGCACTGGCTGAGGCGAAGGCCTTCCCCGGTCTGGCAGGTATGGACCTGGCCAAGGAAGTGACGGTCGATAAGCCTTACGCCTGGACGCAAGGCGAGTGGACACTCAAGGGTTACGTTACCGGGCCAACGCCACGTTTTAAAGTCGTGGCCTACGATTTTGGCGTTAAGCGCAATATTCTGCGCATGCTCGCCGAGCGTGGTTGTGATGTCACCGTGGTGCCGGCACAAACGCCCGCGGCCGAAGTGCTGGCTATGAATCCGGACGGTGTTTTTCTATCAAATGGCCCTGGAGACCCGGAGCCTTGCGATTACGCCATTGCCGCGATTCGAGAATTCCTTGCAGTGAAAAAGCCGGTTTACGGTATCTGTCTGGGTCACCAGCTTCTGGCGCTCGCTGCCGGTGCTAAAACTGCCAAGATGAAGTTTGGTCACCATGGTGCCAACCACCCGGTTAAGGATGTCGACACCGGCCAGGTGCTCATTACCAGTCAGAACCATGGCTTTGCAGCGGATGTGAATACGCTGCCGGCCAATGTGCGTGTGACGCATGTCTCGTTGTTTGATGGCACGTTACAGGGCATTGCACTCACCGATGCGCCGGCCTTTTCGTTCCAGGGCCACCCGGAAGCCAGCCCAGGCCCGCACGACGTGAGTTATCTCTTTGACCGATTCATCGACCTGATGCATCAGCACTCTGCAAAATAATAAAAAGTAGCCCTCATGCCAAAGCGTACAGACCTTAAAAGCATACTCATCATTGGTGCTGGCCCGATTGTTATCGGTCAGGCCTGCGAATTTGACTACTCCGGCGCTCAGGCCTGTAAGGCCCTGCGCGAAGAGGGGTACAAAGTCATTCTGGTGAACTCGAATCCGGCCACCATCATGACCGATCCGGAGATGGCTGATGTGACGTACATCGAGCCGATCACCTGGCAAGTGGTTGCCCGCATTATCGAAACAGAACGTCCTGATGCGCTGCTGCCCACCATGGGTGGTCAGACTGCATTGAACTGCGCGCTTGATCTGGCGGCTAATGGCGTTCTGGAAAAGTTCGGTGTCGAACTGATTGGCGCCTCGCGTGAGGCTATCGATAAGGCCGAAGACCGCGAAAAATTCAAACAGGCCATGAATAAGATTGGCCTGGGTTCAGCCCGTTCGGCTATTGCACACTCGATGGAAGAGGCCTATCAGGTTCAGGCCAGCATTGGCTTTCCGACCATCATCCGTCCCTCCTTTACGTTGGGTGGTACCGGCGGTGGTATTGCTTACAACATGGAAGAATTTGAAGCCATCTGTAAGCGTGGCCTTGAAGCTTCGCCGACCAATGAGCTGCTGATTGAAGAATCGCTGCTCGGTTGGAAAGAGTACGAAATGGAAGTGGTGCGTGACCATAAGGACAACTGCATCATTATCTGCTCGATTGAAAACCTGGACCCGATGGGTGTGCATACCGGCGACTCAATCACGGTGGCACCGGCGCAGACGCTGACCGACAAGGAATACCAGATCCTGCGCGATGCCTCGATCGCTGTATTGCGCGAGATCGGCGTGGATACCGGCGGTTCGAACGTGCAGTTTTCGATCAATCCGGATGACGGCCGCATGGTCGTGATCGAAATGAATCCGCGCGTGTCGCGTTCGTCGGCGCTGGCCTCTAAAGCGACGGGCTTCCCGATTGCCAAGGTTGCGGCTAAGTTGGCTGTGGGTTACACGCTGGATGAATTGGCCAACGAAATTACCGGTGGCAAGACCCCGGCTTCGTTTGAGCCCTCTATCGATTACGTGGTGACCAAGGTGCCGCGTTTCGCGTTTGAAAAATTCCCGATGGCGGATAACCGTCTAACGACCCAGATGAAGTCGGTGGGTGAGGTGATGGCTATTGGCCGTACCTTCCAGGAATCGCTGCAAAAAGCCTTGCGCGGTCTGGAAGTGGGCGTCGATGGTTTCAACCTGAAGACAGTTGATCCTGAGACCATTGATGAGCAGCTGGCTAATGCCACGCCAGATCGACTGTGGTACGTAGCCGATGCCTTTGGTGTCGGCATGACCGTCGAGCGCGTATTTGAGCTGACCAAGATTGATCCATGGTTCCTGGTACAGATTAAGGAAATCGTTGATCTGGAGCTGACCGTCGAGCAGCGTGCTTTTGATAGCATCACTGCTGATGAGCTGCGCTTCCTCAAGCGCAAGGGTTTTTCAGATCGACGTCTGGCTTATCTGACCAAGACCACAGAGCAAGCCGTGCGTGAGCGCCGCCATGCCTTGGGTGTGCGCCCGGTTTACAAGCGTGTCGATACCTGCGCTGCCGAATTCGCTACGAACACCGCTTATATGTACTCGACTTATGAAGACGAGTGCGAAGCAAAGCCAACCGACAAGAAAAAGATCATGGTGCTGGGTGGTGGTCCAAATCGTATCGGGCAGGGTATCGAATTTGATTACTGCTGCGTACACGCCGCCATGGCGATGCGTGAAGACGGTTACGAAACCATCATGGTTAACTGTAATCCGGAAACCGTATCGACGGACTATGACACCTCGGATCGTCTGTATTTTGAACCGTTGACACTGGAAGATGTGCTGGAAATTGTGGCCATTGAAAAGCCGGTTGGTGTGATCGTGCAGTACGGTGGTCAGACACCATTGAAACTGGCGCTGGCGCTTGAAGCTAATGGCGTGCCTATTATCGGTACGTCGCCAGACATGATTGACGCCGCAGAAGACCGTGAACGCTTCCAGAAGTTGTTGCACGAGTTGGGTCTAAAGCAACCGCCGAACCGTACAGCCCGTACCGAAGAAGAAGCGCTGCGCATGGCCGAAGAGATTGGTTATCCGTTGGTGGTTCGCCCATCGTATGTGTTGGGTGGCCGTGCCATGGAAATCGTGCATGAGCAGAAGGATCTTGAGCGCTATATGCGCGAAGCCGTTAAGGTTTCTAACGATTCGCCTGTTTTGCTCGACCGCTTCCTCAATGACGCCTGCGAAGTAGACGTCGATGCGCTGTCAGATGGCGAAGAAGTCATTATCGGCGGCGTGATGGAACACATTGAACAAGCAGGCGTGCACTCTGGTGACTCGGCTTGCTCATTGCCGCCGTACTCGCTGGGCAAAGCCGTTCAGGAAGAGTTGCGTCGTCAGACCAAGGCGATGGCCAAGGCACTGAATGTATGCGGTCTGATGAACGTTCAATTTGCCATCAAAGATGACGAAGTCTATGTGTTGGAAGTCAATCCACGTGCCTCGCGTACCGTGCCGTTTGTTTCCAAGGCAACCGGCTTGCAGCTTGCCAAGATTGCCGCCCGCTGTATGGCCGGTCAATCGCTGGCATCGCAAGGCATCACAAAAGAAGTCGTACCACCGTATTTCTCGGTGAAGGAAGCGGTTTTCCCATTTGCCAAGTTCCCGGGTGTGGATACCATCCTCGGACCGGAAATGAAATCGACCGGCGAAGTGATGGGTGTGGGTAAAACTTTCCCTGAAGCCTTTGTTAAAGCACAGATGGCCAGCAGTGTGATTCTGCCGAAAAGCGGTAAGGTTTTCCTATCCGTTAAAGACAGCGATAAAGCCAAGGCTGTTGAAATGGCACGTCAATTGCATCTGGCGGGTTATCAGCTTATCGCCACGCGCGGCACGGCTAATGCCATTGAAGAAGCCGGTGTGCCTGTGCAACGGGTTAATAAAGTGACCGAAGGCCGTCCGCATATCGTTGATGTGATCAAGAACAATGAAATTGCATTGATCATCAATACGGTCGAAGAGAAGCGTCACGCAATTAATGATTCCCGTTCGATTCGTACTTCGGGTCTGATGGCGCGTGTAACCATGTTCACGACGATCTGGGGTGCTGAAGCAGCCGTTGCCGGTATTCTTTCGGGCGATGCGCTCAAGGTTTATGCCATCCAGTCACTGCATGCGCAGCTGAACTAATTTAATTTTCTACTGCCATGACCAAGATTCCACTGACTGTGACGGGTGCGACTATGCTCCAGGAGGAGCTGCACCGTCTTAAAACGATCGAGCGACCATCGGTAATTGAAGCGATTGCCGAGGCGCGTGCGCACGGCGATCTATCTGAAAATGCCGAATACGATGCAGCCAAGGAAAAACAAGGCTTTATCGAAGGGCGTATTCAGGAAGTTGAAGGCAAGTTGAGCCATGCTCAGATCATTGATCCATCCAGTATGGATGCTGATGGTCGTTGTGTATTTGGGTCAACGGTTGATCTGGAAGATGCTGATTCCGGTCAAGCAGTGACTTATCAGATCGTCGGTGAAGACGAAGCCGATATTAAGCAGGGCAAGGTGTCATTTGCGTCACCTTTGGCGCGTGCACTGATCGGCAAATTTGCCGGTGATGTGGTTCAAGTGCAGACGCCCGGTGGGCAGCGTGAATATGAGGTGATCGACGTCCGCTATATCTGAGCGGACGGAATCCAGTCTGGTCAGTCGTTCTGGAAGTTGCGCTTCAGCTGACGGGGTGCTTTACGGCGACCAGTGGCTTTGCCGGATTTATCGACTTTGACCTCGACCTTAGGGCGCCAGACGACCAGAAGTTTGCCGATGTGCTGAATTGCAGCAGCATTAAGGCTGCTACAGATTTCGGCCAGGTAAGCTTCACGGACTTCACGCTCATCGTTAACCACGCGGATTTTGATCAATCCGTGCTTGTTAAGCGAGTGGCTGATCTCCTTGAGGACGGTTTCAGACAAACCGTTATCTGCGATGGTAACCACGGGATTCAGGCTATGCGCCTCTGCTTTAAGCGCACGACGCTCAGCGGTGCTGATAGCCAGTTCCCCAGGGACGGTGGCTTCTGCGGTTTCATCGGCGATCAATTGGGCGATACGATTCAGGGTCATAGTGAACTCAAAGCAGTAAATACGGATAATGCAAGGCTGGCATTGTACGCCAGCAACGAATACAACAGCGAACTCAATCAAGAGACGGCAGGCAGAATATGGCAAGAACCAAGACCAGCAGGGCGTGGATGCGAGAGCACGTCAATGATCCCTGGGTGCAACGCGCCAAGGCAGAGGGCTGGCGCTCGCGTGCAGCCTTTAAGCTTATGGAAGTCGATGATAAAGACAAACTGATCCGTAAAGGTGCCATTGTGGTGGATCTGGGCTGCACACCCGGCGGCTGGTCTCAGGTGGCGCGTAAAAGATTAGGCACAACCGGTCGGGTTATCGGCCTGGATTTGCTGCCCTTAGATCCGATGCTGCCCGGTGTGGAGTTTCTACAAGGGGACTTCCACGACGAAGAAGTGCTTAAACAAGTGGAAGAAATGCTTCACGGTGCAAAAGTAGACCTTGTGCTTTCCGATATGGCCCCCAATATGTCGGGTATTCCGCTCTCTGATCAGGCACGTTCTGTTCATCTGGCTGAACTGGCACTAGACTTTGCCGCAAATCACCTACAGCCTCAGGGGTCTTTTCTGGTTAAAGTCTTTCAGGGTTCTGGTTTTACCGAATACATCAACGCAATGCGGAAAGTGTTTCGTAAGGTAGTCACCCGCAAACCGGAGGCATCACGCGGGCGCAGTAGCGAGCTCTACCTTTTGGGACAGGGGCTTAAATAGTATAGTGAGTCAGCTGTTACAGGCTCGGGTAGAATAAGACATCAGTTTGATTAAGGCAGAAAGCCATCGTGAATAACAATCTGTTTCGAAATGTTGCGATCTGGGTAGTCATTGGTCTGGTACTAATGACCGTCTTTAACCAGTTCAATAATAAGCAGAGCACCCAGAATTCTGTTGAGTACTCCCAGTTCATCGAAGAGGTGAAGGATGGGAAGATCAGCAAGGTCGTTATGGAAGGCCGCACGCTAAAAGCGACGACCACCGATGGCAAAAAGATCACTTCCTACGCACCACCTGATCTGTGGCTGGTCTCTGACTTGCTGAAGAGTGGTGTCAAGATTGAAGCCAAGCCAGAAGAAGAACCTTCAATGCTGATGAATATTTTCGTCAGCTGGTTCCCAATGCTGCTTTTGATCGGTGTATGGATATTCTTCATGCGTCAGATGCAAGGTGGCGGCGCCAAGGGCGGCGGTCCATTCTCGTTCGGCAAGAGCAAAGCGCGTATGACCGATCAGGCCCAGAACACGGTGACCTTCGCCGATGTGGCAGGTTGTGATGAAGCTAAAGAAGAAGTGCAGGAACTTGTCGACTTCCTGAAGGATCCCACCAAGTTCCAAAAGCTGGGTGGTCGCATTCCACGTGGCGTACTGATGGTGGGTAGCCCGGGTACCGGTAAAACCCTGTTGGCCAAGGCTATTGCTGGCGAAGCCAAGGTGCCTTTCTTTTCGATTTCCGGCTCTGACTTTGTTGAAATGTTTGTCGGTGTGGGCGCGGCGCGTGTGCGTGACATGTTCGAGCAGGCTAAAAAGCAATCGCCGTGCATTATCTTTATTGATGAAATCGACGCAGTGGGTCGTCATCGTGGTGCTGGTCTGGGCGGCGGTAACGATGAACGAGAACAGACACTGAACCAGATGCTAGTTGAGATGGATGGTTTTGAAGGTAGCCAGGGCGTTATCGTCATTGCGGCTACCAATCGTCCGGATATTCTGGATCCAGCGCTGCTGCGTCCGGGTCGTTTTGACCGTCAGGTTGTTGTGCCGCTGCCCGATATTCGTGGCCGTGAAGAAATCATCAAGGTGCATATGCGCAAGGTACCGGTTGCACCGGATATCAAGGCCGATATTCTGGCGCGCGGTACACCAGGCTTCTCGGGTGCCGATTTGGCTAACCTTGTAAATGAGGCAGCCTTGTTTGCAGCTCGCCAGAACAAGCGCCTAGTCGATATGGAAGATTTCGAGAAAGCTAAAGACAAGATCATGATGGGCGCCGAGCGCCGGAGCATGGTCATGAGTGAAGATGAGAAGCGTAATACGGCGTATCACGAGTCGGGCCATGCGGTCGTAGCGAAGCTATTGCCAAAATCCGATCCGGTTCACAAAGTGACGATCATTCCGCGCGGTCGCGCGCTGGGTGTGACGATGCAGCTGCCGGAACAGGATCGTTATGCATATGACCGTGGCTATCTGATGGATCGCATTGCGGTACTGTTTGGCGGTCGCGTCGCTGAAGAACTGTTCATGCATCAGATGACTACGGGTGCATCGAATGACTTTGAACGGGCGACTTCAATGGCGCGTGACATGGTGACCCGTTACGGTATGTCGGATCTGGGCCCGATGGTTTATGGCGAGAACGAAGGAGAAGTCTTCCTCGGTCGTTCAGTAACGACGCACAAGGCGATGTCTGAAGCGACGATGCAAAAGGTTGATGCTGAAATCCGCCGCATCATCGATGAGCAATATGCGCTGGCGAAGCGTTTGCTCGACGAGAACCGTGACAAGGTCGAGGCCATGACACAGGCGCTGCTTGAATGGGAAACCATTGATGCAGACCAGATCAATGACATTATGGCGGGTAACGCACCGCGTCCACCGCAGCCGCCGGGCGGGGGATCCAACAAACCGCCTTCAGCGCCGGCTACTGAAGCCACCAATGGTGCACCGGCCACGGCCTGATGCCTTGCTGAACCATTTAGACCGACCCCGATCATTGATTCGGGTCGGTCTTTTTATTTGAGATGTTGTTGTGTCTGAAAACATAATTGCCTGTGGTGCGCATCGACTTGCCTGGTCTGCAGGCAGACCTCTGGTGATGGGTATCGTCAATATAACGCCGGATTCGTTTTCCGGTGATGGACTCGGACTGCACACGGATGCTGCGTTTGATCAGGCGTTAGCCATGATGGCAGCGGGTGCTGATCTGGTCGATATTGGAGCCGAATCGACCCGTCCGGGTGCGCAGGCCGTTGCTGCTGATGAAGAGCTCTCGCGTTTAATCCCACTGCTTGAAAGACTGACGGATGCCGGTATTCCTGTTTCCGTAGATACCTATAAAGCCGTGGTGATGGCTGAAGCCATTCGACGTGGTGCTGGCCTAATAAACGATATTTCAGCGTTGGGTGATTCAGCCGCTGCAGGGGTGCTATCGCCTCATGCCACCGTATCTATTTGCCTAATGCATATGCAGGGCGAGCCTCGAACGATGCAACAAGCCCCGGCATATAAAGATGTCCAGCACGAAGTTGAGGCTTTTCTTAAAGGTGCCGTCGCTACAGCAGAGGCAGCCGGCATCACGAAGGACCGCCTGATCCTGGACCCTGGATTTGGTTTTGGCAAAAGTTTTGATCATAATCAGACATTATTTCGGGCAATGCCGCATCTGGTAGCGCTTGGATTTCCCGTTTTGATTGGTGTGTCGCGTAAGTCGATGATTGGTCAGATTACAGATCAACCCGTTGATCAGCGAACCATCGGGAGCGTGGCGGCAGCAATGTTGGCAGCTCAATATGGCGCAGCAATCCTCCGTGTGCACGATGTCGCGCAAACGGTAGATGCCCTCAAGGTTTTTCGGGCGCTAGGCCCGCAGCATTATTTGGAGCAAGTATGAGTCGTAAATATTTTGGTACCGATGGCGTGCGTGGCAGAGTGGGTCAATATCCGATTACACCGGATTTTATTCTGCGACTGGGTTATGCGGCGGGCCGTGTTCTCGTGAGTCGTGTGGACACCGGGGTGCATCGTCCTGGTGTGCTGATTGGTAAAGACACACGAAATTCAGGCTACATGTTGGAGGCAGCATTGGAAGCCGGGTTCTCGGCGGCCGGTGTGGATGTCTGTCTGACGGGCCCGTTACCAACACCGGGTATTGCTTATCTGACGCGCGCTCTGCGTTTGCAGGCAGGGGTCGTTATTTCCGCATCGCACAATCCCTTTGAGGACAATGGCATTAAATTCTTCTCGGCTGACGGCAAGAAGCTTCCGGATGATGTTGAAAGTGCTATTGAAGCGGCTATCGATGCGATGGATGGCAAACCCATGCAGACGGTCGCGCCCAAAGATCTCGGTCGGGCGCGCCGTATTGATGATGCTGCCGGTCGGTATATAGAATTTTGCAAAAGCACCGTTCCGGCCAGCTTTGATCTACGGGGACTGAAGATTGTTGTGGACTGTGCCCATGGTGCGGCATATCACATTGCTGCCGAAGTCCTCCACGAACTTGGTGCCGAGGTGGTGGCCATTGGCAATGCTCCTGATGGTGAGAACATCAATGCAGGTGTCGGTGCATTACATCCGGAGTTACTGGCTTCGACGATTCAGGCAACGGGTGCCGATCTCGGTATCGCGCTTGATGGCGATGCAGACCGTTTAGTGATGGTCGATGCCAACGGCACGGCCTACGATGGTGATCAGATTTTGTATGCCATTGTGAGCGATCGACTGCGTGATGGCCCGGTAGCAGGCGTTGTGGGTACGTTAATGACCAATATGGCACTTGAAAGGGCGCTTGCTGAACGACAAGTGCCCTTCAAGCGTGCCAAGGTAGGTGATCGCTATGTGATGGAACTGCTGGCCGCTGAAGGTTGGCTCTACGGGGGTGAAAATTCCGGACATATCTTGGCACTTGATCGGCACACCACAGGCGACGGCCTCGTGTCGGCGCTACAAGTGCTGGTCGCACTCAAGCGTTCTGGTTTGAGTCTGGCTCAATTGCTAGGCGGACTGGTGCTATTTCCCCAGTGCATGATCAATGTTCCGGTTAAGCCCGGGTTTAATTGGCAAGACCATAGAGCGGTTACGTCAGCAGTCGACGAAAGTACGGCGCGCCTTGCCAATCGGGGCAGGGTGCTGCTACGCCCATCGGGCACGGAGCCAGTCCTGCGCGTGATGGTTGAGGCTGAAGATCGGGCAAGCGCTCGAAATGAAGCGGAGGCTATTGCCACCGCGGTTCGCTCGGCCCTTTGAGTCATTGACCGGAAGCTCGCAAGAAAATAGAATCTAGGGCTATAAACGGGCGCTCTCCGGTGGGTAGAGCGCCTTTTTCTCGTATAAAGCGCAGATGGGATCAGTGATGACGATACTCAGGACGCCGCTGGTAGTGGGCAACTGGAAGATGAATGGTGCTTTTGACGTTAACCAGTCATTGCTGGAGAACCTGCTGCGCGATGTGGCCCAGAAGCCCCAACCTGAGATTGGCGTCTGTCCGCCGTTTCCTTACATTGCCCAGGTAGGCGCCTTGCTGGCCAATACGGCTATAGCCTGGGGTGCGCAGACAGTAAGCGAACACCGTGCCGGCGCCTATACGGGGCAGGTGAGCGCGCCCATGTTACGTGACTTGGGTTGTAAATACGTGATTGTTGGCCACTCTGAGCGGCGCCAATACTGTGCGGAATCCGATGATGGCGTAGCCCGGCAGGCTGTGGCAGCACTTGATAGCGGTCTTGCGCCTATTATTTGCGTGGGCGAATCGGCCGATGAAGAAGCTGCTGGTCAGACCCTTGCAGTGATCGATCGTCAGTTAGCCCCGATTGTTCTGGCTCTGGCGGGTGTGGCTGATGAAGGTGCCAGTGTGGTCATCGCGTATGAGCCTGTTTGGGCCATAGGCACCGGCAAAACCCCGACGCCAGAGGGCGTACAGGCTGTTCATGCGCATATTCGTCAGTGCCTTTTGGCTGCCGGTTTGGTTCAAACGCGTATTCTGTACGGCGGCAGCGTAAAGGGCAGTAATGCCGAGACATTATTTGCATTACCGGATGTTGACGGGGGCTTGATTGGTGGCGCTGCCCTAGATGCCCAAGATTTCAGTACAATCTGCACCGCTGCAGCAAACCGCTTGGTGTAACAACGGATTTTTTAAGAAAGAGAAGTAGGCAATCAGATGGATATTCTTTACGTAGTCGTATTGGTGGTGAACATTGTCACAGCGCTTGGCGTGATTGGGCTGGTGCTGATGCAGCATGGCAAAGGTGCTGACATGGGTGCAGCTTTTGGTAGCGGCGCTTCGGGTAGCCTTTTTGGTGCTACAGGCTCTGCCAATTTCCTATCACGCTCGACAGCGGTTCTGGCGACCATCTTCTTTGTGACGGCGCTGATCCTCGCCAATCTACAATCTTCGCAAGCGAAAAGTTCTGGAAGTGTGATGCAAAGCAATGTAGAATCCACCCCCGTTACTGCTGGTGCTGCGAGTGTTCCAACGGAAGGCAAAACTGCTGATCCGGAGGGTGCGTCGAAGGCCAAAAACGTACCTCGGTAAGTTGCTGTTGTATTGGCAACAAACCGAACAGGAATGCCGACGTGGTGAAATTGGTAGACACGCTATCTTGAGGGGGTAGTGGCGTAAGCTGTGCGAGTTCGAGTCTCGCCGTCGGCACCAGAATCATGCAGTTCGTTCTGGTGGGTTTTTGGTTCAAATTGTTGCGCGTCATTTGGCAAACTTTAGGTGGCTTGATGCTCGAAAATTACTTTCCGATTTTAGTGTTTATCGCAGTGGGTCTCGCCGTTGGCGTATTAGGTCGTCTGCTGAACCATGTGCTTGCACCAAACAACCCTGATATTGAAAAACTCTCTGCGTACGAGTGTGGCTTTGAAGCCTTTGAAGATGCGCGGATGAAGTTTGATGTGCGTTATTACCTCATCGCCATTCTCTTTATTTTGTTCGATCTCGAAATCGCTTTCCTCTTCCCATGGGCAGTGGTGATCAAAGAGATCGGCATGCACGGGTTTATTGCCATGATGGTCTTCTTGGGCATCCTGGTGGTTGGCTTCATCTACGAGTGGCGCAAGGGCGCCCTTGAGTGGGAGTAAGCGATGTCGAAAATTCAGGGCGTCCTTAACGAAGGCTTTGTTACCACAACGGCAGACAAACTCATCAACTATTGTCGTACAGGTTCGATGTGGCCGATGACCTTTGGTCTGGCCTGTTGTGCGGTCGAAATGATGCATGCCGGTACATCGCGCTATGACCTTGACCGTTTCGGTATGGTGTTCCGTCCAAGCCCGCGTCAGTCTGATCTGATGATTGTGGCGGGTACCTTAACCAACAAAATGGCGCCTGCGCTACGTAAAGTCTACGATCAAATGGCCGAACCGCGTTGGGTTGTATCTATGGGTTCGTGTGCCAATGGTGGTGGTTATTACCATTATTCGTACTCGGTGGTGCGTGGTTGTGACCGCATTGTGCCGGTTGATATCTATGTTCCGGGTTGTCCGCCGACCGCTGAAGCACTGCTTTACGGGCTGATTCAGCTCCAGAACAAGATTCGTCGCACCAGTACCATTGCCCGCTGAAGACAGATTCTGGAAATCTCACGATCATGACTCTAAATACGCAAGCACTCGCCGATCTTCTGCAGCAGGCACTGGGCAGCAGCATTGTTCGTTTGAAGCAGGATCTGGGCGAAGTTACCGTGGATATCGCCCCGGCTGATTATCATGAAGCCGCATTAAAGCTACGCGATAACACCGGCCTTCGCTTTGATCAACTGATCGATCTGTGTGGCATGGATTATTCCACCTACGGCGGAAAAGAATCTCATCCACAGCGTTTTGCGGTTGTTGTGCACCTCCTGTCTGTTGAATTGAATCAACGTGTTCGTTTGCGTATTTATGCGCCAGACGATCAGATGCCTGTGCTTGATTCCTTGGTGGATGTGTGGACGGCGGCTAACTGGTTCGAGCGTGAGGCCTTCGATCTGTACGGCATTCTTTTCGTCAACCACCCGGATCTGCGCCGCATTCTTACCGACTATGGTTTTGTTGGCCATCCGTTCCGCAAAGATTTTCCTGTTTCAGGTTATGTCGAAATGCGTTACGACGAAGAACAGAAGCGCGTTATTTATCAACCGGTTACCATCGAGCCGCGTGAGAACACCCCGCGTATCGTGCGTGAATCAACTTACGGCGAACCTGCGGTTTAACCGCGGTTCACTTTTAAAGATCAGTACGGACAACCGGACATCCAGGATCCCAGCATGTCAGAGATTCGTAACTACACATTAAACTTCGGCCCGCAGCACCCTTCGGCACACGGTGTGCTGCGTCTGGTGCTGGAGCTGGATGGTGAAACTGTCGAACGTGCCGACCCGCATATCGGTCTGCTGCACCGTGCGACTGAAAAGTTGGCTGAAACCCGTACCTGGGTGCAGTCGGTGCCTTATATGGATCGTCTGGACTACGTGTCGACGATGTGTAACGAGCACGCCTACTGTATGGCCATCGAAAAATTGCTGGGTGTGGAAGTGCCGGAGCGCGCACAGTACATCCGTGTGATGTTCGATGAAGTGACCCGTTTGCTGAACCACCTGCTGTGGATTGGCTGTCACGGTCTGGACGTCGGTGCCATGACGATGGCGCTCTATACCTTCCGTGATCGTGAAGATCTGATGGATGTTTATGAGTCAGTGTCGGGCGCCCGTCTGCATGCTGCCTATATCCGTCCGGGCGGTGTGTATCGAGACCTGCCGGACGTGATGCCAAAGTATGAAGTGTCGCGCTGGAAAGATGCCAAGCGCGTTGCCGAGCTGAATGAAAACCGTCAGGGATCATTACTCGACTTCCTTGAAGACTTCACGAATCGATTCCCGAAATATCTGGGTGAATATCACACCCTGCTGACAGACAACCGGATCTGGAAACAACGTCTGGTCGATGTGGGTATCGTTTCCCCTGAGCGTGCTCTGAACATGGGCTTCACTGGTCCGATGCTGCGCGGTTCGGGCATTGCCTGGGATCTGCGTAAAAAGCAGCCGTATGAAGTCTATGACCGTATGGATTTCGATATCCCAGTGGGTACCAATGGCGACTCGTACGACCGCTATCTGGTGCGTATGGAAGAAATGGCTCAATCCAACCGCATTATCAAACAATGTATTACCTGGCTACGTGCTAATCCGGGTCCGGTAATGACTAATGACTATAAAGTGGCGCCGCCGCCGCGTGAAGCCATGAAGTCGAATATGGAAGAACTGATTCACCACTTCAAGCACTTCACAGAGGGCATTCACGTGCCGGAACATGAGTGCTATGCAGCGATAGAGCATCCAAAGGGTGAGTTCGGTATCTACTTGGCATCCGATGGCGCCAACAAACCGTATCGCATGAAGATCCGTGCGCCAGGTTTTGCACACCTGTCGGCGCTGGAAGAAATGTCGCGCGGCCATATGATTGCAGACGTGGTCACGATTATCGGGACCCAGGATATCGTTTTTGGTGAGGTTGACCGCTGATGCTGACTCAGGAAACCCTCGCGCGCTTTGATCGCGAAGTGGCCAAGTACCCGGCTGAACAGAAACAGTCGGCCATTATGGCTTGTCTGACACTGGCGCAGGTTGAGAAGGGCTGGCTGGATAAAGATACGATCGCCTTCGTGGCGGCCTATCTGGAAATGCCAGCGATTGCCGCCGAAGAAGTGGCAACCTTCTACAACATGTACAACCTGAAACCGATTGGTAAGTACAAGCTAGCCGTTTGCACCTGCATTCCATGCGCTTTATCGGGCGGTCGTGATGCCGCAGCCTATCTGGCTGAGCGTTTGGGCATTAAATTGGGTGAAACAACGGCTGACGGCCGGTTTACGCTGGTTGAAAGCGAATGCCAGGGTGCGTGTGGCGATGCGCCAGTCGCTTTGGTCAATAACCACAGCATGAAGAGTTTTCTGACGCCTGATAAGCTGGACCAACTGCTGGAGGAACTGAAGTAATGGCTATCCTCGGTTCCATCAATCCGATTATGACCGCTGACTGGCAAGGTGATGCCGGTTGGGGTATCGACGCCTATGTGAAACGTGGCGGTTACGAAGCGCTCAAAAAGATTCTTTCGGAAAATATCCCGCCTGAAGGCGTGATTGCTGAAGTAAAGAAATCAGTACTGCGCGGCCGTGGCGGTGCAGGCTTTCCGACTGGTCTGAAGTGGAGCTTCATGCCCCGCACCATGCCGGGCGCTAAATACATCGTGTGTAACACCGATGAAGGCGAGCCGGGCACATTCAAAGACCGTGACATCATGCGTTACGATCCGCATTCGGTGATCGAAGGCATGATTATTGGTGCCTACGCAATGGGTGCCACGCGTGGTTACAACTATATTCACGGTGAAGTGTACGAACTGTACGAGCGTTTTGAGGCCGCATTGGCTGAAGCACGTGCGGCCGGTTTCCTTGGCCAGAAAATTCTGGGTAGCGAGCACTCATTCGAGCTGTTCGCCCACCATGGTTATGGTGCGTACATCTGCGGTGAAGAAACTGCGCTGCTTGATTCGATTGAAGGTAAGAAGGGTCAGCCACGGTTTAAGCCGCCTTTCCCTGCTTCGTTTGGTCTTTACGGTCGTCCTACAACCGTAAACAACACAGAAACTTTTGCTTCGGTCCCGTTCATTATCCGTTTGGGTGCCGAGAACTTCCTGAACGCCGGTAAAGAAAACAACGGCGGCACGAAATTGTTCTCGATTTCGGGTCACGTTGAGCGTCCGGGTAACTACGAAATTCCGCTGGGTACGCCGTTTTCCACATTGTTGGAAATGGCCGGTGGGGTTCGTGGCGGCCGCAAGCTCAAAGCCGTGATTCCGGGCGGCTCGTCTTCGCCAGTATTACCTGGCGACATCATGATGCAATGTACGATGGATTATGATTCCATCTCCAAAGCTGGCTCCATGCTGGGCTCTGGCGCCGTCATTGTGATGGACGAAACTGTCTGTATGGTAGACGTGCTTGATCGCTTGTCATTCTTCTACCATGAAGAATCATGCGGTCAATGTACGCCTTGCCGCGAAGGCACCAACTGGCTCTACCAGATCGTGCATCGTATCGAGACGGGTGAGGGCAAGCCGGAAGACCTGGATATGCTCCTGTCTATCTGCAGCAACATTTGTGGTCGCACGATTTGTGCATTGGGTGACGCAGCTGCGTTCCCGGTCATGAGCTTCCTCAAGCATTTCCGCTCGGAGTTCGAACATCACATTCAGCACAAGACATGTCTGGTGCCGAAAGATGTTCAACGCTCCGGTAGTACGTTCCACAGACATCCGAACGCCGCCTGATAGGGCGTCCCGCTTCATTCATAGATCTGATTTCGCGAGTCGCACATGCTAGAAATTGAAATCGACGGCAAAAAGGCACAGGTAGCTGACGGTTCTACCGTGATGGATGCTGCCAGCCAGCTGGGCATCTACATTCCGCACTTCTGTTATCACAAGAAGCTGTCGATCGCTGCCAACTGCCGGATGTGTCTGGTTCAGGTAGAAAAAGCACCGAAGCCGCTGCCGGCTTGTGCAACACCTGTCACCAATGGCATGAAAGTGTTTACGCACTCCGAAATGGCCGTCACTGCCCAGAAGGGTGTGATGGAGTTTCTGTTGATTAACCATCCGCTGGATTGCCCGATCTGTGATCAGGGCGGCGAATGCCAATTGCAGGATCTGGCGGTCGGTTATGGTCAGAGCGGTTCGCGCTATACCGAAGAAAAGCACGTTGTATTCCACAAGAACGTTGGTCCCCTCATTTCGATGGAAGAGATGAGCCGCTGCATCCATTGCACGCGTTGCGTACGTTTCGGTCAGGAAGTGGCCGGCGTGATGGAACTGGGCATGATCAACCGTAATGTGCATTCCGAAATTACGACCTTTGTTGGCAAGACGGTGGATTCCGAATTGTCCGGCAATATGATTGATATTTGCCCCGTAGGTGCGCTGACCTCCAAGCCGTTCCGTTATTCGGCGCGCACCTGGGAGCTGCAACGCCGTAAGTCGGTATCGCCGCATGATGCGACCGGTGCCAACGTGACGGTTCAGGTTAAGGGTGATGTGGTTAAGCGTGTACTGCCGTTCGATAACGAAAACGTTAACGAATGCTGGATTTCCGATAAGGATCGTTTCTCCTACGAATCGCTGAATAGCACCGAGCGTCTTCTGAAGCCGATGCTGAAGCAGGGCGGCCAGTGGCAGGAAGTTGAGTGGAATGTAGCGCTTGATTATGTCGCGCACGGTCTGCGTAGCATTGCCAAAGATGCCGGTGGGGATCAGATCGCCACGGTAGTAAGCCCGCATGCCACGCTGGAAGAAATGTATCTGGCTGGCCGTATTACACGTGAATTGGGTTCGGACAATATTGATTTCCGTTTGCGTCAGCAGGATTTCCGTGCCGATGCACAACGTCCGGGTGCAGCCCCCTGGCTGGGTCTGCCACTGGCAGACCTGAGCAATGCGGATGCAGCACTGATCGTCGGTGGTTTCCTGCGTAAGGATGCACCGCTGGTTGCGCAGCGCCTGCGCCATGCTGCCCGTAAGGGTGCTGCTGTTTTCTCGGTTAACGTGACGAGCGACGATTCGCTGATCAAGCATGCCGGCATGATTTACACACCACCAGGCCAATTGGTGGCTGCATTGGCAGGCGTAGTTCGTGCTGCCGCAGAAATTAAGGGTGTACCGGCTTCAGCGCTAGCTGCGCTGGGTAGTGCCGGAGAGCTGGAACGTAAGATTGCTACCGCCCTGATTGGCGATGGCCAGCTGGAAAGCGGCCCGCGCGCTATCGTATTGGGTAACGTGGCTGTTCAACATCCAGATTACTCGTTGCTCGAACAGCTTGCTGGTGAGCTGGCTACCATTACCGGCGCTTCAGCTGGTACTGTGGGTGAAGCCGCCAACTCGGTGGGTGGTTACATCGCCAAGGCAGCGCCGCAGCAGGGTGGTCGTGACGCGGCTCGTCTGTTTACAGAACCCCGCAAGGCTTATGTGTTGTTCGGTTGTGAACCTTCGCTTGATGTTGCTAATCCGGCTCAAGCACTGCGTGCACTGAATGCTGCTGATATGGTCGTTCAGTTTGCGACATTCAAGGATGCTGATGCATTGGCCTACGCCGATGTGTTGCTGCCGCTGTCGCCGTTTACCGAAACTTCGGGTACCTTCGTTAATGGCGAAGGTGTTGCGCAGTCCTTCGTCGGGGTTGTTCGTCCGGCAGGTCAATCGCGTCCGGGTTGGAAGCTCCTCCGCGTGTTGGGCAACCTGCTGAACGTTGAACGCTTTGACTACCAGAGCAGCGAAGAAATTCGTAACGAGATTCTGGGTTCGGATAATAGCTTGCCAGATGGTTCGTTAGCGCGTGTATTGCCGGTAACAGCTACCAGTGTTACGACACAGACCGGCGCCGGTCTGCAGCGCATTGCCGATGTACCGATTTATTTTGCTGATGCGCTGGTGCGTCGTTCACCTTCGTTGCAGAAGACGCGTGATGCACAGGCACCAACCGCCCGCATGAATGCGGCAACGTTGACGAATATCGGTGCAGCCGATGGCCGTAGCGTTCGCGTGAAGGGTAGTGAAGGCTCGGCAACGCTGAATGCGGTTCTGGATAACACCGTGCCTGATGGATGTGTACGCATTGCGGCGGCACACCCGTCAACGGCGACCATCGGTGGTTTGAATGACATGATCATCGTGGAGTGTGTCTGATGGATGCCATGATTCAAGTGGGTCAAAATCTGTTTGGGGCGGCCTGGCCATTGATCTGGTCGGTTCTCAAGATTGTGGCCATCGTTGCACCGCTGCTTCTGGCTGTTGCCTATCTGACTTACTTTGAACGTAAAGTCATTGGCTACATGCAGATCCGTATCGGCCCGAACCGCGTTGGTCCATGGGGTCTGCTGCAACCGATCGCCGATGGCGTGAAGCTGCTGCTCAAAGAAAGCATCGTGCCAACTGTTGCCAGCAAGGGCTTGTTTATCCTGGCACCGGTGCTGTCGATTGCACCAGCGCTCGTGGCCTGGGCAGTTATCCCGTTTGCCGATGGCCTTGTATTAGCCGATATCGATGCTGGCCTGCTGTTTGTGCTGGCGCTATCCTCGGTCGGTATTTACGGTGTGATCCTCGCCGGTTGGTCCTCTAACTCCAAGTACGCTTTCCTGGGTGCGATGCGTTGTGCGGCCCAGATGGTTTCCTACGAAATCGCCATGGGCTTTGCCTTGGTGTGCGTGCTGATGGTTTCGCAGAGCTTGAACCTGTCGGATATCGTTAACGGGCAGGGTAAGGGTCTGTTTGCAGATTTCGGTGTAGGCATCCTGTCCTGGAACTGGCTACCCCTTTTCCCGATGTTCCTCGTTTACTTCATCTCCGGTGTGGCCGAAACCAACCGTGCCCCGTTTGACGTGGCAGAAGGTGAATCGGAAATCGTTGCCGGCTTCCACGTGGATTATTCGGGCTTTGCATTTGCCCTGTTCTTCCTGGCTGAATACGCCAACATGATCCTGATCAGCATCCTGACAGCCATCATGTTCCTGGGTGGCTGGCTGTCGCCGGTGGGTTTCCTGCCAGACGGTTTCTTCTGGCTCGCCCTCAAGGCATCGGCGTTGCTCTTCTGCTTCCTGTGGTTCCGCGCAACATTCCCGCGTTACCGTTATGACCAGATCATGCGTCTGGGCTGGAAAGTGTTCATTCCCCTGACGATCATCTGGTTGGTCGTGACGGGTGTCTGGTTGATTTCTCCGCTGAATATCTGGAACTAAGATCATGGGTGCCATTAGCGAATTCGTCACCAAGAGCAAACAGGTTGTTAACAGCCTGTTCCTGAAAGAGCTCTGCAAAGGTCTGAGTGTGACCGGTTGGTATTTTTTCCAGCCGAAAATCACCGTTCAGTATCCGGAAGAAAAAACACCGCAAAGCCGTCGCTTCCGTGGTCTGCATGCGCTGCGTCGCTACCCGAACGGGGAAGAACGTTGTATTGCCTGCAAACTGTGTGAAGCGATTTGCCCGGCGCTGGCGATTACCATTGAGTCGGATCAGCGTGATGATGGTAGCCGTCGTACGACCCGCTACGATATCGACCTGACCAAGTGCATTTTCTGTGGCTTCTGCGAAGAAGCCTGTCCGGTTGATGCCATTGTCGAAACCCGCGTCTTCGAGTACCACGGTGAAGCGCGTGGTGATTTGTATTACACCAAGCCGATGCTGCTGGCGAATGGGGATCGTTATGAAACCCAGATCGCTGCCGACCGTGCTGGCGATGCCCCATACCGCTAAGGATTACAGATGGAATTCAAACTGATCCTCTTTTACGTGCTGTCGGCCATTCTGGTTGGTTCCAGTCTGGGCGTGATTACATCGCGTAACCCTGTTAATGCTGCCATGTTCCTGGTGCTCAGCTTCTTTACAGCTGGCGCAGTCTGGATGCTCGCTCAGGCCGAGTTTCTGGCCATCGTGCTGATTCTGGTCTACGTGGGTGCAGTGATGGTGCTGTTCCTGTTCGTCGTGATGATGCTCGACATCAACTTTGATCGTTTGCGTCAGGGCTTCTGGAGCTACCTGCCTTTAGGTGCCCTGATTGGCATCCTGATGATTCTCGAAATGAGCATTGTCCTGGGTGGTCAATACTTCCAGGTGCTCGATACGCCGCTGCCACCAGAGCTAGCCAACTCGTCCAATACGAAGGATCTGGGTCTGCTGCTCTATACGCAGTACACCTATCCGGATCAGGTTGCTGCAGCCATTCTGCTGGTGGCCATTATTGCTGCCATCATTCTTACCTACCGCGGTCGTAAAGATACCAAGCGGCAAGTTATTGCCGATCAAGTGGCTGTTAAAGCGGCTGATCGTCTGCGCGTCGTGAAAATGGACGCTGTTAAACCACAACCCGCTGTTACCGCTGCTCCCGAATCGGAAGCCGGTGATGGTGCGGCCAAGTAACCCCAGACCGAGTTAGAACCGGAGACTGCCTTGCTGACCCTCTCACATTTCCTCGTCCTGGCTGCTGTGCTTTTCGGCATTAGCGTGATCGGACTTTTCCTCAACCGGAAAAATCTGATCATCTTGCTGATGGCCATCGAATTGATGCTGCTGGCCGTGAATACCAACTTCATTGCGTTCTCTCATTTCCTACAGGATCTGAACGGCCAAGTGTTCGTATTCTTTATTCTGGCTGTGGCCGCTGCCGAGTCGGCAATCGGTCTGGCCATTCTGGTTGTTCTGTTCCGTAATCTGTCCACGATTCATGTGGATGATCTCGACCGTATGAAGGGCTAAGCAGGAATCGTCTCATGGACATGAAATCCCTTTACCTCACCGTACCCCTGGCACCGTTAGTCGGTGCTGCCTTGGCTGGCTTTACTTGCCGTGTCGCACCTCGCTGGTTCTCAGCAGGGGTGACCATTCTCGGCGTAGCCATATCTCTGGTTGCTTCACTCCTTGTTTTGCAAGATGTACTGGCAGGCCATACGTTCTATGGCAACCTGTACACATGGGCGACCAGTGGCAACTACACCTTTAGCGTTGGCTTCCAGATTGATACGCTAACGGCGATGATGATGTGTGTGGTGACATCAGTCTCATTGCTGGTACACATCTACACCATCGGTTACATGTCTGATGATGACGGTTTCCGCCGCTTCTTCTCCTACATCAGCCTGTTCACCTTCTCGATGCTCATGCTGGTGATGAGCAATAACTTCCTGCAACTGTTCTTTGGCTGGGAAGCAGTGGGTCTGGTTTCGTACCTGCTCATCGGTTTCTACATGAACCGTGACACGGCTATTTTTGCCAACCTGAAGGCATTCCTGGTCAACCGTGTCGGTGACTTCGGTTTTATCCTGGGTATTGGTCTGGTTCTCGCCTATTTCGGTACGCTCGACTACAAAACGGTATTCGATGCTGCACCATCACTGGCTGACAAAACGATTAATCTGGTAGGTTCCGCCGAATGGTCGCTGATGACCGTCACCTGTATCTGCCTGTTCATCGGCGCGATGGGTAAATCAGCTCAAGTACCTCTCCATGTGTGGCTGCCTGACTCGATGGAAGGCCCGACACCAATTTCGGCACTGATCCACGCTGCGACGATGGTGACTGCGGGTATCTTTATGGTGGCCCGTTGTTCGCCGCTGTTTAACCTGTCGCCTACTGCACTGTCGTTTGTATTGATTATTGGCGCCACAACGGCACTGTTTATGGGCTTCCTGGGCATGATCCAGAACGATATCAAGCGTATCGTGGCCTATTCAACACTGTCGCAACTTGGCTATATGACTGTGGCGCTGGGTGTGGCTGCATATCCGATCGCTATCTTCCATCTGATGACGCACGCTTTCTTCAAGGCATTGCTGTTCCTCGGCGCGGGTTCGGTCATTATCGGCATGCACCACGATCAGGACATCCGTAACATGGGCGGCCTGTGGAAATACATGCCAATCACCTGGATTACGACACTGATTGGTTCGCTCTCTTTGATCGCTTTCCCATTCTTCTCGGGTTTCTACTCGAAAGATTCGATCATCGAAGCCGTACATTTCTCGAACATCCCCGGTTCGGGTTACGCACTGTTTGCCGTTACGGCCAGTGTATTCGTAACGACCTATTACACCTTCCGGTCATACTTCATCGTATTCCACGGCCCTGAGCGCTGGAATGATGCTGCTCACGTTGCTGCAGCGCATGCGCATGACGATCATGCTCATGACGCACACGATGCGCATGGACATGATGACCACGGACACGAAGAGCATCACCATGGCCTGCAGCCAGGTGACAAGCCACACGAGTCACCATGGGTTGTCACTTTCCCGCTGATCATGCTGGCTATTCCATCGGTCATCATCGGTTACTTCGCTATTGATCCGATGCTTTACGGTTCCTTCTTTGATGGCGTCATCGCTGTTAATAAGGGCATGCCAGTCATGGCCAATATGGAAGAAGAGTTCCACGGTCCACTGGCTATGGCAATCCATTCGATCCAGACGGTTCCGTTCTGGCTGATGATGGCTGGCATTGTGGTGACGTATTACTTCTATATGGTGAAGCCATCGATTCCTGATGCGCTGGCCAAGAAGTTCAGCGGCATCTACAAGCTGATGGACAACAAATACTACTTTGATGCTTTCAATATGGCGGTATTTGCAGGTGGTGCCCGCAAGCTCGGCGCCTTCCTCAATCGCTTCGGTGAAGCAACAATCATTGACGGTTTCTTTGTTAATGGTTCAGCGAAGCTGGTCGGTGTAGTGGCAGGCATTGTCCGTCACTTCCAGACAGGCTATCTGTATCAGTACGCCTTTACGATGATCATCGGTGTGTTTGCCCTGCTAACGCTGTGGTTCTTCACAACCTGATTTCAATCAACCGGTTCCAATTGCGCTGCCTCTGTATTTTCTGGAAATGACTATGTCTGGTTACCCGCTACTATCGCTTGCTATCTGGATTCCCATCGTGGCCGGCCTGCTTATTCTGGCAGTCGGTCGTGATAGCAATCCCGGGCTCTCGCGCATCCTTTCCCTGATCGGTGCCCTGGCGGGTCTCCTGATTACTATCCCGCTGTACACGAACTTCGACGCGTCCTCGACAGTGATGCAGTTTGTTGAACTGGCGCCTTGGATTCCACGCTTCAACATTAACTATCACCTAGGCGTTGATGGCATCTCGATGCCATTCATCATCCTGAATAGCTTCATCACCGTGATCGTTGTGCTGGCCGGCTGGCAGGTGATCAAGTTCAAGGTTGCCCAATACAATGCGGCATTCCTGATTATGTCGGGTCTGTTTAATGGCATCTTCTGTGCGCTTGACGGTATTCTGTTCTACGTCTTCTTCGAAGCCTCACTGATCCCGATGTACCTGATTATCGGTATCTGGGGTGGTCATAACCGTGTTTACGCAGCCATCAAGTTCTTCCTGTACACGCTGTTCGGTTCGTTGCTTTTCCTGGTTGCCCAGTTGTATCTGTTTATCTACTCGGGTGGCAGCTTCTCGATTCTGGATTGGCATCAGATGCCTATTCCAATGGGTCCGCAGATTGCCATCTTTATGGCATTCCTGATCGCCTTTGCCGTTAAGGTGCCGATGTGGCCAGTACACACCTGGTTGCCTGATGCTCACCCTGAAGCGCCGACCGGTGGTTCCATCGTTCTGGCGGCTATTGCGCTGAAGCTGGGTGCCTACGGATTCCTGCGTTTCTCCCTACCGATTCTGCCTGATGCATCGCACGAACTGTCGTGGTTGATGATCACATTGTCCTTGATTGCTGTGGTGTACATCGGTTTTGTGGCACTGGTACAGGCCGACATGAAGCGTCTGGTGGCTTACTCATCCATCGCTCACATGGGCTTTGTGACCCTGGGTTTCTTCCTCTTCACGCCGCTGGCTGTTGAAGGTGCCATTGTTCAGATGATCTCGCACGGCTTTGTTGCCGGTGCCATGTTCTTCTGTATTGGCGTGATTTACGACCGTCTGCACTCGCATCTGATTTCTGATTGCGGTGGCATTGTCTACCGTATGCCTATATATGCAGCATTCATGATGCTCTTTGCCATGGCCAATGCGGGTTTGCCTGCAACCTCCGGTTTCGTTGGCGAGTTCATGGTGCTGATGGGCGCGATTGAAGTTAACTTCTGGGTTGCTGTGATTGCTGCAACCACCATGATCGTGGGTGCCGCCTACACGCTGTGGATGTACAAGCGCGTGATTTTCGGGCCAATTACCAATCACCATGTTGAAGAACTGACCGATGTGAATAAGCGTGAACTCGCTATCCTTCTGATTCTGGCCTTCTTTGTGATGGCAATGGGTCTTTACCCGGAACCGGTAACGCACATCATGCATACCTCTGTTAATGACCTGCTGCGTCACGTAGCAATCAGCAAACTCCAGTAACGGAACCAGTCGATATGAACCCCTACGTGCTTGATCTCATAACAGCCAGCCCAGAAGTTCTGGTTCTGGCCATGGGCTGTCTGATTCTGATTCTGGATCTTTTTGTTAAGGATCCGAGCCATACATCGACCTTTGTGCTGACGATGTTGACATTGGTTGGCGCAGCCATTCTGACGCTATTCACCAGCACCGGTGAAGTGGTCTATGCGTTTAACGGTCTGTATGTCGATGACCTGATGGGCGACCTGCTCAAGCTCGTCCTCTACCTGACGGCCATTGTGACCCTTTTCTATGCGCGTCCTTATATACTGCAGCGCCCTGATCTGCGTCGTGGTGAGTTCTATGTGCTGATGCTGTTTGCGACCCTCGGCATGATGGTCATGATTTCGGCCAACCACCTGCTGACGATCTATCTGGGTATCGAACTCCTATCGCTGTCGGTCTACGCACTGGTTGCTATGAACCGTGACAGCGTGGCTTCTACCGAAGCCGCCATGAAGTACTTTGTGCTGGGTGCGCTGGCATCGGGCCTGTTGCTCTATGGCATGTCGATGATCTACGGTGCAACCGGCACCCTGAGCATCCCGGAAATCTCCGATGCACTCGTGGCCAATGCCTCGAACCCGACGATTCTGATTTTTGGTCTGGTCTTCATTGTTTCCGGTTTGGCCTTCAAGCTCGGTGTCGTACCGTTCCATATGTGGGTGCCGGATGTCTATCAAGGCGCTCCTACGGCTATCACCATGCTGATTGGTGGCGCGCCTAAGCTGGCCGCTTTTGCCATCACGATGCGTCTTCTGGTCTCGGGCTTGTTGTTGCTGGCACCGGATTGGCAGGGCATGTTGCTGATTCTGGCTGTGCTATCCCTGGCCATTGGTAATCTGGCGGCTATTCCACAAACCAATATCAAGCGCATGCTGGCTTACTCGACCATTTCTCACATGGGCTTTGTGCTCCTGGGTATTGTGGTCGGCGTAGTCGGTGGTGATGCACGTTTTGCGCTTAACGCCTACAGCTCCTCGATGTTCTACGTCGTCTCCTACGTCATGATGAGCGTGGCAGCCTTCGGTGTAATTATTCTTCTGTCGCGCGCTGGCTTTGAAGCGGATCGTATTGATGACTTCAAGGGTCTGAATAAGCGCAGCCCATGGTTTGCCGCAGTCATGATGATGATCATGTTCTCCATGGCCGGCGTCCCATTCTTCATTGGTTTCTTTGCCAAATTCTCGATCCTTCAGGCTGTGGTTGCATCGGGCCAGATTGGTCTGGCGATCTATGCGGTGCTAATGTCGCTGATCGGTGCTTTCTACTATCTGCGTATCGTCAAGGTGATGTACTTTGATGAACCGATCGACGAAAGCCCAATCGTTGCCCCAATGGATATGCGTGTGCTGCTGTCGATCAATGGTCTGGCCATTGCACTGTTCGGCTTGTTCCCGCAAACGATCATGTCGCTCTGTGCTTTCTCGTTGCTACGTTCGCTGTAAGCAACAACAGGATCAACAAAACGCCCCGTTCGTCGGGGCGTTTTGCTTTGTAAAGGAAAAAATATGGACAAGCTCAACAATGATGATCATCTGATTGAAAGCTGCATTAGTAGTGAACAGATCTGGCAAGGCCGTCTGCTGGATGTGCGGCGAGATCGAGTGCGTCTTCCCGATGGGAGTGAAGGGGTAAGAGAGTACGTTACTCATCCGGGCGCCGTCGTTATCATCCCGGTACTGCCGGATGGCAAACTCATATTTGAGCGTCAGTATCGATATCCCGTAGGTCGCGTCATGCTGGAGTTGCCTGCAGGCAAGATTGATCCGAATGAGGATCCATTACTCACGGCTAAGCGTGAGCTCCGCGAAGAAACTGGCTATGCTGCGGCTGAATGGCGTCATCTGGGCACCATGCATCCGACGATTGGCTATGCTAACGAGCGCATCGAAATATTCCTGGCTGAGGCACTGACATCCCTCGGTCAGAATAATCTTGATGAAGGTGAATTCCTCGAGTTAATTGAAATGAGTCTGGTTGAGGCGATGGAAGCGGTGCGGAAAGGCGAGCTGACGGACGGTAAAACACTATCTGCGTTGCTCTGGGCGGAGAAAGTGCTCAGCGGGGCATGGCGCTGATCCCATTGGTTGGGCGTGCTGCATCGCAGCTTGATGGACTGGCGTTTCGGAGGAATATAGACGAACCCCAATCTTTAGGAAGCTCAATAATGCCTAACAGAAATTTACAGTCGATTGTGAGTCAGCGTCCTTTGGTCATCGGCAGTCCGCAAATGACCGTGTTCGAAGCAGCACAGGCCATGAAAGCTCAGGGCGTTGGATCAGTCCTTGTCGAGGCGGGTGGTGCGCTGGCAGGCATCTTTACCGAACGTGATCTCTTGAACCGTGTGGTAGCGGCAGGACTAGATGTAACAACAACGCTACTGGATAAGGTTATGACGCGAGATGTTGTCGGCCTTGAGGCGCACAAACCACTTTCACATGCACTGCACCTGATGCATCAACATGGCTTTCGGCATGTGCCGGTTCTGGAGCAGGGTAAACCGGTGGGCATGGTGTCTGCTCGAGATGCATTGGGCTTTGAGTGGCAGGACTTTGAACGCGAAATAAAAATCGCCAATGATATTGCCGAGATACTGGCTTAAATCTCCATCGTATAAAACAGAAAAGGATCCCGAGGGATCCTTTTCTGTTTTAAGTCGACAGCGACGCTTTAGTTCTGTTCGGGCAATACGATGTTAACTTCAAGAACTTCGTAGTTGCCTTTCTTTTCCATCGATACTTTGATGTCATCAGCGTTGACGTGTACGTACTTGGAAATAACTGCCACGAGTTCCTGCTGCATGGCAGGTAGGAAGTCGGCTGAAGGCTTGCCGTCGTCCACGCGCTCACGAGCAATGATCAGCTGCAGTCGTTCTTTGGCCATATTGGCCGTTTTAGGTTTGGAACCAAAAATGAGGGAGAGCAGGGACATCGCTTAGCCTCCGAACAGACGCTTGAAGAGACCCGGCTTCTCGTACGAGACAAAGCGCAGCGGTGCATCTTCGCCTAGGAAACGGGCGATGACATCCTTGTAGGCTTCAGCCACTTCGGATTGTTCGATATGAATTGCCGGGGTACCTTGGTTCGATGCATGCAGCACCGACTCCGATTCCGGAATCACGCCAATGATGGGCACGCGCAGGATTTCCTGGACGTCTTTGTATGAAAGCATTTCGCCGTCTTCAACACGCTTGGGTGAATAGCGGGTCACCAGTAGATGTTCTTTAACGGGTTCGCCGCCAGCCTGCGCTCGCTTGGATTTCGCTTGCAGAATGCCCAGGATGCGATCCGAGTCACGTACGGAAGAGACTTCCGGGTTGGTGACGATGATGGCTTCGTCGGCAAAGGTGAGCGCCATAACAGCACCACGCTCGATACCGGCTGGCGAATCACAAATGACGTATTCAAAGCCCAGGTGTTCCAGATCCTTCAGAACCTTTTCGACACCTTCTTCAGTCAGTGCATCTTTATCACGGGTTTGCGATGCAGGCAGCACGAACAGGTTTTCGCAATGCTTATCTTTGATCAGCGCCTGATTCAGCGTAGCTTCACCCGAGATGACGTTAACCAGATCGTAAACAACGCGACGTTCACAACCCATGATCAGATCCAGGTTGCGTAGACCCACATCAAAGTCGATAACCGCGGTTTTAAAGCCGCGCATAGCCAGTCCACTGGCGAAAGAGGCGCTGGTCGTGGTTTTGCCGACACCGCCCTTACCTGAAGTTACGACAATAATACGAGTCACATCTGCTCCCGGAACTAGATAGTAGAATTTTGCTAATTTTAGCCGATTCGGCATGCCCTTAGGGTGTCTGGGGCTTAATCCACGCGAAGAATATCGATTTCAAGGCGTGATTTCTGCCCTGTAGAGATAGAAACCACGGGTTCCTGTGCCAGACGTACCTGAACCGGCTGATTGGCCAGCTTGGCCGGTACGCCATCTTCAAAAGTACGGTAGATGCCGGCGATGGACACCAGTTCGGCTGCAAATACCGTCGTTAGAATCCGCGCCTGAGCGTTACCACGTGCGCCAGCCAGAGCGCGACCGCGGAGCGGGGCATAAACATGAATATTGCCATCAGCAATTACTTCGGCACCTGGATTGACGGCAGCTAGAATCACCAGATCGCCACCACGTGCGTAGACCTGTTGGCCAGAGCGTAGTGGGCGGTCAATGATGAGCGTGCCGGGATTGTCCAATAGCGCTTCATCAGGTTCAGCCTTGGCGGTTTCTGCAGGCGCAGCTGGGGATGCTTCTGGCGCAGGCGTTTTGCGAAGGCTGGCTGGAATCTTGTCGAGTTCCGGATCGGCAACCACAGTTTTCTTGACTACTGGTGCCGGTTTAACTGAACGACCTGCGCTTAGAGCAAGCGCAGGTAAGCCTGCACTGGCTGCTGATTCGGTCAGCGCGGCATTGCCGCGTGTGACACCGAGTACACGTAGACCATGCGTGGTGAGTAACTGAACGATTAACGTCCATTCGATCTGCTCGGGCCAGGCAATGAGCTGGCTCAGGTCAAGCACGGCCAGATCGTCATCAAAAAAGGCGCCTTCACCAAACAGGGTGCTGCCAGCACTGGCCAATTCCTTGGGGTCCAGGCTACGTAATGTGATGGCCAATACGGGCAGGGTGGTGCCCTTGAATTCAATAAGGGCGATATCGTGGTCTGGGGCAGTATCTTGCGTCATAGTCATCAAGCAGTAAAAAAGCGTTCGGCAATGCCAGCAGGAAGGGGAACCCCGGTGCTACGGGCACGCTTGAGTAGCGTCCAGTAGTAGCGGTAGGCTGCGCGATCCTGCAACTTGCCGTTGTGACGGATCGGGCCCCAGTCGGCATCGGCTGCCGCACTCACAATCTCGGCAGCGTCTTGCACTTCGGAGAAATCGGGGCTCATGGCATCAAGGATCGGGCGGATCTGCACCGGGTGAATACTCCACATGCGCAGATAGCCAAATTCTTGGCGCGCACGATCGGCATCGCGACGGATGTATTCCAGATCGGAGAGTTCCGTTGTTACGTTGTGCGATGGGACTTTGCCATGGCCGAGCGCAGCGCTGGAAATTTCCAGCTTGGCGCGACGGACGAGTGGGTGATCGAACTGACCGGGACTCTTCATGGCGCTGCCGGGGATTGCGCCGAAGTGACCTGAAACAAAATCCATCAGGCCGAAGTCCAGCGATTCGATCCCGTCAAGCGCAGCGATATCCCACACTTCATTTAGGGCACCGTGTGTTTCGATGAGTACGTGCGCCGGTATAGCACGGGCGATGCCGTGACGTTGTTCTACGGCACGCAGCTCTTTGAGAAACAGGCGGACGTCTTCAATGCCACGTGGTTTGGGCAAGGTGATGAATGGCAGTCGATTGCCTGCGCCACCCACGAGAATTTCCAGATCGTCTTTCCAGTGATCGTGTGTCACGTCATGAATGCGCGCGCCGACACGGCCAAACTGGTTGTCACTAGAGTTGATCATGGCGACGCACAGTTCGGCGTGCGCCTTTTCGTTACCGGCTGCGGCGCCATCTTCGCAATCACAGGTGATATCCATGGCCAGAGGGCCGTACTCTGCGGCGATCTCGGCTTGGATCGCCATCGCCTTTTTCATCAGTTTTTCCGAACCGCAGTAGTGGTCTACTGCCGGTAACATCGGAAAGGGTTTCTCGCCGGGAAACAAAACGTCGTCAGGTGTCAGGGCGGGGTTGGTAGCAGCTTGCGTCATGATCGGTGACTCATCTAAATCAGGTAAAGGCGGGGAATTGCGTAGTCTGCAAGGATAAAGCAAAAGGGCCACGCAAGCGTGACCCTTTTTGCCGTGCAATCAGTAAATCTGATTACAGCATTGAAGCAACAGCTTCCTTCTCGTCGGTCAGTTCCTTCAGGGTCAGAGCAATCTTACCCTTCGAGTACTCATCGACTTCCAGGCCCTTGATCAGAGTGAACTTGCCACCCTTGCACTCGCATGGGAAACCGAAAACGATGCCTTCCGGAATGCCGTAGCCGTTGTCGGCTGGTGCAGGAATGCCCATGGTGACCCATTGGTCTGAACCCAGGTGCCAGTCATGGATGTGATCGATAGCAGCGTTGGCAGCCGAAGCAGCCGACGACAGACCGCGCGCATCAATAATGGCAGCGCCGCGCTTACCAACGGTTGGCAGGAATACATCGTTGTTCCAGGCTGCATCGTTGATCAGATCTTTAACGCTGTCACCGTTCGAGGTACAGAAACGGTAGTCAGCGTACATCGATGGCGAGTGGTTACCCCAGACAACCAGCTTCTGCAAAGACGAAACCGGACGGTTTGCCTTCTGGGCCAGTTGGGTCAGTGCGCGGTTGTGATCCAGACGCAGCATGCCGTGGTAGTTGTTTGGATTGGTGCGGCCAACCTTACGGGCAGCAGCGCCAGCAATCAGGGCATTGGTGTTACATGGGTTGCCTACGACCAGAACCTTGACGTCTTCTTTGGCATTCTTGGCAATGGCTTCACCTTGAACGGTGAAGATAGCGCCGTTGGCTTGCAGTAGATCGGCACGTTCCATGCCTGGGCCGCGCGGACGGGCGCCAACCAGCAGGCAGACGTCGGCGTCTTTGAACGCAACATTCGGATCATCGGTAGCAACCATGCCAGCCAGCAGCGGGAAGGCGCAGTCATCCAGCTCCATCATGACGCCTTGCACAGCCTTCTGGGCTTGTGGCAGGTCGAGCAGTTGAAGAATGACGGGCTGATCCTTGCCCAGCATTTCGCCGGAAGCAATACGGAACAGCAGGCTATAACCGATCTGACCAGCGGCGCCGGTGATGGCGACGCGCATAGGCGCTTTGGACATGAGTAGACTCCTCGAAATTTTTTGAAGTTTAGGTGTAACTTTTCGATGTTAGAGGTGAGGGGAGTTGCTGTCAATGCGCAAAGCAACCAAAACTGTGCTGAAATACGCCCATGTCTTCATATACATCCGTTCCGGCCTCAGTACCTGCGTTTCGGCCACTCTATCGTCAGATACAAGACCTGATTGTTCAAGCGCTCGCCGACAAGGAATGGCAGCCCGGGGAAATGATCCCTAGCGAAATGGATCTGGCCGCCCGATTCGAAGTGAGCCAAGGCACGGTGCGCCGTGCGATTGATGAATTAGCTGCCGAAAACCTGCTGGTGCGTCGCCAGGGGAAGGGCACCTTTGTAGCGACCCATGCCGATCCACGGGCTTTTTTCCGGTTTCTGCGCCTGGTGCCCGACCAGGGCGGTGTGCCGCGTTCACGCAGTGAGCCGCTGGAGTGCCAGACGCTGCGAGCTGGGCAGGAAGTGGCCAAAGCGCTCTCAATTCCTTATGGCGATCCGGTGATTCAGCTGCGCCGGATTCTTCGCCTCGATGCTAAGCCCATGGTGGTTGATGAAATTTATCTGCCGGCAGATCTGTTCCCGGATCTGACCCTGGAGCAGCTGCGCACCTCGGATCGCTCGCTCTACACACTCTTTGAATCGCTCTTTGGCGTGCGCATGGTGCGTGCCGAAGAGAAGATCCGGGCCGTTGCAGCAGACGCGATGGCAGCACAACTGCTCGATCTGGACGTGGGAACCCCGCTATTAAGTGTGGAGCGTACTGCTTTCACCTATGGTGATCGGGCCGCCGAATGGCGACGCGGTTTGTACTCCACGGTAAATCACCACTATTTCAATGAGTTGGGTTGAAGCACAGGATTGGTGCGCTGCACCAAATCTGAGCGTCGGCCTATTCCATTAAAAAAAGCTTAAGAAAACCGGCTCCGGGGGGATTCCATCGCTCCCGGCTTCGGCTACAATCTCAAGTTCTAGGTAGTCTTGATCGAAGGAAAACACATGACAGAGTTAGCCATCAAGAAGAAGCAGCGTCCAAAGAATTTGGACCTGAAAACGATCCGTTTGCCCCTGCCGGGCAAAGTCTCCATCCTGCATCGCCTTAGTGGCGTCGGACTATTTCTGTGTCTGCCGCTCATCCTGGCGCTGTTCCAGTGGAGTCTGAGTGACGGTGGTTTTGAATGCGTTCAGGCCGTTGTAGCAAACCCGATTGGCAAGCTGGTTTTGCTGGGCTTGATCTGGGCTTATCTGCATCACTTCTGCGCAGGCATCCGCTTTCTACTGCTCGACTGGCATATCGGCATTGATCTGCCGTCTGCCCGTAAGTCGGCCGGCCTGGTTCTGATCGTCAGCCTGACGCTCACCGCTGTTATTGGGGGGACTCTGCTGTGGTAATGAAACGTAACGTTGTCGGGGCCCACTACGGCCTCACTACCTGGATTGCTCAGCGCGCTACTGCCGTGCTGATGGCCATCTACACCGTCATCTTCTTGGTTGCCGTGCTGGTTGTTCAGCCGGGTACAGCCGATGCCTGGCGCGCTATTTTTGCCAACGGCTTCATGAAGTTCGTGACCTTCCTGTTCTTCCTGAGCCTTTTCTACCACGCATGGATTGGTATCCGTGACCTGTGGATGGACTACGTTAAGCCGACCAGCATTCGCCTGTCGCTGCATGTCCTGACTATCGCCGTTCTGATCGGTTATGCCGGTTGGGCCAGCAAGATTCTGTGGAGCCTGTAAAAATGAGCATCCCCGTTCATAAATATGATGTAGTAATCGTTGGTGCTGGTGGTTCTGGTTTGCGCGCTGCGCTCCAGGTTGCCGAGGCTGGTCTCAAGACCGCTGTGCTGACCAAGGTATTCCCGACCCGTTCACATACGGTTGCTGCACAGGGTGGCGTTGCTGCACCGCTGGGTAACGTGAATGAAGACCACTGGATGTGGCACATGTACGACACCGTTAAGGGTTCGGACTGGCTGGGTGACCAAGACGCCATCGAATTCATGGTGCGTAAAGCCACCGAGTGTGTCGTTGAACTCGAACACTACGGTATGCCGTTTGACCGTCTGGACAACGGCAAGATTTATCAGCGTCCGTTCGGCGGCCACTCGCAGAACTTCGGTGAAAAGCCGGTTAACCGCTCCTGTGCTGCCGCTGACCGTACCGGTCACGCCATGTTGCACGCCATGTATCAGCGTAACGTTCGTGCCAACACCCAGTTTTTCGTGGAGTGGATGGCGCTGGATCTGATCCGTGATGATTCGGGTGCCGTGATCGGTGTTACCGCTCTGGACATGGAAACCGGTGAAGTATCGATCTTCCACGCCAAGGCAGTGATTTTCGCCACCGGCGGTGCGGGTCGTATCTACGCTTCGTCGACCAATGCTTTCATTAATACCGGTGACGGTCTGGGTATGGCCGTTCGTGCCGGTATCCCGCTGGAAGACATGGAATTCTGGCAATTCCACCCGACCGGTGTTGCCGGCGCGGGCGTGCTGATTACCGAAGGTGTGCGCGGTGAGGGCGGTATCCTCCGTAACGCCGATGGCGAACGTTTCATGGAACGTTATGCCCCGAACCTGAAGGATCTGGCATCGCGTGACATCGTTTCGCGTGCAATGGCCACTGAAATCAAAGAAGGCCGTGGTTGCGGTATTAACAAGGACTATGTCCTGCTCGATATCACCCACCTCCCGCCTGAAACCATCATGAAGCGTCTGCCGGGCATCCGCGAAATCGCTATCGAATTCGCCGGTGTAGATCCGATCCAGACCCCGATCCCGGTTGTGCCAACCTGTCACTATCAGATGGGTGGTATCCCGACGAACTATCGTGGTGAAGTGGTTGTGCCGCAAAACGGCAACCCAAGCACTCCGGTTACGGGCTTTTACGCTGCTGGCGAATGTGCCTGTGCCTCAGTGCACGGCGCCAACCGCCTGGGCACCAACTC
>ERZ1034363.144-NODE-144-length-49969-cov-11.143410_pt1 | contig 49969 bp, 71 predicted proteins | sample MGYA00520616_ERZ1034363 | MGnify/ENA primary metagenome ERZ1034363 (study PRJEB33736, sample SAMEA104284506) | Azolla filiculoides | biome: Urban; feature: Water surface; material: Ditch water | place: Netherlands | collected 2015-10-28 | depth 0-0.1 m ...
TAGGAGTTGGATTAGGGTGGTCATATTAGGCAATCTTGAATATAGTCATGTAGCCTGTGAAATTGGCAGACAGCCCACTTACCTGCAAAACACTGAGGTTGAATTCCTCAAGAGCGGATCCATCAACAATAGTGTTCAATTGCAGAGTCACATATTGACTTGCAGTAGAACTAATGTAAGTTCCCATAACAGCAAGATTTCTGCCTGTGGGAGCTACATGTAGTTTTACATATACATCAGTTGAAGCAGCAGCAGGCATTGGCAAAGCAGATACATTTGCACTAAACATATACAAACCGGTCTGCCTAAATGTGCCAACACCTGTAGCGGCATTGTAAGTAATCTGGTTTGTGTTGTAGTAAGACGACCCATTGAACAGCATCTTTGTCTCTGGTCCAGTTGCAACAACTGTTGCCGAAGATGTTCTCAATGCAAGAGCTACTGGTTGCCTTGATTTATATGTAGGGCTATATGGGAGACAATCTGCAAAAGTGTTCTCACCTTGGTCTAGCAAAAACACATTCATACGACATGAATAAAGACCATTATTTTCTGCGTCTGCGCTAGTTGCAGTTTTGATTGCAAAAACAGGGAGTACCTGCCAAGTCCCATTTGTACCATCATTGAAACTCGCAGGTGTGCCTGAGGTTTCTATGTAGCATCCAGAAAAATTATTACCATAGCCACGTACAATCTTGACAATTGGGTTAACGTAAACACTAACAAAACTGCCTTGACCCGGGCCATACGCTCCCTGCATTCCGTAGACCTTATCCGAGTTTGCTATAAAGTTAAGTTCTTGGTACGCCCCCCATGCTCCGTAACTTGTCTCAAGAGCAACACCATTAAATGAATTGCCAGCAGGGTATCCGGTTGTTCCAGTTAGCAACAAACACTGTGTAGCCCCTTCTAAGGAGCCTCCAGAAAAACAATTTGCATTGGCATTGTCATGGAAAGCCGCGCCATACAAAACAGTGGTAGCCACGCAGCCACTAAAGTGACCATACAAAGTAAGGTCGCCTAAATAATACCCTGTTCCTCTTGGAATACTATTAAGGCAAGCAACCTCAGTATCTTGAAGGCGAGGATGCAAAACATTCGTTATATTTATAATTGATCGTATTGCAGCAGTACCATTATCAAATATAGACATATTACGGATGCCGTAATGCCCCTTTTGGCTATTCTGAAAAGCAATGCAATCACCTCCTGCTGATCCTGTTACAAGCAAAACAGTTCCAGTGTGTACGTGTCCAGTACCAAAGTTATATAGTTCGTAGTGAGCAGTTCCAGCGCCAACAAGATTAACGCCCTCTTTCAGTATCAATCCAGAGCCAACTATGTAATCTCCAGCGGGAAAATATAAGTCACCACCCTTGTTTGCTGCAACCCAATTTATTGCAATTTGGATTGCGGAGTAGTCATCCGTAACCCCATCACCCACTGCCCCAAAGTCCTTGACAGACACACTCTCCCTGAGCTTACTCTGCACCGTAGTAGCTACCGCTCCGGTCCCCGCAGGAGTGTACTGCATCAACTGCGCATTGTCATTGTAGGTCTTCTCATCTACGTCATTAAGCCAACTAGCTAAAATTGGTGTTTGAAAGTCTGTAAAATTAGTAGTTGTCATATGTGTGGAACTCCTGCAATTGAACGTCCAGCAATTGCATAACCAGCAACAGCACTAGGACTAAATACATCTATAAGAATAGCGATGGAAGAAATTCCACCAACCGTAGCACAATCTGCTACACCGAAGTCTGCCATTGGAGAAGAGGTCCAAGCATCACAAGTTCTGATGAATTGATCTTCTGCTTCAGGACGTGGAATTGGAACTGTTTGTTTATCCCCACGCACTCGTAAGCTAAGCTGCTCATGTCGGATTTCATAGTCGTCCTTACAGACGAACAATCCATCCCACCGCTTACGCATTGTGTTGGCCTTGAACTTTCGGCCACAACTGTCGCAAATTCCGTTGTAGTTACCAAGATCAAGCCAATTCTTCATATTTATTCCTTTTCTGCATATTTTCCTTAGCAGGTAAATGTTGAAGATTAGTTTCAACATGAAGTCCAGAAACCAGAACCCCTTTTAATGGAACAATATGATCCACATGATACCCGTCCGGACAAGTGAGATACATTTGCTTTATTGCTTCTATGTTTGCCCAAGGGGGGCATTGGTTTTGTTTACGTGTTCGGTATAGCTTAGCTCGATGGGCATCGTACTTTAAGTTTGCTTTTCTCCATCGTCTGGTGCTCTCTAGCATAGCTTCTTTGTTAGTTTCTCTAGATTTTTCAGCTAGCTTTTTACAAGTCTCAGGATTGGCTTTTCTCCAAGCCCTACCAGATTCTAAGTGGCAGGTTTTACAATGCTTACTAGGTTTCTTGTTACTATTTAAATAGAACTCAGTACTAGCTTTTTCACAGTTACATTTACTGCATATCGCGTTGTAATTGCCTAAGTCAAGCCAATTTTTCATAACATTATTGAGAGTTTAGGGGTTAATGGTTTGATGAGTTGTCCAGTATTTATTTCTAGAGTTATTTCACCAATGTAGGTTCCAAGATACTCAGTTCCTGTTGGTCCATAAGCAAGTCCATACTTGACAAACAAAGGATCAGGGTAACCTCCGGGAATACCAGCATGGTAGGTTAGTGTGGCAGTGATGCCAGTAATAACGTAACTACCAGTAGAACCACTTAAGCTATAACCTCTTGTTAGAGTACCAGAAATACCAGTTAGTAGGTACGATCCTGCAGCACCCAGCAAAGAATATGCTGTAGGAGTTGCTCCCGGCGTGTAAGCTAGTGTAGCGTTTTGACCAGCATAACTGTACGAACCAGTTGTACCAGATAGGGTGTAAGCTGTTGCTCCACCTGTGTAGGTTAAAGTACCAGCTTGTCCCGTGTAGGAGTAGCTCCCAGAGGCTCCAGAAAGGGCTCTGTTGACTTTAAATGTACTAGCCCTACCAGTGATGGCATAACTACCTACAGTACCTGCTAGCGTGTGTCCTACCTTGAATGTAGCAGCTCTACCTGTAACAGTGTAAGCACCTGTAGCACCACTGAGAGTATGTCCAACCTTAAAGGTGGCTGTACGTCCAGTAATTACATAAGCACCAACTGTTCCAGACAAGGTGTAATTGACTGCACTTGCACCAGGGGTGTATGTTAATGTACCTGTTTGTCCTGTTAAGGAGTAACTACCAACAGTGCCAGATAACGTATAGTTGACTGTTCCTGTGGCAGGTGTGAAGTAGTCTAGGTCAAGGAGCGCCCCAGCGCCGCCATCAAACTGGACCGATGCGCCACGCTGATTGCGTAAATCGTAGTTGGCGTAATCGACCATACACTACCCGTGGACAATCTTGCCGTAACCCTTAATCGTTCCAGTGCTGGTAGCAGTAGCCAACATCACACCAAACAGACACGCATTGTTCTGGATTTTTGGTAGACCGAGTTGTGCCCAGTCAAAGTTAGCTGTAACGTTAGCCACAGCTCCTGTTGCCATGATGGTACGATGGCGCGTAGCGGTCACGCCGAAGTTGCCCGCAGTACCTGTAGATGCCGAAAGCGATACGGTGTTCACGCCACGGATGTCGAGGCCCGACGCGTGATTGCTGACCAGCTTGATCATGCGACTCGCGGCCACTGCGGTGCCGCCTACGGCGATCACGGCCAGGTTGCCTGTGGTGCCGTCTGAGAACGTGACGTTCACTGTGGCATTGGATGCTGTCGCACCTGTAGCGGTGTACCACTCCAGCCACCAGGTGACATCAGAGTAATCCGCAGCACCTAGTCGAGAATCCCCAACAGGGCCACCCGCGTTGATGGTGGAGAGGTCAATTAGCACGTTCTGTGCAGTAGGCGTAACAGTACCGCTAAGACCACCCATGTGTGCAAGGCGGTCATGGATTTCTAAGTTGGTGTTGGCATTACCGGCTGTTAAAGAGTGCCAACCAATGTAACCAACTGCAGGAGCTGTCTGGTTGGTGATCGCTATGCTACCAAGCAGCGCAGAGGTACAGTAAGCTGCTGTAGTTGGGATTGCTCCCTGTGTAGGCAGTCCAGTGGCACGCCACAGCGAGGACATCTGACCCGATACCTGGGAGGAAATCGAGGCTTTGTCCCACAATACCTTGTCATGGTCGTTGGCAAGAGCACTGATTAGTGCGTCACGGGTATCAATAGTCATGGTTTAAGCAATCGTAAACACGCCGTTGGTCGTGTCTGGAGTGAATACAAAAGTATCAGCATTGGTTCCATTCATCACGATGGATGAACCGTTGTCCCAATAGCCTACTTGAATGTTAGTAGTCTTATCTACCAGAGTAACATAGCGGAAGGTAAAACCACCACCCGATGCAGTCCAAGTAGTAGGAGCAGGAAGTTTCAGTGCATACGTGCCAGTAGCTTCAGCAGAACTAGTAGTGGTGACGTTAGTACCACCAGCCGTATAACCACCACTGGTAGTCAAATCGTTTGTACCTGCTACAAAGGCAGTACCCGATGGTGTGGTGTTAGTCAGGGCAAATGCCCATTGATCTGTACCAGCATTGATGCCCTCTACGAGGAAGTCAATTGCACCAGCAATTTTATTATATGTTGCCATTATTATCCTTAGGAGTAGGAGAGACTAGCTCGATTGTCCCACACATTGTCATTTAAATCGTTACCGTCTGCCCATTCTATAGTGATTGCTCCACCAGAAATAGACAATCTCTTGATGGCCCAAATAGCAGCACTAGACAAGCTACTTATGGGGGCCATACCAAGATAAATTACAGAGGTTTGGTCATCTATCCTTTGAGCTAGATTTTGACCTAGATGAGCAGGTAGATGAGAAACACTCATATTAACCCATTACCTGACGAAGCTTAGCAAGACGTTCATCTACTTCCAGTTGCTTAGCAGCAAGAGAAGCACGTTCTGTTTCAAGCGTAGAGCGCAAGGCGTCAATGGCTTTTTCACTAGTACGCAAAGCATCTTCACGTCCAGCTTGTTGAGCTTTGATGGTATTGTAATTAGCTAGGGCTTGGTCAGAAACAACCTCACGAGCTTTCAGCTCAGTGTGTCGCTTATCAAAAGCACTACGAGCATTAGCAACAATTACCTCAGCTTGAACAGTTGCATCAGCAACAGTTTGTTCTGCTTTGGTAACAAGGGCTTCTGCTTTAGCTTGTGCCTTACCAATATCACCTTTAATACCCAGTTCAGCAATGGATGCTTGGATAGCATCGTTACGCGATTGCAATTCAGCAACCTTAGCTTCATACTTAGCTGGGTCTTTGAGAAGGTCAACAACCTTCAAGAAGTCATCGAATTGCATTATCGTAGTCCTTGGATCATGGTCATAGATACCACTCCTGCAACAGCAGCAGTAACATTAAGACGAATAGCACGTACAGGGGTGTTAATCACACCATCTTTACTGGTCGTGGCAGCAGTAATGGTAGAAAGAGCAAACGCAACGGGGGTCACAGCGGCATCAAATACATCATCAAACGTGTATTCCACTGAGTAGGTTGCGGTGCCAGAAACCAAGACACAACCTACACCGAGGTTCATTGGGTCTTGTTTATAGTCAACCGGAAGCCAATTGGAAGCAGCTACACCAGTGACTGTGACTTTTTTAGGTCGCATTTAATTTCCTTTGAAAAAAAAGGGGACATCTTATTAGATAATCCCCTTTTCTACCCTATCGGGTAAGTTATCGCACGTACTGAATTTCCAAATAGATTTCACCAGAAGTTGGTGAACCCGTTGTGGTCAGGCCGGTTGCATACACAGGAATGTCGCCACTCAGGGGTACGTTATAGTTCTGCATAATACCAGTTACAGGCGAGAGGAGAGCTTGTGTACCTACCGTGGTAAACACATCAAAAGCACTCACAAACTCAGTACCACCAGAGGTAGTACCAAGACTCAGTGTAGCAGAAGCAACAGAACCACCAGCCAACTTGGTTTTATTCCAATAACGGAAACCAAGGATGGTGGCATCAGCGGGCAAAACGGCAACCAATGTCTTCGTAGAAGTCGTCACTGTAAAGTTGGCAGAAGTAAGCTTCACCACCTTAGTAACTACATCCTTGATGTTACTGATTGCAGAGGGTCCGTTAGGATTGGGATCACCAACCGCAACTTGACCTTGTACAAAGTTAATAGCCATAATTTTCCTTTAAGAGCAGCCCCCAGGATCACCGAGAGGCTGCGATAGTTAATTAGGCGCCTTGCGAACCGTACAGAGCGCGAGGATCAGTCCAACCGAACGAGTAACGAGCAGTTGCCTTGAACTTAGCGTTCTCGGTATCCCAGTCATTATCCATGTCGAAGCTGTCAGCACGACGCTCCATATACTTCATACCATTCTGCACATTGGTCTTGATAAACCATGCATCCACGTCGGTCAAGAAGTGATTGGTAATAACGGTAGGAACAGAACCAAGAGTTTTGATTGCATTCAGATCGTTGTTATCAGTACCAACTCGGCCTTCTGTACCCAAGATGCGCTTAGCTTCAAAGATCAGTTGACGAGGGATAACCAGAGCTTCAGGACGCACAGCGATGAGCAGACCAGCATCATTGGTGAAACCGGCAATATCAATGCAGGCTTGTTCCAAAGCAGCTTCAGACAAGTCAGACGCAGTAGCAATCTTGTTAGACCACGTACCACCCTTGATGTTTGCATGAGAAGCAGAGATCAGCTCAACACCATCACCACCAACGTAGTTGCTGTTAAAAGCACGGTTGTAGACGTTAGCGCCAATGACTTCCTTGGTTTGACGCATAGAGAAGGCAAGACCTTCAGCTTTACGCTTACCGATTACGTCATACTGGTCATCTTCCATCATTTCACGAGTGATGATGAAACCCAGAGCATACACAGCATGTTGGTAGCGAGTGATGAAGCCTTGACGTTCACTATCATAAGAGATAGGAGCACCTTCAGACTTCTGGACTGCCAGACCAAACGAACTTACACCCACATCCTCTTCAAACGCCTTGGTAGAGGTCTGCTTGTCGAAGAGTTTTGTGTACTCTTCAGGATATTCAGTGTAGGCACGGCCATACCATGCGTTGACACCGGGCCAAAGGGCCTTGGCAAATGAGCCACTATTGATTACGGACATATTCTATTCCTTTAAAAGTTAAACGCCAGCTTGACCAGTACCAGTACCATTCTGAACGTTGTTCAGCTTGACATAGTAGGAGAAGTAGGTGTCACCCGGAATGTTGTCCGGACGGTTGGGGAAGCCAACTACCTTGAGGGGCAGTGTAGCAGTGGTGGCAGAGAGAGCTGCAATCGACATACCAGACGAGCCGGAAGTAGTCGAACCTGCAGTTACATCCCAGCTACCGTTCAAACCGACGTTAGCAGTAATAGTAGCAGCGGCAACAGAAGTGGTCAGATACTGAGCTTCATAGATCACATTAGGATCAGTGCAAACCAGCACGTAACGATTGGTAGAAGCACGACGGTAAACCGGAGTGTTCAGATCGTTAACAGGAGGAACGTTGGGGGTATCGCCAACACCTGTGAACAGGATGCCAACAACCACACCGAAAGCGATATCAGTAGCGCCAGAGACACGAGTAACAGTGGGAACACCAGTAGCAGCACGGCTATCGCCAGCCAGCTTCACAGCGTCACCAACCATCACTACCGTGGAATCACCAGAATCGAGAAACGCAATCTCACCTTGGCCGTTATAGGGGGCACCAGTGAGGGTTTTAACGGGACGGAACCCGTTAAGACGAGAAACACTTGACATTAGTAATACTCCAAATAGTCAAATTTGAGAAATCCTAATGGCAACAGAATAAGTTAGTCCCGAGAAATCTCGAGCTTACCGTAATTACCATCAAGAGCTTTTTCTTTGATGGAGGCTTCTTGCCGATTAACAAAACCTTGTTTTGCTGCTTGATCCATTTCATACAAATCTTTGGGGATTCGCATAAGGTGGCCTTTAATGCCTTGACCAACAGAAAACACTTTCTTGGAACCGACTGAAGTACCTTGCGATACTCGTTTGTCGCCCACATCATGAGAGTCTTTATCGACGAGTTCATACCCGCCTTCAAGAAATTGCGCAATACGATCATCTACATCGTTTACGACTCGGTATTCATATGCAGGGTCTTTCCCCTTTACCGTCAAAACATTACGCTGGCTCACAGGAACTCGCGTAACTCGGCCCGCTGGGGCTTTGGAAATTGCTTCTTTTTCGGCCATGATTAACCTCGGACTTTCTTAAGTTCAGATATATAGTCTTTTTCTGTCATTACACCTTGACGTACAAAAGTGTTCATGACACGACGTTCTTCGTCGGTCAGGGAGAAGGAACCTGAGCGTGATGCACCACTTCCTTTACCCGACTCTACAGCTCCCGGTTTGTCCTGATTAGGATTACGGAACTTGTTTGGAAACTCTTTGCGTACCTCTGCAGCTACCTTCTTAAGGACTTCCGAGGGAGAGTTACCAGCACGAGCAAGATCAGCACCTAGAGCGTCTGCAAACGCTTTCATGGGTGAGCTGTTCTTATACCAACTGTTCTGTTCAGTCCAAGCTACGAACTCCGGATGTTCGGTGCCAGCTTGTTCTTGACCATCGTCAGGCTCTGCTTTAAATTGCTTAACTTGTTCCTTGACAAGGTCAATGCGTTCATCGGCTGCAATAACAGCCTCTGCATCACCTTCTTCAAGGGCAGTTTTCTTTTGAGCACGGAGAGCATCCAGTGCTCGTTTGTACTCTACTTCACGGACTTGACCATGAAGCTTCTTCATTTCGTTTAGGGCATTGCGAACATCTTTAAGTTGTTTAGATTGGTCTTCAATCTTCTTAAACAGTTCACCACGACGCAAGAACTCTCCTGCCTCTACCCATTTATGTTCTTCACCAGAATACTCTTCTTTAGGAACCCAACCGGATTCCATTGCTTTCAGTTCAGTAGAAGAATGCTCTGGTGCTTCGCCACCAGCAGCTTCGTTTAGGATTTCGTCAGCCATTTTAATCTCCGGTAAGTACTGCCACTACGTCTTCATCATTGAGAGCGACGTATTCTTCATCATCTTTTGGATCAGCAATTACCTTGCCGCTAAAGCGGGCAAAAGCAATGGTGTCCCCAACCTTAATAGGTGTGTCGGTATTGAAGTCCCTAAAGGCCGTAGGCCCAATGGAAACAACAATGCCTTTGTCAACCCCAGCTTGTGCTCGAATCTTATCCTCATGGTCAGGGATGATGATTCCAGCTTGGGCTGCCCTCCGATAATCCTTATTGGTATCTTCGAGTTTGTGTTGTTTAACAATGATACGGTGAAGTGTGGGTATAATCATACTTCGGTTTCCTCAAACCAATCAGCATCCATTACATCTCGGATAGCTTGGATTGCCCCAACCTTCTTTGAATCTAGGATGGGGTTTTCACCAGCGGAGTAACCTAGTTCTGCTTGCAACCCTTGAATGCGATTCTCAAGTGCAATGAACAAAGCTTTTGTAATAGGACCGGATTTCCAGTCTTTAAAATCTTGACGATTCATAAAATCTTATTTCCCTTTGGAAGATGTTTTAGCGGCCTGTTGTCGTTTGACTGCAGCCATACGCTCTTGGTGCGTTACCTTTTGCCTATGAGCTACCTCACCATGCATTGTATCTTGGATGAACTTCTGTTTATCTTGTGCTACTTGCATGTTAGCTGTGTGTGTCTGAATTGCCGTATTCAGCGCAGCTAGAACTTGTTTGTGTCGAGCATCTTGGTCAGCAGTTTGTGCCGCCATAGCTTGCTTGAACTGTGCATCGCGTTGATCAAGTTGCTGCTTGAAGGCAGCGTCCTGTTGTTTAATCGCGGATGCTTGTTTGATTGCTTCAACCTTAGCTTGACTCTCAAGAATCTTAGGATTGGGTGGAGGAGGTGGTAAAGCACCTGTCTGAGCTACTTGTGGGTTAAGCAGTTCTTGGTAGTTGGGTTGCTCTTGAGCTTCCAACAGACGAAGACCGACTTTAACCGGATCAAGGATTCCTAGTGGTAGCATTTCCATCAACCCTTGAGCTTTGAGAAGCTTCTCGGTTTGACTTACTGCTGTAGGATCAGCACCCGGACAAATCTTGTACTGCTTAGCAGAGAAGTCGTCAGGACCAACCGTTACATCCAAGGTTTCTTGGTAAGTGTTAGGGTTAAGGTATGTACCATTGAGGGCAAAGAGCTTAATGAACTCTTCTTCCAAGCTACGGTAGATACGCTTGTAGACAGCCGTGAAGACTTTCATACCTTGTTCAATAGTAGCCATTGTGGTTGTAGCTGGGGTGTTTTGACCCGGCATCTTACCCACAAAGATTTCAGCTACTGAGGCTAGTTCCTTACCAGAGGTAATCAAACTACCCATCAATTGAAACAAAACATTACTTGGTTCTTTGCTAGGCAAAGGAACAATTTGTTTCTTTAGGTCATCACCTAAACTGTTTACTGCTTTCCATTCACCGGGTTGGAACTTAGTTTCTCCGAGACGGATTTTAAGGCCTTTGCCCAAGAATCCTGACTGCAAATTGTTAAGTGTTCCAGCGTCGATAAGTTGGTTGATAAGCGTGTTAACTGACTCGTTAATAGGTCCGAGGAGAACACCGAATCCCAAATCATAGAAGCTACCATCGGGGTTGGGAATAAACCCGAACTTGGTGAAGTACTCAATTGGTTCAATCTTTGCGAGTTTACCTTCTTCGTTGTAATGCATGGTTGTATCATCAAACCGTGCAGTAATACGCAAGACTTTAGCAGACTCTAGGTGGAAAGTGACAATGTAGGGCTCAGGATAATCATCCTCATCCAAGTCCAAGTAAGTATGTTGCTCAATGATTGTGAACGGAGTCGTCTCATCATTGGCAGGGGCATTCTTAGCATCTTGTGGAGTGGGTGCAGTACCCAAGTCTTCGTCCAAGAAGACACCAGACATCTGACGTTCTTTCAAAAGGCGAGGACTCATCTCAATCACTTGAGACACTCGCTCGGCTTCCTTGAGGGACTTAGCCCAGTAGTTGACAACTAGGTTCTTAGGCAAGATTACATCAGAGGCAACCTTCTTCTTAATCGAATCCCAGTAAGTCTTCTTAAACACAGTGCCCACAACAGGCAGCATGATGAGCAACTTGTCCATCCCCTCTTCCCAACCAGTCATCTCATGCATAAGTTGATAACTCATGTACATGGATACCCGATCAGCTAGAACAGCTTTCTGTCCATCTGGGTCTTTACCAATAACTTTAGACTTTACAATCTTACCATCAGAAGGTACTAGGCTAGGATAGGCACGAGCAGCAAACTGCATAGCAGCAGTAGTAAGGATGGGGTACTTAACGTTAGAAGCACGGGGCCAAGGCCATGTCTTGTCCTCCCTCACTTGTGTAGCTAGTTTAGTCCACTCTTCCATTTGCTTTTCCCACTCAGCACGACTTTGTCGGTCTGCAGTGAAGCCTTCATGAGCATCAGCACCGATCTTATGGAGCTGTTCTTTGTCTAGTTTCTCAGCAATGTTGGTGGACTCAAGCAAAAGCCGTAGGCTCTCTTCTTTACCACCTTCTGCTACATCCTCTTGAGGAGTTTCTTCTTCAGGTTGCATACCCAATTGCCCCGGAAGGGCTTGTGGTTGGGTTGGCATCTGATTTGGATCAATACCCTGTAGTGCTTGATTGCCCTGCATAGTCTGATTCGGTGCTCCGCTGTTCATCGAGGTATTCGAGTTCATCTATTTCTTCTTTCGTTGGTGCCTCAATGAGTTTATCAAGCATCATACCCAAGTATGCGAAAGCATCAACTTGGTCATCATGCTTTCCACGAGGAAAAGTTAAACACTCATTTTCAAAGTTAGCAAACCAGTCCGCATCTTTGTTGAATTTGACTCCATGAGCGCGCATTCGTGCTTGAATTGACCGAGAGCGTGTTGTTTTGTCCTTTCCTCCATGCTTCAAAGCAACCAAATTGAGGAAAGTGTTGTTCTTAATCATTTCTTCACGTAAAAAAGGACCGATGGCCTTAGACACTTGCATGTCCTCGATACCAACAGCCTCAGGATCATAGATTTTCTGCATTAACAGCAGAGTGTCTACGATTTCCTTACCATCCATACGCTCACGAATCACATCTTTGATGTGGATTACCTTATTCTCATCTACACCAGCTAGAATAAACACAGAAAAGTCAGCTCGTTCTGATTCAGAAATAGCTAAGTCAGCCGTGATGTAGTGGTGCATCTTACCTTGTCGATCTTCTTGTGTTGTAGCAAGAAAGTCTCCACGTTTAAAGAAGGTTACTGACTCATCCAAAGGGATGTTCAAGTACTCTTGTGAGTAAATATCAGTGGTGCCATCCTTAACAGCTTCTTCGTACAACATCTTAAACTCTGCAGCATTCTTTTTAGAAGACCACAGCAGTTCAGAGAAGTCTTCATTATGTGCTCGGTACTTAACTGCCTTCCACATACTCTTAATTGTAGAGTAGGTTTTCAGTCCATCACGTACAGTAGTCTTGGATGATTCATTGGGCATTAAACGCTCTAGGAGCGAGTCATTGTGCAAGATGGTGCCGACTATACGGACAACGCCGTTATCAGCTCTACAGGGCAGCAAAGCACCTTTAAACCACCTTCGCATCTTATCACGACGTTCCTTGTTCATCACAAGCTCGTCATTCTCCATATCATCACACATAATGATGTCAGGACGGGAGCCATTCCAAATTAATCCACGGAGCTTCTGTTCTGCTCCCTTGGCAATGATTCGGAATTTGTGTCCGTCCTCACACTCAACTATGATGTCAGTTTCTGAATCCTTCAGGAACTTGACGTGACCTTGTTCATTACGCTTAATACGGAACAGGTCAATTAATTCGTTATTATCTTGTAGCTCTTGTTTAAAGGTTCCCAAGAACAAGGATGCTTGTGACTCTGTATCAGAGACAAGCAACATAAACTTCCGTTCACGAAACAGAAGAGTAGAGAGGCCATAACCTAGCGTTACCGCAGTAGATTTGGCATGTCCCCTCGGCGCAGCGAGGGCAACGAACTTGTCATCACCAGTACAGAGTTCCCAGCATTCTTTATGGAAAGCTGGAGTGGAACTACGACCATCAAAACGATTGCCTAGTACACTACCAACTAATCCAGCTATTACGTCAGCAGTGAGTTTAGCCACTTATTTTTTCTTTCGTTCCGCTTTGGAAGTTTGACTTTTTAAACTGCCGTTGGCATTGCGACTGAAGCTTTTGTTAGCTGACTCAGACACGACACGGGCATTGGACATCTTGTTAGCACCACCCTTGGACAAAGGTTTGATGTGATCCAGATTGGTTCCATCTCCCTTGTGGGTTATACCTGCAGCATTGGCTTGACGACGCAAGGTGGTACGTTCAGAACGTGCCTTAATTTGTTCTGGTTTAGAGTTATACAGAGCATTCTCACGCTTGTAGTCGCGTTTTCCGTCCTTCATGTAGGGCATTAGATATCCTCTATTTCTGCATCCACTGTACGGGCTGCATTTGTATTCTGTTCAATCTTTTTGGTAGCCATGTCAGCAAACTTCTCAGCCAGCTTAAGCAACTTATCTTCGACATGTTCTTCTGTTTGTTCAGGACGTTCGCTACGTTCAAGTTGCTCGTGCTTGTCAGCCATGTCAATTGCAACCTTGTGAGCATCCTTCATGTTGACTGGCTTACGAACAACTACACCAGTTTTCTGGTCGTATTGGAAGTCACCATTGGTCAACCGATCTTCGACAACTGCCAAAGCACCATCGACTAGCTTGCGAATTCGAGTACTGAGTTGGACCTTCTCCGAGGATTTAATCTCAACTACAGCGTCTTTCCACCAAGTCTGAGCTTTCCAAACACGAAGAGTAATCTCTGGTATGTTCAGGATGCGACTTGTCAAAGCAAGGTTACCGAGTAGGAGGTAGCTATTCACAGCTTCCATCCTCTGCTTCTCAGACCAACGGAGGTTGGTTTCAGCAAGAGTGGAACGATCTTTTTGGATTGGTTTAGGTGCTGAAGCCATGATTAAACTCCAACTCCACAACGAACTTCAGCAGTGTACTGACTACCTTCAGGTGTAGTAAACTGGAAAGGAATTGTACCTGATGCTCCCGGAGGGCATACCCATTTCATTACAGCACCATCTTGGAAAGTACCAGAGAAGACCTTTAGGTCACCTGCAATGGCGAAGCCTAGACCGAGCAGTGAAACTGCGAGTAGAACAAAGAGTTTAGACAAGATTGTTTCCTTAAACAAGAAGTATTAGAGTAGAAACACAGAGTGTTTGTACGTATGCCTATATTATACCATACTTTACAACTAAAGTCAAGTCTTTCTTCAGTATTTTGTAAAAATACTTCCAGAAAGTTAAATTTAACAAGATTTCTGGAACGTAGTGAAGAAATCACTTGACATTTAACAAGATTTATGATACCCTAATATATAATATATAAGTATATAACATAAGTACTAAGGTACTTATGTAATAAGTGTATTACGTTAGTAATACTGTATTCTTTCTTTCTTTTATGTTACTTTTCTTTCTTTGTAACCTACTTGCTAACTACGCTACGCGAGGCCCACAGGGTCGAGCGCATTAAGCAATAGCCCTAGAAGGGCCTTAAACGGGCCTACAGCACGTTTGTTTACCCAAGGGTATAGCAGCGTAGCCACACAAGGTTTAAATCGCTTGTAGAGCCTTTAAATGCGTTAGGAGAACCTTTAGACCTAACGCCATCCACCCCACTATAGAAAAACCTTAAAAATCGTAGTTTGGAGCCTTACGTCAAATCTACCCGCACACAGATTTCCCCCCACCCCCCCTCTAGTGAGTAGATGAGAGTAATTCTCATTGCCAGACCACGACAACAATTTCATCCACTTAGCCCATTAGCTACAGAGCCCCAGCCTTGTTTACTTCTTGCCTCGTTAGTTGACATCTAAACCTTTGCCTAGTCAATGAATACATGCAAGATAGTGCATACATGCACAATAGTGCATATAGAAAGGTAAGCAATATCTGTGCCTGACAAGATGTGTCACATTGTGCCTTTTATGTCATACTTCTAACCTTTATGTCACACCTAGCAAGTCCTATGCCAAGTAGTCGAGTACAGGTAAATCAGGGTAAAAGGCTGTATAAGCGACCAAAAAGGGTCGCATATAGGACAAAAAGCATAGTTGGCATGGGGTTTGCTTATGCTTATATGTGTGTGTGGTGTGGGTTTCTGCTAGTTGGCACGGCCCTTGCTTACATACATAGTGTGTCCATCGCGTCACAACTTGTCCAAAATGGCTCTGACAAACCATAGGGACAAGAATGTTCATTAGGTTAGATTAGTTAATTTAACCGGAAGTTTTCTTACATTGTTAGATTCTCTTGCCTGCTAAGTGTGGGACTAGAGACTTAATTGGAGTATTTCATGGCCAAGTTTGATATTTCGTTTTCCGCTAATGCAGTTGTTTTTGTGGACGCCAAGGGTAAAGCCGAGAGCGTGAGCACTTTTGAATCAATGTCTCCGGTTGATGCCTTGCGTGCATTGGACAAGGCTTTCAAGGCCGATAAATCAGCTTCCGAAGGAGCTGTATCTGCTCTGAATGACATTCTTAGTAGTCCACGTCTGGATGGTTACAAGGGTGCAACGCCAGTGAATGAAGCAATCCCTAACGAGCTTAAGAGTGCTATTCGTGAGCTTGAGATTGAATACTTTAAACCGGTGTTCACTGCATATCATGCCGACAAGGGTGCCAAGCCCGCGACAATCGAAAAGCAATGGCAACTATGGGCAGGTGATCTTAAGGCAGCCGGAAGCTATGCTGTAGCTAAGACATTCGTTACCCGTTATTTTGCGTATTGTGGCAAATTGCCATTATGCGAGAATGGGCAGCTCTTAACCGTGGCCGCCATCAAGAAACTGCTTGAGAACATCGAAAAGCCAGCACACACAAACGAGGGCATTGCTGGAAAGCTTGTCAAGATAGCCGCTGAATTGACTACATGCGACGCCGATAAGATGGGAGATTTTGCAACAGCAATTGCAGCCTTGAAAGCCATGCTCTCTACTTATGAGTTGCAACATGCTAACGCATTGGAAGCTCTGACAGATGCAATAGGCAATACAGAGCTTACAGAGCAAAGCAAAGCTGTAATGGTGCGTGCCCCTGCTCCGTCTATTGCTGAACAAGCTCAGGCAATTACAGATAAGGCATACTTGGCAACTAAGCACGCTCGCCATGCTAACCTCACGCACAATGACACTGCCCTTGTCTAAAATCTAACAGTGTAAGATTATTTGAATTAAATCTCTTAATCTAATTAAGCGGCCCCTTCGGGGGCCTTTTTTCGTTCGTCTTTTTTCTATCGGTTTCTAACAGTGTTAGATTTCAAAAGGGTTTATATGTATTCCATGCATCAGTTCAACAAGACATTCATTACAGGCTATGTCTCCTCCTTATTCATTTGTGGCAATGACTATGAAGATGACGTTCGTTTGTACCTTATGGGAGGGGAGTTGTAGCCGAAAGGTTGACCCAAGAGGGTCTATCAACTTTCGTACACGTCAACTTTCTAACAACAAACAACTTTACAAGATTACTAACAAGTGATCTTGTGAGGCAATTTTGCCGCACTTGAAAGACTCTCATGGCTACTAATACAGTTAGAAACACTCCCTCGCACATCGTGCGTACTGACAAACCAAGCAAACATGCTTCCATGTGGAATGCAATGGCTGCTCGTCGTGCTGAACTCCACAAAAATGTGGTTATTGTGACGACTAAGAAAGTCGCGTCATGAAGCATGGTGCTGTTATCAGCTTTGATATGGACTTACGTGATGCTTGGTTTCCACATTCTCGCTTGAGTCGTGCATTAATGGTTTCGTATAAGTGGAGGGTAGTTCATGGCTCAACTAATGTTTTGCGTCGGGTTTCTAATTGGCGCGCTTAGTAGCTGTGCTACGTTAGATGTTAGTAACATTTGTTACGAAGAAAATCTTTTGGCTTGTTATCAGGAGTAATTATGTACTTTACAATGGTTGATCACACTGAGGATGGTAAGACATTCTCTCGTCGTAGTGGTGCTATGACACCATCATTCAACGTGGCTCGTGCTCGTGCTGCTAAGAAACGTGGATACATCCTCAATGAGCAGGGCCACATGGTTGGTCAAGCCTTTGATGAATCCTTGCCTAAGTATATTGGGTCTATCAGCAACATTGGTTCAGGTGAGGATTCCACGACATACATGGAGAATTGCTATGCTTGATGCTACTACCACTGCTGTTGAGGCCATCCAAGCCAAACAGGTAAGAAAACCTGCTGAGCCTATTGCCTTTAGCTTTGCTGCTAGTGATGATGGCTATCGTAAAGATGTTGGCGTGTATGACAAAACAGGACACCGTCTCTGTGTTATATCCCAGTCTATTGGACATTGTTGTGCAGCATCAATGGTTGGTTCGTTGTCCGCGTATGGCTTTTGGAAAAACAAAACCAAAGTCAATGCTTTCATTGCTGAGATGAAACGTCATTGGAAAGACCAACATGTGTTTTTTGGTCCACTAAGCACACGCCTTTCTTTGTTCAACATCTCAGGTTTCTATGTCTTGCTCTCACCTGAAACTGCTGGATTTGATAAAGCCTTGCGTGAGCATGAGGACATTGTGAAAGTCCACTCATTCAAGAACAAACGAAACGGTCCTCGTGAGGATTACTCGTTTAGCAACACAATTGATCTTTACTTCATGGAGTTCTAATGAAACATTATCTTTTCTATGGCTGTACTGACAAGTACGAGAGGGGTCCAATGGAACTCCTCAAGACTGTTCTTGTTCGGGACAACAGCAATGCTCCGTCGTCTGAGGCTAATGCCTTGGAACATGAGAGACATTTCAAGAACTACTTTGAGCAGAAGGAGTACAGTTGCTTCTTTATGTTAGTGCTCAACCTTGACCCCGCTAATGGTATTACAGAAGTTATCCGCAATGAGTATGCTGAGAATCCACTCAAGCATCGCACCATTATCAATGCTGCCGCTAAAGCTACTCAAGTTGTACGTAAACGTATCCTTCTTGATACCATGCCCCCAGCGCCGATGTTCTATGCGACTGGAGAAACCATGTTCCCTGAATTGGTGGAGAACAACTGATGAGTTATTTTTTTCGGAGAAATAAATGATTGAACAATACTTTGCTACCAAGCGTGTGATTGCCAAGCCCATTCACACACCACAAAAGCATTATGCTTTGACACATCAGATTTGTGCACCATCTGCATTCGAAACCACTCGTGCAGAGAAGATGGGCCTGACTGTTGAGGTCTATCGTCATCGCTGCACAGAGGTTAGTCGTGCTCAGTCACAGTGCACCTTTCAAGTGGGTGATACAGTGTGGCCCGCTAGTGAAGACGAGATGCAGAAGTATGGCTTGTGTCAAGTCATTGGTGTATGTCGTCATTACAATGACTATGGCACTGTGGATTGGAATGATCCGCCGTTGATCTTGAGTATTCAATCTGTTGCAGATCGGACAGAGATACTTAATACCACTACTAATTGGGTGGTTAAGTACAAACCAGTCATCATTGAAAATATGGGAGAGTGCTAATGGCTAAACATAAACATGCTGAGTTAATCAAGGCTTGGGCTGATGGTGCAAGTATTCAAGTATTCAGCACACGTCACGGCATTTGGGAAGATGTGGTTGGTCCCGCTTGGTGTGAAGGGGTTTTCTATCGTATCAAACCTGAACCCAATCCTGATCTAGTGGTAAATGCCATAATGAAATTCAGAAATGTATGGAAAGCTCCTGCGGTAAATGTATCTTGGAATGGTGAAGATTGTCCTGCCGGTTATCGACATTATATGGATGACAAAGAACAACACCATCTACGTTTTGTGTTTGATGGCGAGACTGATCAACTAAAATCTGTGGAAATTATAAAATGAAGAAACTTACATTGGGCTACTGCCCAGTTGGTCATGGCTCGTCGCCATTCGACGATGTGTTTGCGTTGCAACAAGACGTGTCTAAGGTGGGCTTTGATGGTGTCGATGCTGTTGTCTTCTGGGGTGGTACAGACATTCATCCTGCTCTGTATTCTCACAGTGTTAGTCGTCGCAGTCAAGCGGGCAATGGCCCATCTGGTCGAGACTTGTTTGAATGGGGAGCGATGAAGTATTGCAAGGCACATAAGATACCTATGATTGGTGTGTGCCGTGGTGCTCAGATGTTATGCTGTGCTGCTGGTGGTTGGCTCATCCAGCATATGAGTGGACACAACATGGGACAACATGCCATGCTTACATCCAATGGTGAACTGATCTCTACTACATCAGCACACCATCAGTTGATGTACCCCTATGATGTGAACTGTGAGGTCTTGGCTACAGCTACACATCACCTGTCACACACATACTTGGATGGTATGGACAGTGAGGTAGACATGACAGGTAAGCCTGAGATTGAGGTATGTTGGTTCCCTGATATTCGTGGTCTTGCTATTCAGGGTCATCCTGAGTGGGTCAACAATGACCATGAGTTTGCTTTGTATTGCAACGATTTGATTCGTGAATACATCCTTGAGTTGGTTGACGTAGCTTATTAACTAGGAGAAGATTATGCGTATTGGTAGCGACCCTGAGACTTTTTTGGTTGACGCTAGTGGCAAGCCCATTAGTGCCATCGGTTACATTATGGCTGATAAGTGGAGTCCTTTGCAGATTCCCGACATGCCTGCTGGTTATACCTTGCAAGAGGACAACGTCTCTCTTGAGTATGGTATTCCACCTGCAAGTACCAGTGAAGAATTGGTACGGTCTATCAACGCTGTGATGACAAAGTCCTTGGAGTATCTGCCAAACTTGTCATTCAGTAAGTTGTCGTGTATCATCTTCCCTGAAGATCAAATGCAGCATCCCGCTGCCCATATATTTGGATGTGAGCCTGACTATGATGCATGGACTAACAAGACTAACCAGAAACCACAGCCTCCGCATCCTTTTATGCGTAGTGCTGGCGGCCATATTCACATTGAAACTACCAAGGATGCAGCCGATGTGGTACGCAACTGCGATTTGTTTCTTGGCGTGGCTAGTGTACTTATGGATTCTGGTGAAGACCGTAAGCAACTATACGGCAAAGCAGGAGCCCACCGAGTAAAGAGCTATGGTGTGGAGTACCGTACTCTGTCGAACTTCTGGATTTTTGAAGATCGTCTGATTGATTGGGTGTTCCGTAACACCACTCGTGCCGAAGCAACCGCTGGTACGTGGGATGTATCTGTGTATGCAGACTCCATCCTCGAAGCTATTAACAACAACAATAAATCGGTAGCCCGTTCGTTAGTTGATGAATTTAACCTTGAGGTGTTGTAATGGAATTTACGTCAAGTAATTGGCGAGACATACAGAAGTATTACGAAGGTACTTATGTAAAGTTCTCTGAGTTCGGTGACAAGTTGTTCTTGATTAGTCAAGTACGGCCTGACGGTATTAGTGGTGTTGATGAGGACAACACTGTGTTTGAGTTGTATCTCAGTGATGCTGCTCCCTACACAGTCAACTTCATTCTGCCACACAAGGCAACGTTTCAATGGAAAGATTCTGTCTATCTGTTGCAACGTATTCCTGCAAGGCAATACCGTCGTGGCTTGTGCTCTGACAACACGATGATTACCAATGTAGCTACAGGTACATCAGTAGATGTAAACTTCCCTGCTCTCAAGGCTTTTGTTGGTAAGCCTAGCTACTCATCGTTCAGCAATGCCTTCAATACCAAGGCTAAGACTAAGGCTGTTGCCTTGAGTCCACGCATGTCTTACCTACGGTCAGGTAAGATTTTGATTGACAACCGTATGATTGCTTCTTTTGATTACACTTCTAAGAAGATTATTATGCACCACAAGATTTTCCTGCCGGAAATCATGCAGCATATGGTTGACCACAATGAACATTATGAGGTGATACTATGATTTGGGATGAATTTGGTTGTGAGATACATCTGGATGCACTACGTGATCCTACCGCTGTTCAATTCGTGGGCATCGAGTGTGAGATTGAGGCCATCACCGATCATGGTAGAGCAGAGCAATTGGGTTGGAAGGTGACAACTGATGGCTCGTTGCGTAACAACGGGTATGAGTACATCAGCAATCCTATCCCCATTCCCAAGGCATCAGAGATGTTCAAGAAGTTGCATGGGACTATCAGCACTGGTACATACGACCCGTTCTCACAGCGTACATCTATCCACGTACATGCCAACTGTGCTAACATGAAGCTCAAGGAAGTTCGTGATACGGTGTGGTTGTATGCCTTGTTTGAAGAGGCATTCTTCCTGATGTGTGCACCAGATCGTCGTGATAACATCCATTGTACTCCGTTGACAGAGACATATCTGCCAACAATTTACAATGCTAGTGTGAACACCATGATTGCCCGTTGGCACAAGTACACGGCGCTCAATCTCAAACCCCTGATTAAGCAGGGTACGATTGAGTTCCGCCATATGCAAGGTCATGCTGACACTGCCTTGATGGATGAGTGGCTCCTCATCATCCGTAACTTGTTGGCTACTGCCAAAGAAGCTCCACTGGATTCCACACTCTTGCAAGAGGATAATATGAAGATTCTTTTTGATAAGATTTTTGGATGCTCTCGTCTGAGCAACGACTATACCTTGGTTCGCAGTCTGATGACCAACCAAATCCTTGACTTGAAACTGGCGGTGATCTAATGTGCGGTATTGTTGGGGTTGTACCTCGTGGTAACTTTGGGTTTGATAAGAAGACTGAGGAATCTTTCTATCAAATGTTGTACTGTGACACCTTGCGTGGAGATGATTCCACTGGTGTGATTATGGTGGAGAACACTGCTGGATTTGGTATCATGAAGGAGGGTTATTCTGCTCCTTACGTGATTGATCAGATTCAAATGTCTGATCTTGGCAAGGCTATGTACCCTCGTGGTAAGGCCTTGATTGGTCACAACCGTAAGAAAACCATTGGCATTGGTTCTGATGAGAATGCTCACCCATTCGTTGTCAAGGGTGAGTTTGCTATGGTACACAATGGTACTCTGACCAACCATAAGGAGTTGGCTGACACTGTAGTAGACAGCGAGGCTCTGGCTATCCATCTTGAGCCTGTCCTCAATGGTGATTGGGACTTGGAGAAGTTTGAGGAAGCTATCGGTAAGGTCAAGGGTGCCTATGCCATTGCTGCATATAGCCAGAATAACCATCAGGTCTATCTACTTCGTAACGACCAACGTCCTCTGAGCTTTGTGGACACTCCTGAGGGGTTCTTCTGGGCATCTGAGATGGGTATGTTGTATTGGATTCTAGGAAGGAATGGTGTAACACTTAAGAACCACGAGCCTGTTGTTGTCAAAGAGAACTGTCTGTATAAGATTGATCTTGACACTAACAAAGTGGAGGTTGTCAGTTACGTACCAAAAAAAGCTACTCCAGTTACCCATACGGTAACTGGCAACTCGAAGACAGGGTCCACGGTGGCTGGACAGGGTCGACGTGGTGGGACTAACCGGATAAGCAAGAATGCTTTTAAATCAGCAAAAAAGCGTTGGTTCGGTGCATTAACAGACTTCTGGGCTGATGATTTCATCGAGAAAGATTTTCCTAAAACTATAGCACAAGGTGCATCTGATGTTCTCCTCATGGGAGACATTGAAGAGTTTACCTTTGACCATGTGGTTCAAGCAGAGTTCGATCTGAATGACCTACATCCAAAGGAAGCCTTCTTGAATTGTCTGTACTATGGTCGTGTAACTGACATGGAATATGACAAGGCAACTGGCATGGTTACAATCCGGCTAGGTGATGTGAAGAAGGTAACCCCATCTAAGAAAGTCAAGCATGAAACTGTCCTTGCTCTGCACTGAATCTACCCGATTCTCTGCCTCTCTAAAGCTCCTTGCTGGCGCTCTAACACAGCGGATAGGGCATAAGGTATATCGGACGCTAAAGCCGTCCTCAAGGCGTATCCAGTACCGCTATGGACATTCTGTGAACAAGATTGCCCAGTATCAGTGGTTCAAAGATCAAGGTCTATCAGCCCTGACATTCAGCACAAACGAAGATGAAGTCTTTGATTGGTTGGAAAAAGGAAACACAGTCTTTGGACGCCGGTTGTTGAACTCATCCTGTGGTAAAGGCATCATCATAATGAGCAACCCCAATGAGTATGTGGTGTGTCCTGTCTACACTTTGTACAAGAAGAAGAAACGTGAGTTTCGTGTGCATGTGTTCAAGGATACCATTGTCTCAGTGGTAGAGAAGCGTAAGAAAACTGGATGGACTGATCAACGTGATACTAAAGTAAGGAACCTTGCAAATGGCTACATATTCTGTCAACAGGTGGAGAACGAGCCAGCCGGACTACGTGAGCTTGCTCTTGCAGCGGCAAAAGTTAGCCCGTCGGACTTCCGTGGCGTCGATATTGGATATAATGAGAGGAACGACGAGTTATTCATCATTGAAGTTAACTCTGCGCCCGGAATCACTGGTAGCAACATTGAAAAATACGTCCAAGGAATCACCCAGTATGTATAAGTTTGAAGCCGATCCGGTGTACCACTACAGTGAAGCACCTCAGTCCAACCCGTTGCGTTGGCAAGTGTATTACCGTGATGGTGATACCTTCCTGCCACAAACAGGACGTTTCATGTGTAAGGATTACCTGAATGATGTGGTAGCACGCTATCATGGTAAGGATGTCATTGCTTATGGCTTGAACAATGCCAACATGAAGTTGAATGATGAGGGAGTTTGGCTTCGTTTGTACTCAGTTACCCATCCAGAGGTATTCATGCACAATATTGCATGTTGTATTAATGAGGTTAACCCTGAATTTCCCTTGACAATGGAAGTTGTGGATGGTAACATCCTGATGTTTGTCCCACGTTACTACTTTAACCAGACATACCTCATATCTTTGGCTTCCTTCATTATTCGAATTTCGAATGGGGATAAGAAGTTCAAGGGTTTTGAAGATGCTCTGCATAGCAAACATGCTCAGGCTGATCGTGCTATCTATGGTAGGGGTATTACTCTTGCTGAGAGCTGGAAGTTTGATGTACCTGAGGAGTTTCAGAAGTATTGGTCGTACTATAGTGTAGGTTACAACAGTGAGTTGGACAACTATGGTGGCTCAACAGTACACAATTGTGGTGTAATGGCGTGGGTTGATGGTTTGACTGCTGAACAAATTGGACAAAAGGAAGAAGAAAATGCGCTGTAATGCTTGTAATGTAATTTTGACTACTCAAGAGTCAACCCGTAAGTTTACCAACTCCAACACTTATGTGGATTTGTGTAATAAATGCTTCAACACCATTGCTGATGATGTGAAGTACACCGAGAGTGAGTACGAAGAAGTAGATGATGAAGATGTCAATGCATAAAAGTGCACACAAGGATACAACTTTCCCTCCCGGTCAAGTTGTCGTGCAAGGCAAAACGCTACAAAAAGAGATTGAGGACTATCAACAAGCTATGAAGTCCTGTCGGTGTAACGACCAACCAGCAGAAAAATGTGATACTTGTCCACTAAAGGAGAATACAAATTGCCGCTAAATTCGTGGGACATGGTCCATGTTCCTACTGTGGATCACGGGACAATCGAGCCAACTACTCTGATGGGGGTTGGTTCTGCTTTGGGTGTCGTAAGTCAGGCAGAGGCAGCCTTTCAGGATTCGTTACAGAACGGAACAATGAACGGGTGGACGACGATGAGTACAGCGACGACCCAACACTACACACCCCAAGAGACTGCGGACATGATTTTTCAACACAATGCGTCGAATACTTGGCAAAGTATAGCATCACTGTCCCCACAGCAATCCAATGTGGACTCCAGTACTCCGCATACTTCAACCAACTCATCTATGAATACAAAGACAAAGAAGGTAAAACCCGCTGCATACAAGCCCGTAACTTTGACCCTGACCGGGCAGCTAAAGCCAAGTACTTTAACCAAGGTTCCACCAGTGAAGTCTCCCCGATCTACAAAGTCAGGGTCAACTATGACAGCCGCTCAGATTTTAGCAGGAAACGGTTGGTAATCACTGAGGATGCCCTGTCAGCCATACGTATAGCCTCTCAGTGCGACGCAATGCCTGCACTTGGCACCAACGTACCAGCCCACAAAATAATCGCTCTGAAGCCCTTGTATGAGTTCATCACCATTTGGCTAGATCGTGACAAATGGCGTGAAGCAAGGGAGATTGCAGAGAAGTGTCAATGGGTTGGTCTATCAGCTAACACGGTTTATACGGAACTTGACCCTAAGTGTTACTCGGATTTAGAAATTAAGGAATATTTGAAATGACACACAGAAAACTGATTGAGCAGATGCTTGGGGCTTTGGATGATATTTACGCACATGGGCATACCAACTTGCCAGTGAAGTCAATCATCACCACCGCCCGCGAGTATCTGGCAGCATCGGAGCAGTCGGAGCATGTCGGCGAAATCACCGAGACTAATTCCACGGGATTTAAGTGTGAGTTCAGCCGGTCGCTATCAGTTGGCACCAAGCTCTACACCGCCGCCCCACAGCCCACCACCACGGAGCCGGTGAATCAGATGCTACTGGACGCACTGAAACGTGCTGTTCGTGAGACACCGAAACGATACCCAGCCCACCGCCACTCCGAGGGTTACAGGGTTGCAGAGTATCCGGCGTGGGTTGTGACAGCGAACAACGCCATCGCCGCAGCAGAGCAAGCACCACAGCCCACCGAACTGACGGACAGCGACATTGAGGAGCTAACTGGGCGCCTTAGAGCAGAGAAAGAATATGAAAACTGGACAGGTCGTGAGCAACTTGTAGTCACTGGTTGCATCGACTTCGCCAGAGCAGTCCTCGCAGCACAGAAAGCAAAGACATGACCACACAAACCGCCGAGCAGTTGGCAGAAATTCTTGCAGGATACGACGATGGTGCCGTTTGGAATTGCTCTGAAGCCGCAGCAGCAATGCTCAGGTCGCAGGCAGTGGAGATTGAACGACTGTGTCGTGCTCGCAATCTATACGAAGCTGCACTACTGGCTCAGAACCAACAGGGTGCGATCGGGGAAGTGTTTGAGCTATGGAACGCTGCCCGTGCAGCATTGGAGCAAAAATAAAACTTGACAAGAAATTCTAGATATGTTATACTTAATGTATGTTATAAGTTAAGTAATACATATAACAAGATACTAGTATAAGGAGTAATATATTAAATACGAGTTAAGCATCATTAAAAGTTTCTTGTCTTATGAAGAATGGAATAGATGGAAAGACAAGCTGAATGTCAAGGACTTACCTAAGGAGTTACACGCTGTCTACTCTGTCCTTGACAGCTTCCATCAAAGCAACAATGACAAGATTGACCTAACTGTTGCTGATCTTTCTAACATCTTGTTTGCTCACAAGCATAAGGATGTTGCCTACTACGAGGCTGTGATTGAAACCCTTGACAAGTTGGAAGTGTCCACACAGTCAACAGCAATCTTGCTTCAATCCTTTGTTGAGAATAAACTTCTTAAGGAGATTTCTCTTGCAGCGTATGATGTTACCGAGGGCAAACTATCGAAGGACAAGTTTAACGAGTTGCTTAACGCTTTCTCAGCAGAGAAAAGTACTAAGGTACATGAGGAAGAATTCGAGTTTGTTTCTGACGACATTGAGCAACTTCTGGTTGAGACGTTTCGCAAACCGGGTCTACGCTGGCGTCTCAATACTCTCAATCAAATGTTGGGGAGTTTGCGTGGGGGTGACTTTGGGTTCATATTTGCCCGTCCCGAAACAGGGAAGACAACATTTCTGGCTAGTGAAACCACCTTTATGTCTGAGCAACTTACAGACGAGTCGGGTCCAATCGTTTGGCTTAATAACGAGGAGAAAGGTTCCAAGGTTAAAATCCGTTGTTATCAAGCAGCGCTTGGCGCAAGCCTCGCGGCGATCAATAGCAACCCAACAGCAGCACGTAATGCTTACATGAAGAAGACCAAGGGTAAGCATATGATACTGAACCCAACGGGGTCTATCAACAAAACAATGGTCGAGCGGATATGTAAGCAGTACAAGCCGTCCTTGCTTATCTTTGATCAGATCGACAAAATTGTGGGGTTTGAAGCTGACCGTGAGGACTTGAAGCTTGGAGCCATGTACCAATGGGCACGAGAGCTTGCTAAGGAGCATGATTGTGCTGTCATAGGGGTATGCCAAGCTGATGGCTCTGGAGAAGGCCAGAAGTGGCTTACAATGGGTAATGTAGCCAATGCTAAGACAGCCAAGCAAGCAGAGGCGGATTGGATTGTTGGTATTGGTAAAGTTGCAGATGTTGGTTATGAAAATCTTCGCTACCTAAACGCAAGTAAAAACAAATTGGCAGGAGATGAAGATACTGACCCAACTCTACGACATGGCAAGAGGGAAGTCTTAATCCGGGCTGATGTGGCCCGCTACGAGGATATTGTATGAACAATATATTGCCTTGGTGGGTATGGGCATTGGAGTATGAAGAGTTTACTGCCCTCCTAACTGGTGCCATTGGAGAAGAATGGCATCCACGATTTTCACGAGCTATTCCTAAAGACCTATTGTATATTTATGAAACTACCAAAAAGTAAGACAGGTGTGTTTGTTGTTGAGCGTCACATCAATGGAGAAACAGAAGGTGTTCCCATTGCCGTGTGGCTAACCGAGGAATCAGCAGACAACTATGCTGGTGCATGTGAACAGGAGTTTAAAGAGAAAGGTATTTATGCTTATGTCTTCCGAACCCATTACATAACTTTTTACAATGAATGAACTTACTAGCCTTAGACTGTGAAACAACAATCTCAAACAAGGGAAATCCCTACGACTCTGCTAATCGCCTTGTATGCTACTCTTATCATTGCGATAATGAGTGCTCAGCCATCCAATGGACAAATAGAACCCCCACTAAGCTTCTTAATTTACTTGGGTGGGCTGATGTTGTTCTTGGTTTTAACTTTAAGTTCGACGCTCATTGGCTTACTAGGCATGGGATTTCTTTTCAAGGTAAGAAAATTTGGGATGTTCAAATCGCAGAGTTCATACTCTCAAGACAAACTAACAGATTTCCCAGCCTGAATGAAACGTGTATTAAGTATGGTCATCCGACAAAACGAGATGTTGTCAAGGAAGATTTCTGGTCTAAAGGAATTGACACTGATGCAATACCTTGGGAGATACTTAGCGATTATGCTGCCTTCGATGCTCATCTTACACGTCTTTGTTACGATAGTCAGATCAAACTGATGACTCCAGCAGAGATTAAGTTGTGTCGTATGCAGTGTGAGGACATGATGATCTTGATGGAGATGGAGCAAAACGGATTACCGTTTGACGAAGAATTGTGTATAACACGATCAAAGGAGTTGGACATTGAAATTGAATCCCTTAAGGCAGAACTCAAAGCCATTTATCCCAATGTGCCTATTAATTTCGGCTCTAACGATCATCTGTCTGCCTTTCTATACGGCGGAGTTGTTAAAGAGGATGGTAAGGAGTTTGTTGGCTATTACAAAACGGGTGCTAGGGCTGCAGAACCCAAGTACAAGAACATAGTAGTCGAACACCAATTGCCACGCTTGTACACCCCTTTAAAGGGCTCAGAGATGGCAAAGGAAGGTAACTTCTCTACAGATGAAGGGACGTTGCGTAAACTCAAAGGTAAGAAGGGTGTACTGGATAAAATCCTGCACCTAAGTAAGCTAGAGAAACTAAACGGAACCTACTACAATGGACTAGTCAAGCTGCGTAAACAAATGAACTGGGAACCTAACGTATTACATGGGCAATTCAACCAGACTACAGCAATATCGGGTCGGCTTTCTTCCAGTAAACCTAATCTGCAGAACTTCGCCTCCGACTTGCAAGACATCTTCATCTCGAAATATAATGACTAAAGAACTACAACAACTACAATACAACGATGTTCTCACTGACCTAGCTTCTGCAATGGAGACTTCAGGTTGTCGTAAACTCTTGTCAGACTTTCGTGAGAACTACCCCGGACACTTCAAGGAGATTCAAGATCAAATCCACCGACTAGATCAACGACCAGTAGCTGCATTGTTACGAGCTAAAGATGCTCCTACAGTGTGACGCGTCGCAACTTGAGTGGCGTGTGGCTTTGGAGTTGTCCCAAGACACAGTAGGCATTAACGAAATCATTAAAGGTGAAGACACACATGCAAACAATCAAAAAGCTTTTGACTTACCTTCACGACTCATCGCTAAGATTTTCCTATTTCGAACGATTTTTCGTGGCTCTGGTTGGGCTTTTGCTAACGATGCTGATTTTACTCATGTATCTGCCGATCCTAAGTTTTGGGATGCATTGAATGAAAAGTTCTACAAGAAGTATCATGCCTTAGACAAGAAGCATAAGGAGTGGATGGCTCTAGTATCCTCAGGAAAGGACATTACAGGGCCGCTAGGACGTTCTTGGCACTTGGAGATGGCAAGGGACTACAAGGGTGAATTAAAGCTCCCTGTGAACCAGCTAGTGAACCTACCAGTGCAAGGAACTGGAGCTGACATCATGACCATTGCTCGTATCTCTGCATACAAGCGTATTAAGAAAGCAGGTATTCCTTGTGATTTCATTTCAACCGTACACGATTCCATTGTGGTGGATACTCACACAGAGTTTCTTGCCCCTTTGGCTGCTATATTCGACGCTGTGTTTCAAGACTTGCCAATGAACATCAAGGCTATGTTCGGTTATGAATGGAAGTGTCCAATGGCATGCGAATCTAAGTATGGACCTAATATGAAGTCGATGGAGAAAATGAAATGATTTACCATTCATTTGAAGACTGGAGCAAAGGGGGATTTAAAATCCTTAAAGGAAGTAAAGCTACATGGATAGATAACAAACCCATGTTTTCAGATAAGCAAGTAGTACTAGCTCTTTTTGTATCTGATGATATTGATTGGGAAATGGAATTTGATCCAAGGTATGAAATAAATAATTAAAATGCTTGCATAATTTATGTAGGTATGATATAATATAGGTTAACGCTCCGCATTGATTGACTGCGAGGAGGACACGGCGAGTAGGATGTGGTTAAATTCACTACCCTTGATGGGAGCCTAACGTCAATCATCTTTAACACAACTAAATAAACAAATGCAAATTCAAATCGTCACAACGACAACCACTACCAAGCCAACTGCCCGAGGTTCTTATCAAGAACTGGAAGTTGTCTACAAGAACCTTACATTTCAGGGTAAGGTTGAATCTAAGAAGATCATGTCATTTGGAGCGGGTGCTCCCAGTTTTACAACCTTGTCTACTGCCGCTGGTGGTTCTGTCTGGGAAGTTACTGTAGTAAAGAACGATAAGGGTTACAACGACTGGACAGCTTGTGCTCCAGCAACAGGCTCACCAAGCCACTCAGATGGCCCTGCAGCAGCCGTAGCAGCTAAGAGTAATGCAACCCCACGGAGTACCTATGAAACCCCCGAAGAACGAGCGCAGCGGCAAGTCCTCATTGTCCGTCAGTCTAGTTTATCTAGTGCTGTCGCTAGTCTTAGCATCGGCTCTAAGTCCTCTCCTAAGCCTGCTGAAGTAATTGCAGTAGCAAAGGAATTCGAGGCTTACGTGTTTGGTATTGTTGATCCGGGTCCAACAGGATTTGGTGACATTCCTGATTTTGGTGAAGCTGAAATTAAGTAAGACATTAGCCTATTTGCTAATGTCCCTTGGCTTTGTAATTGGTGTGGTGGCTCTGACAAGTCAGGTCTATCATACCGAACTAGCCAAGGAACTTAAGGAACGAGAGTCACATGACCTCTGTCACGACACACCTACACAACTTGCTTGGGTGGCTTACAGAAGTGGTGAAACTCGTTGCTTCCTAGAGTACAAAGAATTTCCACATAAATCAAAAGGGTTTAACCTTGACTGAATATCAAGCTAGTGTGTTGCTACAACTTATAGAACAATTAGTAATTATTATGGGTGAAATTAGGGATAAACAATGACGACTGCGCTGATCGACGGGGATATAGTCTGTTACAGATGTGCAGCATCCTGCCAAAAGCAAGGAGTGACAGTTGAACCAGTAGAGGTTGCTATTCTTCGTGCAGAAGAACTGATGAATCGAATCTTGCATGAGACAGCAGCAGAGTTCTATTACCCATACCTAACGGGTTCTAACAACTTCCGGTATAAATACAACCCAGAGTATAAGGCCAACCGCAAGGACACACTTAAACCACAATGGTTAGAACAAGTACGAGAGCATCTTGTCATCAACTGGAATGCTCAAGTAAGTGATGGCTGTGAGGCCGACGATTTGATGTCCATTGAGCAGACTAAACAACCTGATGAAACAATCATCTGTACCATTGATAAAGACCTCTTGCAAGTCCCCGGACGGCATTACAACTTTGTCAAAGCTGAGTTCCAAACAATTACCCCTGTTGAGGGACTCTTCAACTTCTACTGGCAGTTCATCATGGGGGATAAGTCAGACAACATCTTTGGTTTCGATGGATTGGCACGACAAACCATCCCACGTAAGTTAGAAGGAATTCATTCTGAAATGCAAGGCCTTGCTAGTAATGAACAAGCAATCTTTGAGTATGTCAAAGAACTATATAACGATGACGAACGTCTCCTCATGAATGGCATCTGTCTTTTCATGCAACGTGAACCTGAACAAATCTGGAAATTCCCTACATAATGTATTACAAAGATATTGAATCCAACCAAGAAGCCTCTCGGCTGCGTGACCAACAACAAAAGCGCAATGCCTCTCAACGTCTAGCAGACATTGCTGCTAAGCGTAAGAAGAACAAGATGCATGGTGGCTAAACGGAAGACATACAACGGCGGTAACTGGACAGAAGGACGGTTCAATTCGTTCATTACTTCAACCCTTCGTGCTGGTGCTAGACGCTGGCAACCCAAGTATGACACCCTCAACGCAAGCAAGACAGAGAAAAAGACTAATCAGAAAACAGGTAGGCTTGCCCAACACTTCCGGTGTGAGTTATGTGGCAACGAGTTCACGCAGAAAGACATGGAAGTGGATCACATTAAACCTGTGGTTGATCCGACAAAGGGCTTCCAATCGTGGGATATCTTCATAGATCGTTTGTTCTGTGAAGCTTCCAACCTTCAAGCAATATGTAAACCCTGTCACTTGAAGAAAACAAATCAAGAAAAACAAGAAAAAAAGAATGCAAATCACAAAGTCAATTGAAACCCCAGAAGGCACAGTTAAATTCACTGGAGAAATCTCTGGTGCTGAACTAGACATTGTTCTACAGATGGGGCTTCTTACCCTTATGTCTCGTGGTGTAATCCAAGCTGTTGTCAAAGATAAAGATGAACAGGAGAACCTCCATTAAACATGCAGTCATACCCGACGTTCAAGCCAAGGCAGGAGTTGACTTCTCCTACCTAACCAACATCGGTAAGTACCTTGTAGACAAGAAACCAGACAAGTGGATTTGTTTGGGAGATTGGGCTGACATGCCCTCTCTAAGCTCCTATGACGTTGGTAAGAAGAGCTTTGAGGGTAGACGTTACATCAAAGACATCGAGGCCTCTAAGGATGCTATGGATGCCCTCATGGGGCCTCTATGGGAGTTCAATAGCAAGGCCAAGCGTAACAAAGAGAAACAATATCATCCAGAACTAATCCTGACACTTGGCAACCATGAAAATCGAATCAACCGTGCTATCAACGACGACCCAAAGCTTGAAGGAGTTCTTTCAACAGATGCTCTGGGCTATACAGGATACGGTTGGTTGGTGTATCCGTTCCTTGATGTTGTCGTTGTTGATGGTGTTGCTTATTCCCATTACTTCACTACTGGTCTTATGGGCCGTCCTGTCACTACTGCTTCCGCCTGTCTTACAAAGAAGCATATGTCTTGTATCCAAGGCCATCAACAGGGTTTGCAAATAGCAACGTCTTATAAGGCCGATGGTACACGACTAACCTCTGTCATTGCTGGTTCCTGTTATGAGCACAACGAAGATTACATGTCTAGTCAAGGTAACAAACATTGGCGTGGTTTCCTAATGCTCCATGATGTTAAGGATGGGGAGTTTGATTTGATGTCAGTTAGTCTAGATTACATTAACAAGAAGTATGAAAATAGTTCCACAAAAGGTTGAGTATGTTGATCACATGGGGTCTGATCTTAGTATCGTCAACGCTGCTCGTGTATCTTTCGGGAAAATGGTTACTGAATTTTCCGAGCATGACGAGCGGCTTGTTAGGTATCTTGCAAAGCACAACCATTGGACTCCTTTTGCTCACACAAGTATTTCACTCCGTATTAAGTGTCCTATCTTTGTTGCTCGTCAGTTGGGAAAGCACCAAGTTGGTTTGGTCTGGAATGAAGTCTCTCGTAGGTATGTAGATGAAGAACCTGAGTTCTTCTGGCCTACAGAATGGCGAGGTAAGCCAGTTAATGCTAAGCAAGGCAGTGATGGCGTAGTTGATTGGCAGGTTGATCCACGATGTGTCATCCTTGCCTTAGAGACATACGAATCAGCCCTTAAGCATGGCGTAGCAGCAGAACAAGCTCGTATGATCTTGCCACAGAATATGATGACTGAGTTCATCTGGACAGGTTCTCTTGCTGCCTTCTCTCGTGTCTACAAGTTACGTATTGACCCACATGCACAGAAAGAAGTGCAAGATGTGGCTGTAATGCTTGACAAAGTTATTAACCCTTTATTTCCTGTAGGATGGAAAGTTCTCAATGAATGATGTAGTTAACCACCCTAAACATTACACTAGCCACCCGTCAGGGATTGAATGTATTCAGATTACAGAGCATATGGGGTTCAACCTTGGCAATGCTCTTAAGTACATCTGGAGGGCAGACTTGAAGAACAATGCAATAGAGGACATGCGTAAAGCAATCTTCTACATCAACCGTGAGATTGAAAAACGTGAACGAGGAACTTAAACTACTCATTGCTGCTAACCTAGATGTTATAGATTTCCTTGACATCATTGGTTATGACTTAGCTGATCTACTTGAAGTACTAGAGGACGAACTTGAAGAATACCAAACACAGCTCCTGGCAGCCTGTGGCTGAGCAGCATTATAAGAAAACCTACCTTGTCCGTAAGGCACAAGAAATAGAAGCAGAAGAAGAGATTAAAAAGTATGACGGAGAAACCGAAACTTATCCCGACCCCTTTACCGCAGAGATGTCCTATTCACAAGACGTGGATGCGGAAGGGTAAATGTGAGCCTTGCATGGTAGCAGAAGATAAAATCAAACGACAGGCTCAACTAGATTCTGGCGTAGTTAAACAACCAATAAAAATAGGTAAATTGTAATGAGTGAGTTTCGTAATAGTTTTGCAGAAAATGTATTTAGATTCAAATATGCACAAGGTCCCGGAGATACTTGGGCCAAACTTTCTGAACGTCTTGTCGAAGACGTTTGCGGAAGTCGTAATGGAACAGTCCCCAATCTCCTTTCAGGAGAGGATCGAAAAGAACTTACAGAGCATATTAAAGCAATGCGGTTCCTACCCGGTGGTCGCTATCTCTATTACGCTGGTAGGCCCTACAAGGCGTACAATAATTGCTACTTACTCCGCGCAGAGGAAGATACACGAGAAGAATGGAGTAACGTTACATGGCGAGCTATGTCTTGTCTAATGACTGGTGGAGGAATTGGAATTGATTACAGCAGACTACGTGCGTCAGGCAAAGCTTTATCTCGAACAGGCGGAACGGCTAGCGGACCTATCCCTCTCATGTCTGCCATCAACGAAATTGGACGAAACGTTATGCAAGGGGGTTCACGCCGATCTGCAATCTATGCTTCGCTTAATTGGCAGCACGAGGACATCAATCAATTCCTCTCTGTCAAAGATTGGTCAGATGTTGTAAAGGAACAGAAGCTTAAGGACTTCAACTTCCCTGGTCCTCTGGACATGACCAACATCTCTGTCAACTACGATGACGCTGCTCTGGTAGGTGGATTGGAAAACAATCCTGTCTTCCTTAAGAATGTACGTCAGGCAATGGAGACAGCAGAGCCGGGATTTAGCTTTAACTTTGGAAGTAAACAGAATGAAACTCTTCGCAATGCCTGTACTGAAGTTACGAGCGAGGATGACTCTGACGTATGCAATCTTGGCTCAATCAATCTTGGCAATATTGAAAGTCTGGAGCAGTTCAAGTCAGTCGTACACCTCGCTTCCAAGTTCCTTGTTTGTGGAACTCTCAGGGCCGACCTACCCTATGAGAAGGTCTATAAGGTTAGAGAGAAAAATCGACGGCTTGGGCTGGGTCTTATGGGAATCCACGAGTGGCTTCTTAAACGAGGACAAGGTTACGAAGTAACTCCCGAACTACATGAATGGTTAAAGGTATATCAAGATGAATCAAAACGAGCAGCAGACGAGCATTGTGATCGATTCTATATTAGCCGCCCGAAAGCATATCGAGCAATTGCCCCCACAGGAAGCATCGGGATTCTTGCTGGTACAACTACTGGAATTGAACCTCTCTTTGCAGTTGCTTATAAACGACGTTTTCTTACGGAAGGTACAAAATGGAAGTATCAATACGTTGTCGACGGAACTGCCGAACTCCTTATCCGAGACTTTGGAGTAAAACCTGAAGCTATTCAATCAGCAATGGATTTAAGTACAGACTATGAAAAACGAATCGCATTCCAAGCAAGCGTGCAAGATTACATTGACATGTCCATATCGTCCACTATTAATCTCCCAGCATGGGGATCATCTGGAAACAACGAAACGACGGTTGGAAAATTTGCAACCACTCTTGCAAAGTATGCTCCACGACTTCGTGGATTTACAGCTTATCCGGATGGAAGTCGAGGAGGTCAACCGCTGACATCAGTGCCCTATGAAGAGGCTATGTCACATAAGGATGTAGTTTTTGATGAGGTGGATATATGCGAATGGACAGGTAAGGGGGGAAGCTGTGGCGTATAGTGCAGAACATTATCTTGCGAATAAAGAAGTTTATGCTAAGAAAAGTAAAGCATGGCGTGAGGCCAATCCAGAACAAGCCAAAGCAAATAGACATAAAAACTATCTAGAAAATAAAGAGCGTAATTTACAATACTCCACTACTTACAATCGTCTTAAAAAGACAGGAGTAACAGATGAGCAGTATCAAACTCAACTTCTAAAACAAAACGGGGTTTGTGCTATTTGTGGTAATACTTGTACTAAAGCTTTAGCTGCAGATCATAGTCATGTTACTGGTACTTTTCGTGGATTACTTTGTAATGCATGTAATAGGGGAATTGGTTACTTAAAAGATGATGTTGTTTTGTTGCAAAAAGCAATAGATTATCTAAAAAATGTCTAACACTGTAGCAGCTAAGAAAGCAGAGTTCATTCCTAAAGCCTACTACTGTAATAAGTGTGGTGATGGGATTTTCTCTGCCTACGAAGGACAGTTTGTAACTTGTAGTTGTGGTGCAATTTCTGTAGATCAGACGTTGTACTACACACGATTAATCGGAAATAAGGAGGACTTCAAAGATGTATGAAATCACAGAAAATGATTGGGAACTCTTCAACAATGCTAGTTGGTATGACCGTGAACTAGATGCTATGTGGTCAGACGAAGAGATTGTGTTTGCATGACACTAGTACTTGAACTATTCAATGGTGTTGCCTTTGGTATTGAACATGTATCAGGTGATGAAGAAGATGACTTTAATTGGATGATTGCGATGCACTTCTTGTGTATCCGTTTATGTTTCTACAAGTTCCCTAACGAGTAGACAAAAAGAAAGCCCGCAGGACTCAACATCCTAGCGGGCTTTTTTGCGTCTCAAGTTCCTTGGAACTGAGCCTTCTCTGAATTACGCCTTGAGGTTATCTCTGGCGGTATATGCCATCTGTCGAACTCGGCAGCAGCTTCCTTCATCATACCTTTGTTTATGAACCTAAGCATTGTAGAACGGCGGAAGGCGTTAACCCCAACATTGAACATAAAACTGCAAAGAGCATCTATTTGGTTTTGTCCTAGTAGAACAACTACAGTTGAATCCAACGTCTTCTCACAAAGGCTAACGTCTTTACGAAGCTGATCCATCACTTGCTTATCTGTCCATCGCAGTCCTTCAACCACAATTGGACTCACATGCCCAACTCCAATTGTCCAGATTCCCTTAGTATCCTTGTAAGCTTTATTTCTAAAGCCTTCACGTAACATGAGAATCTTAAGACCAGCTTCTGACATTTTCATTGTGTCCTTCTTTCCAAATCATACATCTTGGTTATTGAACGTGAGGAAGAGTCCTTGAGTATTTTCAATTGCTCTTGGGTCATCCCTTGTTTAATAGCCATATCCATGATGTTCTGTTGCAGTTGTGTAGGATCACCTTGACCCTTGAGGAACAAACGCATAGCACGTTCAGAGATGTCCTTACCGTGGAACAAGTCTTGAGCAGCAATGGTCAAGCCCTTTTGCTTGATGTCATTGTAAGCCTTCTCTACCTTGTTCTGTTGGAAGTACTTCTCTTTCTGTGAGCTTTCGTTAATACCAACAACACCAATCTTCTTAAGCAAGGTGTCACGAGCATTGAGTTCAGCAGTAGCAACTGGCGGCTTGTCGGGGTCCATTGTGTATGCCAAACCATTCTTTGTGTACCAATGCTCCTTTAGAGGAGCTTGAATAATGGGTGGCATCCAAGCAAGGAATGCTGCTTTAGAATGAGCCTCATCTGGATTGGCTGCAGCTCCAATGAGCTTGCTAACCATGTCCACACCCTTACTACCACCAGCAAACGCTACGTCAGCAGCCTTACTAGGCAGTACATCGCCAAGACCAATACGCTTAGATACATCAGCACCAAACAGCGTAGGTGCTCCATGAGACAAAGTAAACTCACCTAGTTGTGGGATATGCTCACCCAATTTCTGAGAAGCTTCCATCACATCCAAAGCCAGCGAACGAGGTTCACCTAGTTTAGCTGTAATCAAGTCGTAGAGACTTTCCCACTGAGAGTAGAAGGGTAAACCCATCACTCCTGCTACAGCAATTGTAGTTGCCATCTGAGTCAGCAAGGGAACGTAATTTCCATTGGACTTTGCTTCACGAGCAAACATAGACCAACGGGAGATTTCGTTATGTCCAAAACTCTTCAAGTTATACGCCATAGAACCAACAGGACCGAGAGCATTGTAGAAGGCTGGCTTCTCAATGGCACCATAGTTGTTCATGGTCATGTCAGTCATACGATGAGCTTGTTCAAACAAGCCATCAGCGGGCTTCAAACCACTCTCATCCATCATATGCACAAAGGCTAGGAACACTTGACCTCGTGTAGCTGTTTCAATTGACGCAGCAGGAGATTGTGTTACCTTGGTTGTGTAGTACTTACCACCTTTGTTGATTTGATTGGTGTGTTCAACCATGTCAGTAGCATAGACGTGGTTATCTTTTGCAAACTGCAAAGCACCTTTCTCAACTGCTGATAGACCCGACACATTTCCTGTCAACTCTTTCATAAAGGTGATACCACCTTTAGCCATAGCATCCAATCCACCAGTCAAAATGGTGCTCTTTGGAGCGAGTCCACGACCTCGCAATAGAGCAGTCATGGCTGGCATAGCTGTACCACCTTGTATTAGCTGGATAGCTAGGAAGGATGGATTCAAGGACAGCATACTGGTGTTAAGACCAGCTTTAGCATATCCCAAACCTTCACGTACACGAGAGGGACTAACACCCATCTTGTCCATCATATCAGAACTAAAGAGGGAGTTAAACACATTCTCAAGAGCTTTACCGACACGACTAGGATTGAGTCCTAGAGCATTCTGCATATACTCTTCTGACAGCTTAATAGCATTACCATGCTTGTCAATAACACCCTTGTCTCGCAACACAGTGTTAACATCCTTAGCTGCTTCTGCCAGATGACTCCAGCGGAAAGAACCTTCAAGATAGTTGACTTGGTTCTCAAAGAAGGCCTTCATGTTTTCTTCAGGAGAGAGCCATTGCTTACGGCCTTCCATACCCCAAACACCCTTCTTCTGCATGGTGTGTGTCTGCATACCCAAGTAGTTCTTAGCATCGTCCTTAGCAACCTCTTTCAAGGTGTCAAGGAAGGCTTGGATGTGGGGGCTACTCTCACCAAGAGTTTCCAAAGCGTTCTGGAAAGCTTCATGTGGTGTACCGGCTGCTGCTGACTTACGTTGAGTCATGTCCTGCAAAGGACCAAACTCTAGTGTAGGATCACGCTTTAGCATCTCAGCTTGAATTTTGTCCAAGCTGGAGCCAAGCTTAGCAGCACGAGTGTTAGAGCTTATGACCCCAACCACACGCTTCTCACCATCAATAGTCTTGTAAGCTACCTTGCGGTAGTCACCAGATGTACTCATTGCGGAGTAAGCTTCACGAGCCTCAATGGGCTTCTTACCAACAGCAGCCCTAGCTGCGTTAATCTTAGCCAAAGCCTCACCCATCATCTTTTGATGTGTAGCTACAAAGTTAATCACTTTAGGATCAACACCATGCTTCAACATCATAGCTTCAGTAAGAACCTTCTTGTTCAAGTCGGCTGTATTCAGCAACTCAAAGGCATCCAGACGTTGAGCATCTGTCAAGTCACGGAGGACAGGTAGATATTCACCATGCAATTTAGCAGAGATTTCAGCTTTAGCCAAGTTATCAGCACCAAGCAAACGATCAACAGTGTAATGGACAACAGGATTGTTGACCTTACCCTTGAGGTAAGTACCACCCTTTGTCAAAGCATTGATGCCTTTTTGCAAAGTATTCTGTGCAACATCACTAGCATTAGAAGCAAACTTAATTGCATCCTCTGGTGATTTGATTAGGGCATTACCAATGTTCTTAAGGATGTCTCCAATTGGTCCCTTAATACCAGAGTTCTTAGAACCCCAGTTTACGAGAATACCGCCCCTTTGAGACTTTTTTCCTTGCTTACCAGCGGCCCTCGCCTTAGAGCCAAGGGGTGCTGGCTTAAGTGGTCCAATAGCAGGGGGTAGTGTACCAGCCTCTTGTCGAGCACGTTCAGCAGCATTGAAATCAAGAGTGGTTTGCTTCTGTGTTTCGAGACGCTGTTCCTCAACTCGTTTATTCAAAACCTCTTGAGCTTTAGCAGAACGTTCCTGACTAGCAGCATGTTCATCACGAAGCTTCTGGATGAGGGCTTCGTTCTCAGCACGACGAGTCTTAACTTCGGCAGCTTGTTTAGTAGCAGCTTCCTCAGCAGCCTTAGCTGCCTGTTCCTCTTTGTAAGCTTTAGAGAACGGACTACGCTTCTCTAGATCAGCCCGTACGCCTGCTTGTTCAACTAAGGCGGTCCTAGCCTTGGCAGCATCTCCAGCGGCCTCTACAGAGCGTTCTAGAGCCGCTTGACGGGCTTCTACAGCAGCTTGAGCTTCGGCTATACGTTGTTGCTCTGCAAGGGCCTGTTCATGGGCCTTAGTCAACTCCTGTTGATGCAATTCCTCTGTCTTAACAGTAGCCTCATGCTTAGCTTGTTCTTCCATCATCTTGAGATGTTCAGGAGAATAGACAGGAGCATTCTCTTGTTCACCACGTAGCTTAGCCTCTTGCTCACGAGCAACACGTTGAGCCATCTCCTGTTGCATAGCAGTTTCACGAGTAGCTAGAGCTTCTTGAGCAGTGGCTCCACGAGATTCTTCACCAGCTTTAGTTAGTTGACCAGCAACATCCTGAATAGGGGTTTGTGTACGCAGTGGAGTATTCTCACCCTCTTTATAACCAAGACGATCTGTGATGTTCTGGAAAGCTCCAGCACCAGCTTCAGACATGGGAGCTTGTTCAGGAGCACTCAGTTCAGCTTTAATACCTTCTAGTGCTGTACTAGGCTTAGGTGCTTCTTTAGTGAACTTAGCTTTCATGGCATTAGTAGCCTCTCCTGCCTTGATAGCAGGAAGGGTATGCAGCATTGGAGCTACAGGGAGTACATAACGATTGATGAACTCGCCAGCAGCACCCGAGTACTCCTTACCAGCTTCTGTACGAGGTTGGAAAGTCATATTCTCCATTTGCTGTGCAGCAACCTGCTCAGCCTCTTTAGGAGAGGCTCCAGCAACACGAGCTTGAATACCCATCAAAGGACCAGCAACCATACCGGGAAGACCACTAATCAAGCTTGTAGCAGCTTCTCCAGCACCATACAACTTCTCACCAAAGGAAGGTTCAGGAACAGGACCAGAACCCGGCATTGGAGTGGAATCAGGAATGCCCAAACTAGCCTGAGTAGACACACTAGCTTGTTTAGGAGGAAGGGTATCCAAATGAGCTAGGGTAGCAGCAAATTCATCTTCAGAAAGGTCTTTGTCAGATTTAAACTGATAACCCTTGTACTCATAAGTAGGCATTGTTATTCCTATGGATTGACGATTGAAACTCCAGCAGGGAGTTTAGGTTGTTTAGGTGGGACAGCAGTTGTTACAGCAGCTTTGGGTACAATGGCAATACCACCACCCGGTTTAACAGCAGGAGCAATACCAGCACTACCAGCAGCACGAGATTGATTTGTAGCATCGACAGTAGCCTGATCTTGATCGTGGATAGCTTGAAACTGCTGCTGCTCTTGTTCTGTCAAAGGTTGCTGCGTAAATGGATTAGTACCTGATTGCAAGGCCATCCAAGTAACACCCAAACGTGTAGCAGGAGGCATGGAATTGAATTTCACATACATTGACTGAACATCGTTCTTTGGTACTTTAACATACTTACCAGCAGCTATACGTTCACGCTCTGCTTGTAGCATCGCATTAGCCTGAATCTGAGCACCACCAAGATGACTACGTGACTGCTCTTTCTGCAAGGCCATTGCTTGATCATTCTTGCGTTTCTCAGCAAGCATAGCAGGAAGGGTTGACTGCAACTTCAAACCCAGTTGTTGTTCTTGTGGGTTAGGAGAACGGAGCAAAGACTCGATGTGTTGGTCAGCTTTCTTGAACTCATCATCAGTCATCTTCAAGGCATGAGCACGCAAGTCTTCTGACATCAAAGCACCTTGGTTAGCTTGAGCACGTTCATTCTCAAGTCCTGTCTTAATGTTGGTATTAGCTTGACCAACATTAGTGCCTTTCATCTGCTCAACACGCAAAGGATTCATCAACTCATTCTGAGCATACTCTTGTTGAGTCTTCTGAATACCTTGTTGATTGGCTTCCATAGCTTGTTGACGAAACTGATCAGAAAGGCCCTGGTTCTCAAACCCTCGCATGTAGGCACCCGGGTTCCAAGAGCCATACAAAGCGTTGAGTTCTTCTTGTTTAGGTAGGTTAGCTTGTTCCATACTTACTCCATCCAGTCCATGTAATAACTGTTGTTAGAAGATGTAGGAGCTTGCGACTGATCCATTTGAGGAGTATAAGCTGACTGCTCTTCTGGACCATACATCTGACCCATCCCTTGATTGGATTGGTAAGGTTGTTCAGGAGCTTGGTAGGTTTGACCCGGACTCCAACCAGAGTAATCACCACCACCAGCATACACTGATTGGTTCATTGGTTGATTTACAGGAGTTTGCTCACCAAACATATTACCCAGTTGACTACCAGCCCAATTAGCAGCACCTGTCTTATCAGCAATGTTAAACAAGTGGGCTAGTTGTTGAGCACGAACTTGTGTCTCATCTACGTTAGCCTTTTGCTGTTGGTTCTGTAGGTTACCAATGGTAGCAGCATTCTGTCCTTGCAGTCCAGCAAGACGTGCTTGCAACTCAACCTCACGAGGACCATACTGACTGTTACGACCTGCAGCAGCATCCTTACGAGCAAGGGCTTGTCGCAGTTGTGTAGCGTAAGGACTGTTAGGTCCATACATATTAGCAAGGGAATCAATCTGCTGCTGAGTACCCGCACGGTTTTGAGCTGCACCTTGTGCCACTTGATTACCAAGTACAAGGGAACCCAAACCCTCACCGATAGCACCCATAGTGCTTTGTGGCGGTTTAGAGTAACCTTTATCCTTAAGGAATTGGAAGACTTGCTCGTCTGTTATATCAGCCATTTATTTCTTTCGTGTAAACATCTTGGCAAGGTTTTGCCCAAACACCCCGCCTACGGGTCCACCTAATTGACTACCTGCATAGTAGCCAGCCAATCCTGCAGCAGGACGCCTAACATCTTTACCTTGTGAAGCATCCAATCCCATACCCAATCCACCAGCAGTCATGGGACTCACACCAGCCTTTGTAAGGCCACCAGCAAGCGCAGAACCATAGTTGCCTTGCATAGCCTGCCCAGCGACTCCTGCGTAGCCTGGGAGGGCTGCTAGACCCCTTCCTGCCGATTCTAGGGGCTTAGCTGAGTCCCAGTTCTTATAAGCTGATGCTAAACCTAAACCCATCCTCAAAGGTGCTGGCATCATGGTACTCATTACAGCACCACCAATGTTACCAATAGCATTACTTACTAGTCCCATTCTGGTATCTTTCTCAGCAGCACTCTCTGAGTTAAACATCTGTTCAGACGTTGTACCCGGAGCACGTAGTCCCCAAGAGTAGAGACTAGGATGAGCAGTCTTGAAAGCAGCCTGAGCGTCAGCATCTGGACCACTCATGTAAGATGAAGGGGCTTGAGTGAGTTGCCCAAGGCTATCGTTGATTCCCGGCAGTTGACTGGATGTAGCAGCAAACTGTGGGTTCTTGTTGTTAAACATATCTGACAATTGCTTGAGATATGAAAACTGATCTTGAGGAGCAACAGCGAAGGGAGTACTTGCTGTACTGGCAGAAGGCTCTGTATATCCCCCAGCTTCTTGTCCGTTATGAGCAGACCAATTGATGTTACCCGTGGCTGAGTCGGTTGTTACAGAGCCACTAGGATCAGACCAAGTTCTAGAACCTTCTGATGGGGTGTGGGTAGTATCGGAACCCATGCTACCAGCTCCACCATCAGTGCCACCAGCTTCTCCCCAAGGCATCCTGAGGACATGTTTAAATCGTGAGATGTTCATATTAGCTTATATTGTCAGTGACAGTTAGGATGATTGATGGGATGCCGGGTACAGGGGCAGTAGCTGTTAGATGGATAATTTCACAAGCTGTGCTATCTGTTGCCCAAACCAACTCAAAGTAATCACTAGCCGTCATTGGTAGGACATAATTCCAAGAAGCAATGATGGCAGCATTAGAACCAGCTAGTGTAATTTCACCAGCAGACTCTGTTATATCAACCCCATTGACTCTACACCAAATCCAAACCTTAGCAGCAGAAGCAGAAGCTTTTCTTAGTTGAGCTGAGAATTGGAAGTTGTACACATTTGTTGTAGAACAAACAATCCTAGAGGTTGGTGTACCAATAGACACTCCACTAGAGACATCAGTGGAATTAAACAGTATGGGATAAGCAGTGTTAATTGCCGCAGCAGTTTGAGTCGTGGTGTCATGAAAAGCACCATAACTTTTAGCAGCAGTTAGTTTGGTATATTGAGTTTGACTTAAATGATAATACTCATTGACAGCACCACCTTGTAAACCAGTCAAACTGTTATGAGCACCTGCACCAGTAATGGCTGCATGTTGTGCAGCAGTTAGGTGGTAGTACTCATTAGCAGTCCCACCTTGCATACTGGTTAACAGGTTGTGTGCTTTGTTAGCCAAGTCTGCTATTGAACTACCTGCTTTATCAACTAGGTTCCAAGCAACAGAGCCTGTAGTAGACAGCATGGTGTACAATTGGTTGTACCACGAAGTCCAAGCAAAGTCACCGTTAGCCGCTCGTGTGGGAGGAGGAGGAAGACCACTAGCCATTATTGACTTCCTTTATTGATGTCAACCTCAAAGCCCTCTAAACGTAGGAAGTAGGGTTGTGAGTAAGTTACTTTGAAAGCTCTACGCCGGAAGTTACCTAGTTGTTTAAGTACAGGGAAGTCATAGTCAAAAGATAAGTCTCTTGTTGTACTCCATGTCTGGTAGTCATCATCTGACCAAGACACTTGCAAGACATTCCCAGTACCAGAGGTAACAGGGACATCACCAATCAAAACAAACCTAGACATGAACTTTCTGTTGAACATGTCAAAGTCATACTTGGGGGTGACAATCTCACACCTGAAAGCAATGTTGTCGTCTGTGTGGTTATCCTCAGAGATTGCATAGATGTCACCATCGCTAACACTTTGGATGTATGCTGTACCATTGGGACCATCTGTACCGAACTTACCATCAAAGGCAAGGGCTGACGTTGGTCCTGAGTTCCAGTAACTCCACATCTTAGTATCAAAACTATAGACAAGAGTTATTGAGGTTAGGGTAACAATGTACAGCTTCTGACCTGACACTCGTGTGCAATGGGCTACAGCCTTACTCAGGTTAGCACCCTCATTACGCAAGATGGATCGAATGGCTGGAGTACCAATCTCAGTTTCCTTGAAGCCATCCACTGTCCAAACAGTGTGACCACCGTTGCCAGTTTCACCTAGCAAGACTACTTCCTTCTCTGTTTGTACAACAGATGTGGGAGCAACTGTACCAAACTGCTGCACTGCTGAGTCATGCCGCGCCAAGGGCGATCCAGTAGCTACAGCAGCATCATAGAAGTACTCAATGGATGCAGAACCTATGGCGTAGATGTAGTTGTTGTTCTTAGACAAAGCAACAATCTTATCTGGATACATCTCAGCAGAAATATAATCACCAGCAGTCCACAAAGAAGCATCATCTAGGTTAGAGTTGTAAATATCTTGTGTACCAGCTTTAGCAACAAACAAGTAACCATCTAGGAATACAGGGATTGGTATGTGAGGTGTTGGGAAATCTGCTGATGTAATGACCACTCCTGCTATAGTGGGAGAAGAAAAGACATAGCCTTTTGTTCCATCCAACATAGCCATTGTAACTGTTCCAGTAGAAGCTACATGCAAACAGAAGCCTACAGGACCAGTAGAAGTGGTTAAGGTTTGTAGAAAGGTTCCATTGCTGTAGACAGAAGAACCTACTACAGAGATGACATAACCTACACCAGATACAACCCAGTAGAAGCATCCACGACCCTCTCCTGCCACCGTAGTGAAGGCTTGAGAGAGGCCAGGACGACTCTTAACAAAGACTCGTTGATTGACATTGTCTGGTGTTTGGATAACCTCTACCAACATGTTTACTAGCTTAGAGTCCTTGTCCAAAACAGAACCGCTACGCTGCATTGGACTAATAACAAAGTTAGTCCGTTTGGTTTCGTATGTTGAAAACGAAGGGTTCTTAGAATAGGCCAATTAGTGTCTCCGACCAGACCAATCTGGCATCAATGTAAGCGAACCCTCTTCTGTTCCAAAGGACAGTGCTTGGGCATGGAAGAACTCTGCTTCTTTAGCAAGTACCTGACGGTCTTGAATTGGGATGCCATACTCAGGTGCTAGACGCCAAGCAAGCCCATAGATCAAAGCTTCTGTCCAATAACTAGGAAAGTCAAAGTCATCTGTTGCTGTGGTCATATCCTCAAAAGGACGCTGGTAAACAATCGTAATGGTTGTAGTAGCATCAATTGGAGTGGGCCATAGCTTCAATGTACCATAGAGGGACAAGGGCTGGTAGAACATATTCACTGGTTCACCGGCAGTTGCATTCACAGGTAGTAAGTTATAGTCATAGTGATTGTAGACAAGTAAAGGAACATTAACTGCTCCACTCTGTTCAATACGATAACCTTGAATAACTTTCAAAGGCATTGGAGTATTTAGTGTTTGACTAACCCCAATGTTGTATGTACCTGTATTAGCAACTGTATTAAAGGTGTATTCCTTGATTGCCCACAAGGGCATACCATCGGCTTCAAACCCTTTAATCATGGCATTCAATGCTTCTGCAGCATTGGATACCTCATAGGTTGCGGGTGAACTTCCACCGGACAGGACACTAATCTTACGAAGTGCTGAGTTAATAACAGCGTCACGTTTAAGTGACCAGATGGAAGTTCCCGATGTGGACATAGGTTCCTTGTTAAATTGACTTCAGTGTCTGGACCGAAGGGAAGACACTATTTTGCAGCAATAGGTTCGGTTGTGATGAATCGGAAAAACACAATCAAGACGGAGATTGCAAGTGCCACGTACATCTGCTCTATGGGGGATATTGGCAGCAGAAAAACGAAGCCTTGGAGTACACCGAGGATTGCCGTTAGTAGGGCGAATTGGACGGTGCGGGAGCGTAGGAGTTGGATTAGGGTGGTCATGTTAGTTTGGAACATCGGCTGCTGAAACATTCGTTTGAATCCAAGATGTACCGTCATAAACAAACGTAATTGATCTGCTGGTGGCGTTTGCCGGATTTGTCCATGCCGTCATCTTGAACGCTGCATTCCAAGTGATAGTTCCCATTACTCCACCGGAAATATTCTTCACTCTTATTGTTAACTCTTGCCCCGTTGTCCCGCCAGTGGGCGCGTTATAAGTCAATGCTGGATTGGCTTGGATATTTAGCGAAAAAATATCGTATAGACTGGCATCAAAATTCTCGGTGATAGTATAGTTCCGGCTAATCATCCGCTTGAATGGAACTCGGTACGAGACTATTTGCCAAGTACCTGGTGTTCCTGCAACTGTGCAAACCCAACCAAGCGTTCCTGCGTTTGGTAACTTTGAATAAACTATATTTCCTATAGCCCACGTTCCTGTAGTTGGGAATGAGTTGTAATACCCTTTATTTGCTTGATAATCATTACCACCACCAACAAAGTAAGTATTATTGAAATCCTCGCATGTGGCATTGTCAAACGTGTATCCAGTAGCAAAAATAACGTAGTTTGTTCTTGTGATGGTAGAAAATGTATTGTTACGCAAGCTGATATTGCTACCGCTATTACCACTAACAAACTCTATGCACCTTCCTGCCGTTCCATTTGCTCTCCCACAGTCGACAAACGAATTCCCATCAATGACTATGTAATTAGCATCTCGTATGTATAGCGCCCTTGTGCCAAGCGTATTGTCTTCCCCGCATTGGTAAAACGTGTTGTTGCTGATTGTGCAATCGTAGTTTCCTACGGTATATCCGAATTCCGCAGGAAGTGCGCTATTTGATATAGTGTTATTGTTAAGTGTTAACCCTCTAGCCCCGGCAATAATAAATGGGGTTTGAGTGTTTGCAATTGTGTTGCCTTCAAATAAGACCCCATACGGGTATGTACTTGCACCTAGCGCCGCTATTTCACCACTAAAAGTAAATCCCGTTGGTTTATCTATAAAGTTTCCAGTGATGACAAAATTACTGTGTGGCGTTGTTATAAGTGACTGACTACGCAATAGCAAAGCAATAGCGGCTTCGTTCCCGCCCGTAAAACGGTTATTTGTAATGGATATGTTTTTAATTACAGCGAAGAGATTTGCGTCTGGTTCACAATCAATAGACCCAGGCATCCCAGACCTTGTTGTATTAACAAATCTGCATCCATCAATGGAAACTGTATCCCCGTCAATAATGCTTACACCGTTTCTATTGTCACTATTCACACCATCAAAGACACAATTTTTAATTGTTACATTGACATTGTGCCTTTCTTGTCCACCAGTATTACCACTTCCTATGTATAGCCCATCACCCCGAAACCCTACAAAGTGGCACCTATCAATCCGCATATTTTTGACGCCGTTGAAGCTGGCAAGATGAACCTGCTCACTAAATCCAAGTGTTGCAACATCTCCCAAAAACTTCACTCCGATAATAGTGATGTTCTCAATGAAGGACGACGCGCTGCCACTATCTGCACCCAATGCACATCGAAGAGTTGGTAACAGTGGCTTAATGATGGTGTTGGCCCCATCCCCGAATAAGTACGTGTTGGAAGGGACATTAAGAAAGTTCAGCAAGTACGTTCCGGCAGGTGCGTACACAGCCTTTCCAGAAGCAAAAGCATTGATAAATGCCACGGTGCTATCAGCCACGCCCGTAGGGTCAGCACCAAAGTCCAACACACTCACGCTCTCCCGAGCCTTATCCTGCACCGTTCTCGCTATGGCTCCCGTGCCACTTTGGATGAAACTTACATTAGCAGAACTAGGTAAAGTTCCCGGAGGGGTTCCATGATAAACAAAATCATTAACATCATTGAGCCACGGAGTCTCAATTACCACACCACTACTAAAATTTGTATCTGCCATTTTATTCCTTAAACTCCAAAGAGTTACTTGTGGGTGACTGACGCCACGCCGTTTAATTTCTCATATGTACGGAAGCCACCTAAGCCCAGCATTCCTAACAGGACAGGCATCATTTCACTTATGTTGGCTGGTTGAATGTTTAAGACAGTACCCGAGTATGCTGCAGCGAATAGCGCAATCTTCAGCCCAATCCAGTTCCAAGCACATGCCATTCCACACACCCATCCGATGAATGGCCTCCATCCCGACACAAATACCGAAGGGGATTTGGCTTCCTCTTTGTTGGTTTCAATTTGACCATTGACAACCATTACAGCGGCAGCCAGTTGCTGCTGCTCTGCTGCTGACTTGTCAGGCCAAATCTTGTTAATTGTGGTGTTGACTAAATCAGCAACTGCACCTATACTTGTTATATCTGCCATTACTTGTCTGCCTTATGATCTAGTTTTTCAAATATTGCTTTAAGCATTTCTTTCAACTCGTCACCTAAACGGTTGAAGTCGTTACGTGGTACATAGTCTTTTGCTATTTCCACTCGCAAATTGCCTAAGTCAGATTTAAGTTCTTGTACTGCATCCCAAAGGGTTCTGGCGAACCAGCCCCCTGCCGTAAGAACTGTACCTAGTACAATGTTAATTAAGGATTGATATTCAGTCATAAGGTGTCACTGCGTTTGGAGCCACGGCGAAAACGCTACTTGTACGTTAGCAGAGTTGATTACTGACATGGGGTTCCTTTGTTAGTGTTGTACTTTAGGAGTTGGATTAGGGTGGTCATATTAGGCAATCTTGAATATAGTCATGTAGCCTGTGAAATTGGCAGACAGCCCA
>ERZ1034363.145-NODE-145-length-49400-cov-6.875413_pt1 | contig 49400 bp, 50 predicted proteins | sample MGYA00520616_ERZ1034363 | MGnify/ENA primary metagenome ERZ1034363 (study PRJEB33736, sample SAMEA104284506) | Azolla filiculoides | biome: Urban; feature: Water surface; material: Ditch water | place: Netherlands | collected 2015-10-28 | depth 0-0.1 m ...
TTGACCAGGCCCAGAATGACGACGGCAATCAGCGCAGAGCCGAAGCTCTCGATGTGGATGCCCGGCACAATGTACGGGACCAACAGTAGCGCGACGGCATTCAGTGCCCAGGTCAACAGCAGTTTCATGGTCGAAGGTTCCTTGTATTAGTAGCGGTAGTGTTCTGGCTTGTATGGGCCAGATTTTGCCACACCAATATACGCGGCCTGTTGATCAGTGAGTTCCGTGAGCTGTGCGTTCAGGGTCTTCAGCTGCAGACGGGCCACTTTCTCATCGAGGTGCTTGGGCAGTGTGTAAACGCCGACCGGATAACGGTTGGTGTCGCGCTCTGTCCACAGCTCGATCTGGGCGATCGTCTGGTTGGCGAAGGACGAACTCATCACATAGGACGGATGGCCCGTACCGCAACCTAGATTGACCAGGCGACCCTTGGCCAGCAGGATGATGCGCTTGCCATCCGGGAAAATCACATGATCGACCTGCGGTTTGATCTCTTCCCACTGGTATTTTTCCAGCGACGCAACGTCGATTTCGTTGTCGAAGTGGCCAATGTTGCACACGATGGCATTGTTCTTCATCTTCGCCATGTGGTCATGGGTAATGACGTGGAAGTTGCCGGTGGTGGTGACGAAGATGTCAGCGTGTTCAGCGGCGTATTCCATGGTGACAACGCGGTAGCCTTCCATCGCAGCTTGCAGGGCGCAGATCGGATCAATTTCGGTGACCCAGACCTGGGCCGACAGGGCGCGCAGCGCCTGAGCAGAACCCTTGCCCACATCGCCGTAACCGGCAACCACGGCCACTTTGCCGGCAATCATCACATCGGTAGCGCGTTTGATGCCATCGACCAGCGATTCGCGACAGCCATATAGGTTATCGAACTTCGACTTGGTCACTGAGTCATTCACGTTGATGCCTGGGAATTTCAGGTCGCCACGGGCGTGCATCTGGTACAGACGGTGTACGCCCGTAGTGGTTTCTTCGGTTACGCCCTTGATCTTGTCCAGGCGTGTCGAATACCAGGTTGGATCGACAGCGATCTTGGCCTTGATGGCGGCAAAAAGGATGTGTTCTTCTTCGCTGCCCGGATTGTTCAGCACGGCCATATCTTTTTCAGCCTTGGCACCGAGGTGCAGCAGCAGCGTTGCGTCGCCGCCGTCATCGAGAATCATGTTCGAGTAACCGCCATCGGTCCACTCGAAAATGCGGTGGGTGTAATCCCAATAATCTTCCAGCGACTCGCCCTTAACGGCGAAGACCGGCGTGCCCTGAGCTGCGATGGCCGCAGCAGCGTGATCTTGGGTCGAGAAGATGTTGCACGAAGCCCAGCGGACTTCAGCACCCAGGGCCTGTAGCGTCTCGATCAGCACGGCCGTTTGAATGGTCATATGCAGTGAGCCGGTGATACGGGCACCGCGCAGTGGTTGCGTTACGGCAAACTCTTCGCGAATCGCCATCAGGCCAGGCATTTCGGTTTCAGCAATAGCGATTTCTCGACGACCCCAATCGGCCAGCGACATATCGGCAATAACGTAGTCTTTAGTTGTAGCGTTCATTTCAGCTTCCTTTTCCCTAAGAGCAGAGGGCAGTGAATCCGTGGGGGAAGCCGTGAACTATCTAGCGATCCTCACCTGATCCACCAACCCCGCAGGTTGGTCAGGTGAGCGCAGTTAATCAAATCCGAGCCTGGCAGCAGAAGACTCTGCGTCGCAGCGCTCCTCGGAATGAAGAAATTCTACCAGAAACTGGGCAAAAAAATCCCGGACCACCCAAATAGGTGTCCGGGATCAATGAGTTACCAGGTATTACAGACCGGCAGCAGCGCGCAGTGCGTCAGCCTTGTCAGTCCATTCCCAGGTGAACTCGGGTTCTTCGCGACCAAAGTGGCCGTAAGCGGCTGTCTTCGAGTAAATCGGGCGGAGCAGATCCAGTGCTTGCACGATGCCCTTCGGACGCAGGTCGAAGTGTTCGGCCACCAGTGCGGCGATTTTTTCGTCAGAGATTTTGCCTGTGCCGAAGGTATTCACCATCAGCGAAACCGGCTTGGCAACACCAATTGCGTAGGCCACCTGAACTTCAGCCTTGTCGGCGAGGCCGGCAGCGACGATGTTCTTGGCCACGTAACGACCAGCGTAGGCGGCCGAGCGGTCAACCTTCGATGGGTCCTTGCCCGAGAAGGCGCCGCCACCGTGGTGGGCTGCGCCACCGTAGGTGTCGACGATGATCTTGCGACCGGTTAGGCCGCAGTCACCGTGCGGGCCGCCAACTACAAAGCGGCCGGTCGGGTTGATCAGGTAGCGGATTTTGTCGTTGATAAATTCAGCAGGAAGCACCGGCTTGATAATCTCTTCGATGACGGCTTCTTCAATCTGCTTGTGGGTCACATCGGCATCGTGCTGGGTCGAAACGACCACGGTGTCGATAGCGACTGGCTTACCGTCGACATAACGCACGGTCAGCTGGCTCTTGGCATCCGGACGCAACCAAGGTAGGCGGCCGTCACGGCGCAGGTCAGCCTGGCGCTGCATGATGCGGTGCGCGTAGAAAATCGGGAAAGGCATCAGTGTCGGTGTTTCGCGGCAGGCGTAACCGAACATCAGGCCCTGGTCCCCAGCACCCTGATCCAGATCAATGCCTTCGCCTTCATTAACACCCTGGGCGATGTCCGGGCTCTGACGGTTAATGGCCGTCAGGATGGCGCACGATTTGTAATCGAAGCCGATGTCTGAGTTGTCGTAACCGATACGGCGCACGGTGTCTTGTGCCACTTCACGGTAGTTGATGTGGGCCTTGGTGGTAATTTCGCCAGAAATAACGACGAGACCGGTAGATACCAGGGTTTCGCAGGCAACGCGGGCAGTGGGGTCTTCGGCCAGGATCGCATCGAGAATTGCGTCAGAGATCTGATCCGCAACTTTATCGGGATGGCCTTCCGAGACAGACTCGGATGAAAAGAGAAACTCGCTCATTTGAATACTCCAGAAACAACAAATCCCCGGTGGACTTGTTCCGGCGATGCATTGCCGGTGGGGCGTGTCCTGCTCCGGGGATCGGTTCGAGCGAGGGACGCTTTAGCAGATTCGGCAGCAGTTTTATGCTTGCCCCGCCCTGCAAGTTGTCGTATTAACTCGGCGGTCTGCGATAATTGTGGATGTAAAAGCCATTTGCGTCAATAGCCTGCATCTGTTTGCCCCATGTCTCGATTACAAACGCCTGACAATCTGTCGTTGAAGCATCGTTGTTACCTGAGCCTCGTTCGTGGCTTAGCCCGGTTACCGTTGCCCGTGCTGCAGGCTGTCGGTGGCGTGGTCGGACGATTGGTTTACCGTTTTTCAGCGGGCCACCGCCGGTATTTTGATGCCAACCTCATACAGGCCGTGGGCCCTGAGTTGGCGCAGAAGATCTCCGTACGTACGCAAACCGAAGGCGGTAAGACAGTCTTTGAATTGCCCTGGCTGTGGTTGCATCCACGCAAGCAAATTCTCCAGACCTTACGCAGCATCGAAGGTTGGCAGCATGTACAGACCGCCCGTACGACAGGGAAGGGAATTCTCTTCCTGACGCCACATTTGGGCTGTTTTGAGATTACGGCACAGTACGCAGCCAGCCAACCGGATGCGGCACCGATTACCGTGTTGTTTCGCCCCCCTCGTCAGCGTTGGGCAGAATCCATACTGCGCTACGGCCGCACGCGCCAAGGCATGCAGATCGCCCCGGCAGATTTATCCGGTGTGCGCCGCCTGATTCGTGCGCTGAAGTCTGGTGAATCCGTAGGGTTGCTGCCGGACCAAGTGCCGCCGGCAGGGCAGGGAGCCTGGTTGCCCTGGTTCGGTAAACCGGCGTACACCATGACCTTGGCAGCCAGGCTGGCGCAAACTGGGGCCAGTGTGATTTTTGCCTATGCAGAACGCTTACCTAAAGGGCGTGGTTTCATCCTACGCTGCCGTCCACCGCTCAGCGCTTTGCCATTGGATGATTTGGAGGCAACTGCCGCCGCAATCAATCAGGAGATGATGGAACTGATATCCTGCTGTCCTACGCAGTACCTTTGGGGCTACAACCGTTATAAGACCCCGCGCGGTTCGAATGAACAGCCGCCAGAAACTAATTTATGAACAATCAACGTCCGCCAATTACCCTGAAAACATTGCCCAGCTGGATACTGATCGCGCTGGTCTGGCTGATCTCCAAACTGCCAATCCGTTTAATCCGATTAATAGGCGCTTTCTTCGGCATTATTCTTTGGGCTTTGGCGCGTCAACGCCGTTTCGTGGCGCTGACCAACTTGCGTCTGTGCTTTCCGGATATGCCGGATAGCGAGCGCAAGAAACTGGTTCTCAAACATTGCATCCGATTTGCGCAGGCCGTGCTGGATCGTTCGTTGATGTGGTTTGCATCGGAAAAACGCATTCGTCGTATCGTCCGTCAGCATAATGAAGAGCGCTTATATAGCGACGATGGTCGTCCCACGCTGGTGCTAGCGCCGCATTTTGTGGGACTGGATGCAACCGGTACCCGCGCTTCGATGATGGGTTCCTGGATCAGTATGTACGCCAAGCAGAAGAACCCTGTACTCAATTACATGCTGCTCCATGGCCGCAACCGTTTTACTAACCCGGTGCTGGTGTCCCGTCAGGATGGCTTACTGAAAGTCGTGAAGGCCATGAAACGCGGCACGCCTTTTTACTACTTGCCGGATCAGGATTTTGGGCCCAAGGATGCAGTCTTTGCGCCATTCTTTGGGTTCCCGGCAGCCACTGTGACTGGCGTATCTCGTCTGGCACAACTGACCAATGCCCGTGTGATTGCCATTGTTTCGAAGATGGTGCCGGATGGTTATGAGTCCTATTACACCGAAGAATGGGAGAACTTTCCCGGTGCTTCGGTCGAAGAAGATACGGCACGCATGAATCAGTTTATCGAGTCTTGGGTGCTACAGATGCCGGATCAATATTTCTGGTTACACAAACGCTTTAAAACGCGCCCAGAAGGTGAACCCAGTGTTTACGGCAAGCACCACCGCTAATTTATTTTGCCGGCCTATAATCGACGCATGAAACTGAAATTCTCAAAAATGCATGGTCTTGGTAACGACTTTGTCGTGCTGGATGGCGTGCGTCAACAGGTGTCGTTGAGCACCGAACAGATCCGTGCGCTAGGTGATCGTCACATGGGTGTGGGATTTGACCAGATGTTGCTGGTTGAACCAGCGCAAACACCGGGTGCTGATTTTCGTTATCGCATTTTCAATGCGGATGGCAGTGAGGTAGAACAGTGTGGCAATGGTGCACGTTGCTTCGTGCGCTTTGTGCATGATCAGGGTCTGACGGATAAATCAGCCATCGTGGTAGAAACGAAGCGCGGGATTATTCATCCGCGTCTCGAAGAAAATGGGCTGGTAACCGTTGATATGGGTCAACCGCGCTTTGTGCCGGATGAGATCCCCTTTGTTGCAGATTCTGATGCGCCTGAACAGCTGCTGACGCTGCCGGATGGTACAACGCTCACCATTGGGGCAGTCTCAATGGGCAACCCGCATGCGGTGACGGTTGTTGCGGATACAGAGACGGCACCGGTTGCCGAGCATGGACCACAGATTGAAAATCATGTGCGATTCCCGCAACGGGTGAATGCGGGATTTATGCAGGTGCTCGATCGTCACAATATCCGCCTGCGTGTTTATGAACGTGGTGCGGGCGAAACATTGGCCTGCGGGACGGGCGCTTGTGCCGCTGTTGTATCGGGTATTCGCCGCGGACTTATTGATTCACCGGTGCGCGTGCAAACACGTGGTGGTGATTTGAATATTGCCTGGGCTGGCATGGATCAGCCAGTCATTATGACGGGCCCTGCCGTCACCGTATTTACTGGAGAAATTGAGCTATGAGCGTGACGCGTGAAGCAGTACTCGAGTTTCTGAAAAACAATCCCGAATTTTTTGTTGAGCAGGCAGAGTTTTTCAACACCGTTGAAATCGCTCATCCTTACAGCGGCCGCACCATCTCGCTGGCAGAACGTCAGATGATTACCCTGCGTGAAAAAAACCGCCTGCTCGAACATCGTTTGGGCGAACTGCTTGGTGTCGGTGAAAGCAATGATGCGCTGGGTGCACGCATGCATCAACTCACTGTGGCACTGGTCGGTGCTGGCCGCCTGGATCAGATTGTTGCAACCGTGCTCAAGTCATTGGCCGAAGATTTTAGTGTGCCGCAGGCGCGACTGCGTTTGTGGGGAGAGGGTGCGGCCAATCTGGGTCATGATGCTTGCACACCTGTAAGTGCCGAGTTGGTCAAGGAAGTGGCTGGCATGCATCATCCCGTCACGGGCAGCGTGCGCACTGGCGAAGTGGCAGCCTGGTTCGGTAGTGAAGGTGAAGAAATTTCTTCGATGGCATTAGTGCCGCTGCGCTTCGAAGGCCAGAGCCTCGGTTTGCTAGCGATGGCATCAGGCGATGCTGAACGCTTTGTGGCGGGCATGGGCACAGCCTATATTGAACGACTGGGCGACGTGATTGCTGCTGCCCTGGCACGTGTATTGCGCGGCTGATTTTTACATCGCATGACATGAGCGAACCGGAACCGTCTGCTGCAAAGGCACCGTTGTGGCCGGGTGCTGAAGACTGGCTGGCGGAACTCCGGGATCAGCGACGCGTGTCGCTGCATACTTTAAGCAATTACGAACGCGATCTACGTCGTTTGCAATCATTGGCGGGTAACGCATCCCCTGCGGATCTAACTGCGCTGGATCTGCGCCGCTTTGTTGGTCGTTTGCATGCCTCGGGCTTGTCAGGCCGTTCGATTGCCCGATCTTTGTCTGCCTGGCGCGGATTGCTCCGATGGTTGGCGCGCCGTGGCGTACTTGATGCCAACGTGGCTGAAGGTCTGCATGCGCCCAAACATCCAAAACGATTACCCGATGCCTTGTCGGTCGATGAAGCTTTTCGTCTGCTCAATCCCGTGGCTAAAGCTGAGACGACGAGTCAAAAAACCACACGAGAGGAAGTCTTGCAATGCCGGGATCAGGCAATTTTTGAATTGTTCTACTCCTCGGGCATTCGTTTGTCCGAGCTCATAGGACTAAATCTGGATTGCCTGACCGATCTACGCCAAGGCGAAGTCCGCGTGCTGGGTAAGCGCAATAAGACTCGGGTCGTACCGGTGGGCCGTACAGCGCAGGCAGCGGTTGAGCGTTGGTTGAACCAAAGGGCTGAACTAGTAAAGACTGAGGACGAACCCGCCCTGTTTCTGGGACAACAGGGCAAGCGGATCACCCCGCGTACTATTCAGTTGCGGTTAAATCGGCATGGCCAGCAACAGGGTTTGCCACAACGCATTCATCCGCACCAGTTGCGTCACTCGTTCGCAACCCATATGCTTCAGGGCTCGGGTGATTTGCGTGCCGTGCAGGAGATGCTGGGTCACGCCAGTATTGCCTCGACACAGGTTTACACCCATCTCGATTTCCAGCATCTGGCCCAGGTGTATGACCAGGCGCATCCCCGTGCGCACCGTAGCAAAGAGGCGATGGCGCAAGCCGATGCCAGCCGCTTCAACCCCGAACAAGAAGACAAGAAATAACATGACCGCCACACTTATTTTGCAATCCGGTAAATCTGGCTCCGTCCGTCGACGTCACCCCTGGATTTTCGCTGGTTCGGTAGCCACGCTTAAGGGCCGCGCCCGTTCCGGTGATACGGTAATCGTTGAAGACGAGCATGGCGTTGCCATGGGGCGCGCAGCGTGGAGCCCTGAGTCGAAGATTCGTGCGCGTGTCTGGACCTTTGATCCAGCAGAGATCATTGATCATGCATTCTTTAAGCGCCGTGTCGCGCAGGCAGTGGCTCGGCGTGCAGGTTGGATTGCCTTGCGTGGCGAGCAGAGCGAGCCTGCCGGAGAACGACTAATTCATGGCGAAGCCGATGGCCTGCCCGGCGTGATTGCCGATCGCTATGGCGATACCGTGGTGCTGCAACTAACGAGTGCGGGCGCAGATGCCTGGCGTGAAGCCATCGTGGCCGGCATTGTGCAGGCCACAGGTTGCCAGCAGATTTATGAACGTTCTGATTCTGAAGTGCGCAAGCTGGAAGGCTTGGAACCCGTAACGGGTTGGATTGCGGGCAAAGGTTTGAATGAAACGCCAGCGAATGCCTTCCCACAGATTGATGAGCATGGTGTTCGCTTCGGTGTTGATGTGGTCGGCGGGCACAAGACGGGCTTCTATCTGGATCAGCGCGACAATCGCATGATGTTGCGCGCATTGGCGCAAGATCGGCGCGTGCTCAACTGCTTTTGCTACACCGGTGGCTTTTCGTTACAGGCGCTAGCTGGTGGTGCGGCCTCGGTGATGTCTATTGACTCATCTGGCCCGGCGCTCGAACAGGCTAAAGCAAACCTCGTTATGAACCCACATCTGGATGCGAGTCGTGCTGAATGGCGTGATGCCGATGTATTTCAGGCGCTACGTGACTATCACAAGGCGGGTGAGAAGTTCGATCTCATCGTGCTCGATCCACCAAAGTTTGCGCCATCAGCGGCACACGCTGATCAGGCGGCGCGCGCTTACAAGGACATTAACCTCTTCGGGTTCAAGTTGTTGGCGCCGGGTGGATTGATGATGACTTACTCCTGTTCGGGTGGTATCGGTCTCGAGTTGTTTCAGAAGATTGTTGCTAGCGCCGCATCGGATGCTGGCCGCGACGCCCGCGTTCTACGTCGTTTGATGGCGTCCAGTGATCATCCTGTCGGTCTGGCTGCGCCTGAAGGGGAGTATCTGAAAGGCTTGCTGGTCGAAGTTTCCTGATGGCTGGTTCTATCGCACCAGCTTCGAAAGCACGTATCTGGGCAGTGTTAGGCATTGTTGTGCTGTCGCTTCTCTGGGGCTACACCTGGGTTTTGGCGAAGCAGGCGTTGAATTTTTCGCCGCCGTTCACGCTGACCTTCATGCGGATCTTTGGCGGCGCGATCGCGCTTTTTCTAGCATTAAAAATATTGCGTCAGCCCCTTAAGCTAGAGGCTCCTCGTGCTGTCCTGCTGATTAGCCTATGTCAGGTTGCTGGTTTTATGCTGCTCCAGACCTTTAGCTTGAAATTTGGTGCGGCAGGTAAAACGGCTGTTCTGGTCTATACCATGCCCATCTGGACATTGCTGTTGGCTTGGCCGATGCTTGGTGAGCGGGTAAGAGGCGTCCAGTGGCTGGCCGTGATCGGTATCCTTGCCGGATTGATTTTGATTATCGAACCATGGCATCTCCAGGCTGATTGGTTGAGCAATGCCTTGGGTATCGGCGCCGCAGTTTGCTGGGCCATGGGTACGGTGTTGGTGAAACAATTGCGGGGCAAGGCAAGGATTAACCTTCTGTCGTTAACTGCCTGGTCTAATCTAATGGGCAGCGTGCCAGTCGGCTTAATTGCTGCTTTTGCAGACGAGGCACCGGTGCTCTGGACATCTGACTTTATTGGCATCATGTTGGTGCTCACGTTGATCAGTACGGCATTCTGCTGGTGGTTATGGACATCGATTCTTGATCGTGTGCCAGCCTGGGAGGCGAGCCTACTGGTTCTGGGTACGCCGGTGATCGCGATCATCTCTTCTCGTGTGATATTGCACGAGGGATTTAGCGAGTATGAAATTGGGGGTATCCTCCTGATCGGTGCCGGTTTGCTATTGTTGTCCTTTGTAAGCTGGTTACTTGAACGCCGCCTATCTGCCAGAAATTAAGCTGTCATGGAACTATTCATCCGTATTCTTGAAGTGATCTTTCCCGTAATTGCCGTGGTGATGGCGGGCGTCTGGGCGGGTCGCAAGAACAAACCGGAAATGGCAGTCGCTAACCGGCTCAATATGGATTACTTTACGCCGGCGATGGTCTTTACCGTCATGGCTGGCGGGGACTTTCATATTCGCGAATATGTCTGGCTTGCGGCCGGTGCGGCGCTATCGATTTTTGCCTGTGGGCTCATTGGATATTTGACTGCGCGCGGTTTACGCGAAGCGCCGAAGACAGTGGGTCTGCCCATCATGATCAATAACAGCGGTAATCTAGGTATTCCCCTGGCCTTATTAGCCTTTGGCAAGGAGGGTATGGCCGCTGCCGTTGTGCTGTTTCTCGTATCAAATACCATCCACTTCACGATTGGCCCATGGATTCTGGATCACAACGCGAGAATACGGGATATCTGGAAGATCCCGATGATCCAGGCTGCAGTGCTAGGGCTCGTCTTTAATGTGATGCAGATTCACCTTTGGCAACCATTGATGTTCGCCATCCGGATGCTGGGTGATATCTCTGTGCCGTTGATGCTCTTTGCACTGGGTGTTCGCCTGTGCGATGTGAAGTTTTCTGAAAGCACGGCCAGCCTGGTGGCTGCCGTGGTGCGGCCGGTTGCCGGTATGGGCACCGCTGCCCTGATTGGCTGGTCACTTAATTTATCAGAGGCATTTATTGCACAGTTGATACTGTTCGGGTCTTTGCCGCCCGCTGTGCTCAACTATATGTTCGCTGAGCGCTATAACCAGGAGCCGCACAAGGTGGCTTCGATCGTAATGATCGGCAACCTCGCCGGCCTGATTTTTATTCCGATTGCGCTGCTGATCGTACTACCGCGCTAACGCTCGCGATAGCCAGTTATAACTTGATGGTCTTTTCGCCCGCATAGAGGCTGGCAACCGTTTCGCGTTCACGCACCAGATGAGTTTTTTCGCCATCAACCAGTATCTCGGCGGCGCGCGGACGGGTGTTGTAGTTTGAACTCATCACCATGCCATAGGCGCCAGCCGATAGAACTGCCAGCAGATCACCCTGTTGTAATACTAATGGGCGTGCTTGGCCAAGGAAGTCACCGGTTTCACAAACTGGACCAACAATATCGTAAGTACGCGCTTCGCCGCTGTGCGGTTTGACGGCAACGATGTCGTGCCAGGCTTCATAAAGTGCCGGACGTGCCAGATCGTTCATGGCGGCATCGACAATCGCAAAGTGCTTGTCTTCGCCGTGCTTCAGGTATTCCACCTTGGTAAGCAGTACGCCCGCGTTACCTACCAGGCGACGGCCCGGCTCCAGCAGAACGCGCAGGCCACGGCCCGTTAGGCGGTCGAGCAGTGGGCGCAGATAGTCGGCAACCACCGGCTCGGTTTGTCCGTCGTGATAATAGATACCCAGACCGCCACCAAGATCGATGTGATGCAGGTGAATGCCTTCGCTCTTGAGTGTATCGACCAGCGGCAGAATACGTTCCAGAGCCTCAACAAAGGGGGAGGGGTCTAGGAGCTGAGACCCAATGTGGCAATCGATGCCTGTCACTTCGATGGATGGTAGCGAAGCTGCATGGCGATAGAGCGTCAGCGCATCGGTAATAGGCACACCAAATTTATTTTCTTTTAAACCCGTCGAGATGTATGGGTGGGTCTTGGCATCTACGTCCGGATTAACGCGCAGGCTGATGGGGGCCCGCTTGCCGAGGCGAGCGGCGACTGCTGCGAGACGATCAAGCTCGCTGGCGGACTCTACGTTAAAACAGAGAATGCCCGCATTTAATGCAGCAATCATTTCTTCTTCAGTTTTGCCTACACCGGAGAACACGATCTTTTGCGGGTCGCCACCGGCAGCGAGTACACGAGCCAGTTCACCGCCGGAAACGATATCGAAGCCGGAGCCCAGTTGGGCAAACAGGCTGAGCACGCCGAGATTGCTGTTCGCCTTCACAGCAAAGCAGACCAGACCTTCTTTGCCAGCGGGATGCGCCGCCAATGTGTCAGCAAAGGCGTTGAAGGCATCAGTCAGTGCAGCACGGGAGTAAACGTAAGCTGGCGTTCCAAAAGTGTCAGCAATTGCTTTCAGATTGCAGCTTTCAAAGTGCAGGGTCTGATCATGGTCGGTCAGGTGACGGCTATGCGGAAATTGACGTTGCGACATAAGAGTATTTCGAAAATATCAGAAAGGATTGGTCAGCATGTCGGCAGGCGATGCTGTGCTTGGGTTGCGCAAGGCTTCGGCTGGAATCACCTGCTGTTCGGCTTCTTTTTTCTTGGCATCTTCTGAGCCTGCGGGTGGTTTGGCATTGGGTAGTTGATTAGGGGCCAGATATAGGCCGCCTTTGATGCCACAGGCAGAAAGCAGAACCGCTACCAGCAAGCCGCTGGCCAGGTGGCGGTAACGATGACAAATAGGTTGATTACGCATGGCGTGATGTTATCACGCAGGCGCCTGACAACCCGTTAGAATGGCCACTTGTGTAACCAGAGCCTACATGAAAATCATGGACGAAAAAGAGTTTGCAGATCGTTGTCAGCTGGCGCTGGCCCGTATTGAGAATGCTATCGAGCATGCGGCAGACGAGGGTGCGGATGTGGACTTTGAAATGCAGAGTGGCATTCTGGAAATCGAATGTGCGGATGGCAGCAAGATTGTCGTCAGCCCCCATATGATTGCCAAAGAGCTGTGGGTTGCAGCCCGTTCGGGCGGCTTTCATTTCCGTCACGATGACCAGTTAGGTTGGGTCGATACGCGTACGGGCGATACGCTGGATCAACGCCTAGTCGAGATCCTCAAACAACAAGGCCAGATTCAACTGAATCTGGCCTGAGTAGACGTCTGCCGCTGCTGAATTAATCGACGGGCTTGGCACCTGAATCAGCAGGTTCGGGTTCAATGGTTGCGGGCACGTTATCTTTGAAGAAGAACTCTTTGGCGTTGCCGCCGCGCCGTGTGCTGGCGACATCCACCGAAACAACACCCTCAGGTGCTGGCTGCGTACCCTGCGGCACCCCCTGTAGTGCAGTTTCCATCGTGCCAATCCAGATAGGCAGGGCTGCCTGACCACCGGTTTCACCATTGCCCAGATTGCGTGGCTGATCAAAGCCCATCCAGGCGCAACCAGCAATGGTTAACTGGTAGCCACAGAACCAGGCATCCACGTGCTCGTTCGTCGTACCGGTCTTGCCTGCCAGATCTGTGCGCTTCAGTTGAGCGGAGGCTTTGGCTGCTGTGCCGTAGATGGTGACATCACGCAGCATGCTATCCATCACAAAAGCGTTGCGTGCTTCAATGACGCGAGGGGCTGTTTCACCGGCAATAACGGGTTGAGCCTGGGCGAGAACGGTGCCTTTGTCGTCGCGAATCTCTTGCACAACGTAGGGGTTAACCAGATAGCCGCCATTGGCAAAGACGGTATAGGCCCGCGCCATTTGCCAAGGGGTTACCGAACCTGCGCCGAGGGCCATGGTTAGGTAAGGTGGGTGCTTCTCTGCGTCAAACCCGAAGCGTGTGACGTATTCCTGCGCATATTTCACGCCCGACGCCTGCAGAATGCGAATGGAGACCATATTCTTGGATTTTGCCAAAGCGGTTCGTAGACGCATCGGACCTTCGTATTTGCCATCGTAGTTCTTAGGGGTCCAGGCAGTGGAACCCGTTTCTGCCGAGCCAATGGTGATCGGACTATCTTCGACGATGCTGGCTGGCGTAAAGCCCTTTTCCAGCGCCGCAGAGTAGATAAATGGCTTGAAAGAGGAGCCCGGCTGACGCCAGGCCTGAGTGATATGGTTGTACTTGTTCAGGGTGTAATCGAAGCCACCAACCAGGGCCAGTACGGCGCCATCTTTCGGAGACATCGCCACAAAGCCTGCCTGCACTTCAGGGAGCTGGCTCAGTTGCCAGACGCCTTTGTCATCTTTGATAACGCGAACCACCGCGCCTGGGCGCAGACGTTTATTGGCAGGTGCCTTGTCGCTCATCATGGACTGGGCAATTTTGATCTGATCACCCGTCAGAATCATCGGATCGCCACCACGCACAGCCAGGCGAATCTTCTGTGGGTCTAGCGAAAGAATGACAGCAGGCTTGAGTAGATCGGAATCCGGATAGTTCGAAAGTAGATCATCGACATCATCGTCTTCGTTTTTCAGCTTCGATAGATCGACAAAGCCCTCGGCGCCGCGGAAGCCATGGCGCTTATCGTAGGCCAGAACGGCGTTACGCATGGATTTGTAGGCTGCTTCCTGATCGGCTTTCTTGAGCGTGGTAATGACCGTCAAGCCGCGGGTGTAGATATCCTGTGGGAAGAGATCGTTAGTCATCTGCCGTGCCATTTCAGCGACATAATCGGCATGGACTGCAAACTCATTAGCGTGACGCTTCACGTTGAGCGGCTCGTTCAGTGCCGCTTCGTATTGCGCATCAGTCAGATAGTTAAGATCATGCATCCGACGCAGCACGTACTGCTGACGGATCTTGGCACGCTTCGGATTAACCACCGGGTTGTAGGCAGAGGGTGCCTTGGGTAGGCCAGCCAGCATAGCGGCTTCGCCCGGAGTTAATTGGTCAAGCGACTTACCGTAATAGATCTGTGCGGCAGAGGCAAAGCCATAGGAACGTTGGCCCAGATAGATCTGGTTGATATACAGCTCAAGGATTTGGTCCTTGGTGAGATTCTTTTCGATCTTCAGTGCCAATAGCACTTCATAGAGTTTGCGGGTGACGGTTTTTTCCGAAGACAGGAAGAAGTTGCGCGCCACCTGCATGGTGATGGTGGAAGCCCCTTGCTTCTTGCCACCCGACACCAGATTGGCGGCCGCTGCACGCGCAAAGCCGAATACATCAACGCCCGAGTGCTGATAGAAACGATCATCTTCCGCAGCCAGGATGGCTTGCTTCATGACATCGGGCACCTGGTTGATCTTAACGACCTGACGTCGTTCTTCCCCAAACTCACCGATTAGCGCGCCATCAGATGTGTAGACCCGTAACGGTACTTTCGGGCGATAGTCCGTAAGCACATCCAGCGAGGGAAGTTGCGGGTAGGCGAAGGCAACCAGAACGCCGCCGAGGCTAAAGCCGATGACGGTGAGTAGTGCCAGGGTAACCAGAAGTTTGTTGAACCAGCGCAAGGTGATGATCCGTAAAGAATTTTCGTGATTATACGTGTTTGGAGGCAGTCAGCGTTCGGTTGCGCAATTCGTCATAGATGGGGGGATTACGCAATAAGGTGGCGACTACAACGGCAGCGATGGATCCCGTGAGCAGTGGCACCATGTGCGCGGTGCTCGCGGTCATTTCCGTGATGAGCAGAATGCCTGTGAATGGCGCTCGTACGACACTTGCAAAAAAAGCCGCCATGCCAATCAATACAAAGCTGGTCATTTCCAGGTGAATGCCGGAAGCCATTGTGATCAGTTGCCATAAGAGCGCCCCGGCCAGTGCGCCTATTAACAATAGCGGTGAAAAAATCCCGCCTGGAACACCGGTGGCGTAGCACATGGGCCCCATAACCCATCGTGTTGCAAACAGAATGAGTGCTGAAAACGGCATCAGGATGTTTCCGCTTAATAGCTGTTGCACCTGGGCTTCGCCCCCACCCAGTGCTTCCAAATAAAACCAGCCGGTTAAGCCAACGAAGACCCCGATGAGTGCTGCACGGGCTTCGGCCGGAATCATGCTGAAGCGATCCAGGGTGTTCATTGAAAAAATGATGGAACGGTTATAGGCCGCCCCTAAGGCCCCCATGAGCGCGCCGACCAGGGTCAGTAGCAGCAAAGTTGCCAAATCATCTGGGGGTGCCATCGTGACTTGGAATGCCGGAATGTTCCCGAAGGTGGCCCAGAGTGTCATCGTGCCAAATGAAATCGCAGTCATGCAAACTAGTAGTCTGCGCAAAGTCACGGTGCGGACTACTTCTTCTAGCACGAAGGCGATGCCGGCGAGGGGGGCATTAAAGGCAACGGACAAGCCGGTGCCGGCAACAGCGGTATAGAGTAGGAATCGGTCCTTGCGGGAAAGCCGGGCAAGGTGTCCACATGTATTACCAATAATGGATGCCATGTGTACCGTTGGCCCTTCACGGCCCAAGGCGCTGCCCGGGGCCATCGCAAGTAGGCCGCCGATAAATTTCACCGGTAAAGCGCTAGGCGGAGAGGGTTGGGCATCCCCATGCATAACGGCCTCTACCTGCTGGATGCCACTGCCACCCGCGGTAGGTGAAAAACGTACAAGCCACCTTGCCAGCGCCAGACACGCAGCACCAAAGGCTGCAGCCAACAGCCAGCCCGGTAGGGGGAGGCTATCAGCCTGGCTATGCCAGAACAGAAGCAACTGGGCATGAGCCTCGTGAACCGACTCAAGCAAGCGATGAAACAAACCGCCCGCAATACCTGTGAGTGAGCCCGATAGGGCGGCAATGCTCAAGAGGTACAGCAGCCCAGAGATTTCTGACTTTGCGTCAGGTTCTGTCGGGCGTATGGGCGGTTGAAACATCGAAGCTTTAAACCTTACGGTAGACCTCGGCCCCTGTTTTAACGAACTCAATGGCTTTTTCTTCCATGCCCTTTTCTAGCGCCTCAGTTTCCGCAATACCTTGTTTGGCCGCGTAGTCGCGTACATCCTGGGTGATCTTCATCGAGCAGAAGTGCGGGCCACACATTGAGCAGAAGTGAGCAACCTTGGCTGATTCCTTGGGCAGTGTTTCGTCGTGGAATTCGCGTGCCTTATCCGGGTCGAGGCCGAGATTAAACTGGTCATCCCAACGGAATTCGTAACGAGCCTTAGACAGTGCGTTGTCACGAATCTGGGCGCCGGGGTGCCCCTTGGCCAGGTCAGCAGCATGGGCGGCCAGCTTGTAGGTAATGATGCCTTCTTTGACGTCGTCTTTGTCCGGCAGACCGAGGTGTTCCTTTGGTGTGACGTAGCAGAGCATGGCCGTGCCGTACCAGCCGATCATGGCAGCACCGATACCGCTGGTAATGTGGTCGTAGCCCGGGGCGATGTCTGTGGTCAGCGGGCCGAGTGTGTAGAACGGCGCTTCGTCGCACCACTCAAGTTGCAGATCCATATTCTCTTTGATCAACTGCATCGGCACGTGGCCGGGGCCTTCGATCATCACCTGCACGTCGTGCTTCCAGGCGATCTGGGTCAGTTCACCCAGCGTCTTCAGTTCACCCAGTTGCGCGTCATCATTGGCGTCGTAAATAGAGCCGGGGCGTAGGCCATCGCCGAGTGAGAAGGCTACGTCGTAGGCCTTCATGATTTCGCAGATCTCTTCGAAGTGCGTGTAGAGGAAGCTTTCCTTGTGATGAGCAAGACACCACTTGGCCATGATCGAACCACCGCGTGAGACGATGCCTGTCATTCGGTTGGCGGTCATCGGGATGTAACGCAGCAGTACACCCGCGTGGATGGTAAAGTAATCGACGCCCTGTTCGGCCTGTTCGATCAGCGTGTCGCGGAACAGTTCCCAGGTTAGGTCCTCGGCTTTGCCATCCACCTTTTCCAGCGCTTGATAAATAGGCACCGTACCAATCGGCACTGGCGAGTTGCGGATGATCCACTCGCGTGTTTCGTGAATATTCTTACCCGTCGATAGATCCATCACGGTGTCGCCGCCCCAGCGGATCGACCAGGTCATCTTGTCGACTTCTTCGCTAATAGAAGAGCCGAGAGCAGAGTTGCCGATGTTGGCGTTGATCTTCACCAGGAAGTTGCGGCCGATAATCATCGGCTCGCTTTCCGGGTGATTGATGTTGTTTGGAATAATGGCGCGGCCGCGGGCGATTTCATCCCGTACGAACTCCGGCGTAATCACCGGCGGAATGGCCGCACCATAGGCCTGGCCAGGATGCTGGCGGCCAAGTAGCTTGGCGAGACGATCGCCCTGAGGGCCTGAGTTCTTCAGATCTGCCAGATATTTCTCGCGTTGCATGTTTTCACGAATGGCGATGTATTCCATCTCCGGTGTGATGATGCCTTTGCGCGCATAGTGCATCTGACTGACATTGGCACCGGGCTTGGCACGGCGTGGTTTGCGATGCAAGCCGGGAAAGCGTAATTCATCCAGTGCTTTATCGCCGGCACGCTCGCGCCCGAAATCCGAGGTCAGGTCGTTCAACACTTCCGTGTCGCCGCGTTCTTCAATCCACTTTTGACGTAGGGCTGGCAGGCCGGCGCGAATATCGATCTTCGCCGTAGGATCGGTATAGGGGCCAGAACAATCATATACATAGATCGGTGGGTTCTTCTCGCCACCCATGCCAGTCGGTGTGTCCGATTGCGAGATTTCGCGCATCGGTACCTGAATGTCCGGTCGTGAGCCTTCGACATAAATTTTGCGTGAATTAGGCAGCGGTGCGATCGCGGCTTCATCGACCTGTGCCTGATTGGCGACAAAAGGTTGTTTAGCGTTCATGGGGTGTCCTTATTAAATTCTCTGTAAGTTTGTTTGCTGTTGCGTTACGGGGCAATGCATAAAGCATGAGTGTGGTGAACGGGTCCGTGCCCGCTTTGAGGTGTACGGCTAATTTGCAACTCGTCGGCGCGACGAATGGCTTGCTGCAGCCATCGATGCGCCAGCGCTACGGCTTCGGGAATGTCGGCGCACTGCGGGACCAACGCGGTAATAGCAGCCGATAATGCACAGCCGGTGCCGTGCGTATGGCGTGTATCGAAGCGCTCGGCACGCAACTCGATCATGCGGTCACCATCGTAGAGTAGGTCGATGAGTTCACCGCCGGGAAGATGGCCGCCCTTAAGCAAAACCCAGCGATTCTCTTCTTGTTTGACCAGACGGTGCAGCCGTTCACAAGTGCGCGTCATTTCCTTGGGCGTTTCCGGGCCCCGCTCGTCGAGCAACGCACCAGCCTCGGGCAGGTTGGGTGTGAGCACGCGCGCCAGCGGGACCAACGCATCGCGCAGCAGGCTAGTGGCTTCTTTATTCAGCAGGGCGTCCCCACTCTTGGCAATCATCACCGGGTCGAGCACCAGATTGTCTTGGCCGTGCTTTGCGAGCTTTTCCGCTACAACGTGAACGTTGGATGCCTGACCGAGCATGCCGGTTTTTACCGCAGCGATGGCAACATCGGTTAACAGCGTATCTATCTGCGCGCCAACGAATTCCGCCGAAGGCAGTTGTACAGCCGTAACCCCTTGTGTGCTTTGTGCGGTGAGCCCGGCAACGACACCGCAGCCGTAAGCGCCGAGCGCAGTAAAAGTTTTGATGTCGGCCAGCAGGCCCGCGCCACCGCTCGGATCGATACCCGCGATTGATAGCACTTTAGGCGGCGCACCTTTAAATAGCCGGCGCACGTGACCCTGACCGTTGTCTCGATCGTCAGGCGTTGCAACCGCAGTGAATAAATCCAGAATCATTCGTTTCCCTACGCCGGTATTAACCGGATCAGGTGCCAAGGGTCTCTCTCAGCCCAAACAACGGGCACCCCTAACGAGCTAAAGGTCTGATCAGTGCAAACTGACCATGGAACAGACTGAAATTAAAGGAAAACCCCGTTTACTGCAAGTCAGATCAGTTTTGCAAACTCCGCATCGGCAGCAGCAATAGTGGCTGCGATGTCGGCCGGTGTATGCGTTGCACTTACGAAGCCGGCTTCAAAGGCCGATGGTGCGAAGTAATGACCCTCGCCAGGCACATTCAGCATGGCGTGAAAGAAACGGTTAAAGCGTGCGCTATCAGCTTCCATCACCTCGGCATAACTGGTCGGGGGTGTTTCACGGAAGTAGAGGCCGAACATGCCGCCCACGGATTGTGCCGAGAAGGCAACGCCGTGTTTGCGTGCTGCAGCCGTTAGCCCATCGGTAAGTTGGCGGGTGCGTTCAGCAAGCGATTCGTAGAAACCCGGTGTGCGAAGCTTCTTCAGCGTGGTAAGGCCAGCGGCCACGGCCACAGGATTGCCTGATAAGGTACCAGCCTGATAGACCGGACCCAGTGGCGCCAGGCAGGTCAGGATATCTTTGCGACCACCGAAGGCAGCCAGTGGCATGCCGCCACCAACAATCTTGCCCAGCGTGGTGATGTCCGGCGTAATGCCGTAGTGGCCCTGTACGCCTTGTAGGCCGACGCGGAAGCCCGTCATGACTTCATCAAAAATCAGTACCGCACCGACGCGCGTACAACCATCGCGCAGGGCTTGCAGAAAGGCTTTGCCCGGGTCGACCAGGTTCATGTTGCCGGCAACGGGTTCAACAATCACTGCAGCAAGTTTGTCGGCGTATTTATCGACGGCCTCGTTAAAGGCGGCGATATCGTTATAAGGCAGTACAAGCGTATGGGCAGCCACGTCAGCCGGTACGCCACCTGATGATGGATTGCCAAAAGTCAGTAGACCTGAGCCGGCCTTAACCAGCAGGCTGTCTGCATGGCCGTGATAGCAGCCTTCAAACTTGATAATCAGATCGCGGCCGGTAAATCCGCGGGCCAGACGGATGGCGCTCATGGTGGCTTCAGTGCCTGAAGAGACCAGTCGCACCATTTCCAGGGATGGCAGCATTTCGCAGAGCAGATCGGCCATGTCTACTTCGGCGCCGGTTGGCGCACCAAAGGTCAGGCCACGGGCTGCAGTGGTTTGCACGGCCTCTAAGACATCCGGATCGGCGTGACCTAGGATCAGCGGGCCCCAGGAACCCACGTAATCGATATATACCTTGCCATCTGCGTCTGTGACGCGCGGGCCCTTGCCTGAAGCAAAGAAGCGCGGCGTCCCGCCAACCCCTCGGAAAGCGCGTACAGGTGAATTTACGCCACCCGGAATATGTCGTTGGGCGGCGGCAAAGAGTTCTTCGTTACGGCTGGTCATGATGATTAATCGATCGGGTTGGTTGCAGTTGGAAAATTAATGCACTAAGGGTTCTGCCCGAAGTTGCTCGATACGGCGCTTAATCTGCTCGGGGGAATACGGCTGGGACGGGCTTCCGAAGACTTCGGAAATCAGGGCAACGGCATCGACAAGGCCGCTGATCTCGGAGATATTGTCGCAGGTAATGCCACCAATGCCACAGATGGCAGTCTTTGGTCCGAGTGATTCTCGGAAAGACTGAAGTTGATCAAGGCTAACCCGAGCGGCCGCGGGCTTGGTGGGTGACGTGAAGCAGGCGCCAAATGCGACATAGCTGGCACCTTCGGCCAGGGCCGCTTGGGCGAGGTTCAATTGGTTATAGCAGGATGCGCCGATAATGCTATTGGCGGGTAGTAAGCGCCGCGCATCCCGGATGCTGCCATCGGTACCGCCTAGGTGCACACCCGCTGCGCCACTGGCAACGGCTAACACGACATCATCATTAATGATGAGTTGGGCATCGAAATCCCGGCACAGGCGGTTGAGCAGACGGCTGCGTACTAATTTCTCGGACATCGAGCTGATTTTGTCCCGGTATTGCACTAATCGAACGCCCGATTCGAGCACCGCACGCACCTGACTATAGAGCAGCTGGGTGTCAGCCTGGTCAGGGGTAATGGCATAGAGGACGCTAGGAAAAGCAAACACGATGTTCAGGACAATCTCTTAAATGAAGAAAGGTGTTGTCAATAATCATGACAACGTGATGACAGTGGGGTATTCGTTCGGTAGGATGGCTGTATTGTATCAATCCAAATCGTTACTTCTTGCTTAAGGTTTTGCCATGAGTGGTCAGTCATTCAAGTCCTGGATGTGTCTGGGCTGTGGGTTCATTTACGATGAAGAAGCCGGCCTGCCTGAAGATGGCATCGCCCCGGGTACGTTATGGGCTGATGTGCCCATGAATTGGGTCTGTCCTGAATGCGGCCTACGCAAAGAGGACTTCGAGATGATCGAAATCTAAGATGCGATCCAAGGGGAGCCTCCAGGTGACTATACAGACAATACTGGTGGTAGAGCCCTCGCCCATTGAGCGGGCGCAGTTGAGCGGTATGCTTACCGCAGCCGGTTATCAGGTAACGCTGGCCGGCGATGGGGAAGAAGGCGTGGAGATCGCCCGCCGTGAACGCCCGGATCTGATTTTGATGGAAGTAGTAATGCCGGGCTTAAATGGGTACCAAGCCACGCGTGCATTAACCCGAAGTGAAGACGAAAGCATTGCCCGTATCCCCGTGATTCTTCTCTCTGCCAAGGGACAGGATACGGACAAGGTATGGGGTTTGCGGCAGGGTGCCATTGATTATCTGGTTAAACCAGTAACCGAGCATGAATTGCTCACACGCATTGCGGATATCTGAAATCAGCGCCAATAAACCGGGTTAGCCCGGTTTTTTTACATCAGCAGATTCACCGGTTGCACGTTTAAAGCGCTCCAGCGTGCGTTGACGTGCTTCGGCGTGGTCAACAATCGGGGCGGGGTAGTCGCGCCCGATAAGTACACCGCAATTGGATTGGGATTCCGCTGGCATGGTCCATGGGGCATGAATGTATTTATCCGGAACATTGGCAAGTTCAGGTACATAGCGTCGGATAAATTTACCCTGCGGATCAAAGCGTTCGGATTGCGTCACTGGATTGAAAATCCGGAACCAGGGTTGCGCATCACAACCAGTAGAGGCAGACCACTGCCAGCCACCGTTGTTGGCGGATAGGTCAAAATCCAGTAACAGTTCGGCAAACCACGCTTCGCCTTGTCGCCAATCTAGCCCCAGATCCTTGGTGTAGAAGGAAGCGCTAATCATGCGTAACCGGTTATGCATCCAACCGGTTTGCGCCAGTTGGCGCTGTGCGGCATCGACCAGCGGGTAGCCCGTGAGCCCTTTGCACCAGGCCTCATGCCATACCGGATTGTTGTCCCAGACAATGGCATCAAAGGTGGGTTTGAAAGCGTGACCAATCGCATGGGGAAAGTGATGCAGTATGGCGAAGTAAAAGTCTCGCCAGATCAATTCGTTTAACCAGACTAGTGCGCCTTCTCCCCCTTCGCGCCAGGCGCGTCCGGCAATTTCACGGATGGAAAGCGTGCCAAATCGCAAATGTACGGATAGGTAAGACACGCCTTTCACAGCGGGGAAGTCACGGGCTACTTTGTAGCGATCGATCCGGGTAAAGAAATCTTCGATGCGGGCGCGTGCACCAGATACACCAGGCGTTACGCCAATCTTTGCAAGATCCGTTGACTCGAAACCCAGATCTTTCAGCGTTGGAATATTTGTGGCTAATGGGGAGGCAGCGAGGTGTTTTAAATAGCGTGTCACGGGATAGGGCCGGACAAAAAAATCGGTTTCGGCCAGTGCTGCTTTTTTGTACCAGGCGTTCTTGTAAGGCGTGAACACGGTGAACGGCTTGCCCATCTGGGTGAGCACTTCCTCGTGCTCGAAGATCGCCTGATCCTTGTAGCTATGAAAGCCGATGTGATCCATGGCCAGGCTTTGAGCCACATCCCTGTCTCGCAATACCGCAGCCGGTTCATAGTCCCGGTTGCAATACACATCGCTCACTTCGAGTTCGCGGGCTAGGGCAGGGATTATTTCGCGCGGCCAGCCATGCCGAACGATCAACGCGCCGCCGTGCTCACGGAGGATTTGGTCCAGTTCTACCAGAGACTCCCGGATGAATTCAACCCGCCGGTCCTGACGCGGCAGTCTATCCAGAATGTCCCGGTCGAAGACAAACGCCACATAGACGCGACGATGCTGTTTGAGGGCATGGTAAAGCGCGGCCTGATCGTCTAGCCGCAGATCGCGTCTGAGCCAGACAAGTGCCGGTTGGTCATCAAGGTATTGGGTCTGCATTTGCGGTAGAATACGACACATGACCGCTTCCCGCGTACCCTCAGACGAATCTGAAGTAGCAAAAACGTCGGGGTTGGCAGAAAATGCCACCTGGCTGCGCGGACATTTTCTGGTGGCCATGCCGGGCATGTCGGATCCGCGTTTCGCCCGCAGCCTCATTTATCTTTGTGAACACTCTGATCAGGGTGCCATGGGTCTCGTCGTGAACAAGCCGACGGATATGAGCCTGGCGACGCTTTTCGAGCGCGTGGAACTGGCCAATCCAGATGCCGAGATGGCAGGGCAACCTGTCCTTTTTGGTGGTCCGGTGCAACTGGATCGGGCCTTCGTGCTGCATAAGCCAGCCAAGCCCTGGCAGTCGACCATGAAAATTTCGGATGAAATTGCACTGACCAGTTCCAAAGACATTCTGGAATCGATAGGTGGCGAAACGGCGCCGAGGTCCATGTTAGTCGCGCTGGGATATGCCGGCTGGGTGCCGGGGCAACTCGATACCGAGATTCTGCAAAATGCCTGGCTGAGTGTGCCGGCTGATGATGAAATCCTCTTCGATCTGCCATATGAAGAGCGCTTGCCCGCAGCCCTGGCCAAACTGGGCATCGGCTTTGACCGTTTATCCGACGTGGCAGGCCATGCCTGAGGGCACGGTCATGGGCTTCGACTTCGGCACCGTTCGCATTGGCGTTGCCGTGGGAGAAACAATCACCGGGTTGGCCCATCCGCTGACGATGATTGCCAGCGAACCCTTGGCTCAGCGTTTTGAACAAATTGGCGCCTTGCTTGCCGAATGGCGGCCACATCAGATTGTGGTTGGTTTGCCAACCCACCTGGATGGCACCGAACACGAAATGACCCAACGCTGCCGCCGTTTTGGCAATCAGTTGCATGGCCGGTTTAACTTGCCGGTAACTTGGGTAGACGAACGCCTGAGCTCGGCAGAAGCCGAGCAACGACTGCAGCAGGCCGGGCAGTCGGCGCGTGCCGCCAAGGCCAACGTGGATGCAGTAGCCGCCCAGATTCTTTTGCAGCAATGGCTTGATCAACAGGCCGCACAATCAGAACACCAAGCCGGAGGCACTCATGCCTGATTTAAAGAACTTACCCGATGCCGAGCAGCAGATTGCCGCATTGGCCGAGCAATTGCGTCCCGTTTTTGAAAAAGCACCGGATACCGTGTTGATTGGTGTTTTTACTGGCGGGGTCTGGATTGCCGAAAGGCTCTCGCAATTACTGCCTACGCATCCGCCCGTAGGCAGCGTAGACATCTCTTTTTACCGTGACGACTTTAGTGAGCGCGGCCTCCGGCCGAATGTACAACCGACTACCGTACCGGTCGACATCGTCGGCAAGCCGGTGATTCTGGTCGACGACGTGCTCTACACCGGCCGCACCACGCGCGCCGCTTTGAATGAACTATTCGATTACGGCCGCCCCGGCAGCGTGCAGTTGGCCGTGCTGGCTGATCGCGGTGAACGGCAGCTGCCGATTGCCGCAGACTTCTGCGTCTGGCCGGTGAACTTGCCTGCTCATGCGAGCCTGGTGCTGGTGCGTACCCCTGTTGATGAATCCGAAGGCAAACTGACCTGGAGCCTTGATGATGCTTGATCCGCAACTCGATGCCGATGGCAAACTGATACACCTGCTCTCGACCGAAGGTTTGTCTCGTGAGCAGCTAACCCGTTTACTGGATACCGGCGCCAGCTTTCTGGGTGTGTCGGACCGTGATGTAAAAAAAGTGCCACTGCTCCGCGGGAAGAGTGTCTTTAATATCTTCTTCGAGAATTCAACGCGCACCCGAACGACATTTGAAATTGCGGCCAAGCGCCTATCGGCCGATGTGATAAATCTCAACATGTCGACATCGTCTACGGCCAAAGGCGAGACTTTGCTCGACACGGTCGACAACCTCTGTGCCATGCATGCAGATATGTTTGTCGTGCGCCACGAATCGAGTGGGGCGCCGCATCTGATCGTGGATCACCTGCGCCGAACCGGTCGCAACGACATTCATGTCATCAACGCGGGCGACGGCCGACATGGCCACCCGACACAGGGCCTGCTCGATATGTACACCATCCGCCACTACAAGGGCGGTTTCGAAGGTCTCAAGGTGGCACTGATTGGTGACATCCTGCACTCCCGCGTCGCCCGTTCCGACATCCATGCACTTAAAACCCTGGGGGCGGAATCGATTCGTGTCGTGGGTCCACAAACGCTGATCCCTACCGACATCGAGTCGTTGGGTGTAGAAGTGCATCGTGATCTAAACACCGGTCTGAAGGATTGTGATGTGGTGATTGCCCTGCGCCTGCAACGTGAACGCATGAGTGGCGCGCTGCTCCCCTCGGCAACAGAATTCCACGACCGCTACGGCCTGACGCATGAACGCCTGAAGGCAGCTAAAGCCGATGCGATCGTTATGCACCCCGGTCCTATGAACCGTGGCGTAGAAATTGATTCGGCAGTCGCCGATAGCCCGCGCGCAGTTATCCTGCCGCAGGTGACCTTTGGTATCGCCATGCGTATGGCGGTGATGAGCGTACTGGCGGGAGGCTGAGATGAACGCACAGAGCATCGAAATTCGCAGCGGGCGTGTTATCGACCCGGCCTCCCAGTTTGATGAATCCGCCTCGGTCTTCATCGCTAGCGGCAAAATCATCGGTATCGGACAAACGCCTGCCGGGTTCAAAGCCGATCAAGTGATCGATGCAACCGGCCTGGTGGTTGCGCCAGGGCTAGTGGATCTTTCAGCCCGTATCGCTGGCAACATTGATGCAGAGCTTGCTGCTGCCGTAGCAGGGGGTGTCACCACGCTGGCGTGCCCACCTGATGTCGATCCGATACTCGACGAGCCAGAATTGGCTGAGCGTCTGGTGCGCCATGCCGAAGATGTATCTCAAGTGCGTGTGCTGCCGGTGGGCGCCATGACTCAGGGCCTGTCTGGCAACATGTTGGCTGAGATGAGTTTGCTGCGGGATGCTGGTTGTATCGCCGTGTCGCAAGGCCGCGGCCTGCCAGCAGATACTCGCGTGCTCTGGCGCGCACTGCAGTACGCTGCTTCCTGTGATGTGCCTGTCTGGTTGCAGCCCGCCGAATATCATTTGAGTAAAGAAGGTATTGCGCATGACAGCGCGTTAGCTTCCCGCCTGGGTCTGGCGGCAATCCCGGTTGCCGCTGAAACGCTGGCGATGCAGACGGCGCTTGCGCTCGCCAAAGCAACCGGTGCGCGCGTGCACTTCACGCAGATCAGTTCTGCCGAAGGGGTAGCGTTACTCCGTGATGCCAAGAACGCCGGTCTGCCAGTGAGTGGCGATGTGGCTGTGCATGCGCTGCATCTTTATGAACAGGATATCGGCTACTTCGATCCACTCACACGATTCGATCCACCGCTGCGTGGTTTTGGGGATCGTGAAGCGCTGCGCCTAGGTTTGGCCGAGGGCACCATCGGTGCCGCCGTGTCTGCGCATACGCCACTGGGTGTGGATGTGAAGCGTGTCCCATTTGCCGAAGCCGCTCCGGGCGCAACAGGCATCGAACTTCTGTTGCCTCTAACCTTAGCCTGGGGCGAAGCGCTCAGTCTGCCGCTGCGACGTTCATTGCTGCCAGTCACCGCCCGTGCTGCTGAAATTCTGGGCGTGGAAGCCGGCCAGATCGCTGTTGGACACCGTGCCGACCTCTGCATCTTTAACCCAGATGAAAGCTGGACGGTTAACGAAAACGATCTGCGAAGTGCCGGCAAGCTCACACCGTTCCTTGGCCGTACTTTGCAGGGTCGCGTGGTGAGTACGCTGGCCGGTGGGCTGCCGGTATATCAGCGCAGCTGATTAGTCAGAAGCCAGCGCTTGTAGCTGGCGACTCAGCACATCCGCCTGTTCGGTGTGAATGCTCAGCGTTTTGCGGCGACTGGTTTGCCCGCGGATTAATTCAATAGCGCTTTGTGGGCAGCCCAGGGTCTTGGCGAGCCAGGCGATGAGCGCCTGATTGGCTTTGCCATCGACGGGCGGCGCATGTAGACGAATTTTCAGGGCGTCGCCATGAACGCCGGCACAGCTTGTGGTTTTTGCGCCGGGTTGTACATGCACCGTCAGTTGCAAATCCCCCTTGCTGGTGATCTGCAACCAGGGTGTGGCAGATAGTTCAGTCACGCCCCAGCTCGACGCCTAGTTCACGGCTGCGTTCAGCAGCAGCATGCATGCCGGCTTTGAGACCTTCCTTAACGCCCATCTCGGCTTTCTTCTTCAGCGCTGCTTCAGTGGTACCGCCTTTAGAAGTCACACGCTCGCGTAATACGCTGACTGGCTCAGTCGACTGCTCGGCCAACTGAGCCGAACCAATCACTGTCTGAATCGCCAGGGTGCGGGCTGTTTCAGCGGAAAGGCCTAGTTCACGAGCGGCTTCCTGCATGGCTTCAAGAAATAGAAATACATAGGCAGGGCCGCTACCGGAAATCGCCGTCACAGAGTCGATCAATTGTTCGGTATTCACCCAGGCGGTTTCGCCCACGGCACCTAGAATCGCTTCAGCGCGATCTTTGTCGCCAGCGTCAACGGAAGGGTCGGCATAAAGGCCGGTCATGCCGGCACCAATCAGTGCAGGGGTATTCGGCATCGCGCGCACGATGCGGCGGTAGCCGCCCATCCAGCGGGCCAGATCATCAACCAGGAGTCCAGCAGCAATGCTCACGATCAACGGCTTGTTGTCGCCAGTCGGCAGGCTCGCCAATGCAGCGCGCATCTGCTGTGGTTTAACAGCAAGCACCAGCACGTCGCACTGCAAAGCTTCGGCTGTGGCAGCTTCGTAAATATTGATAGAGAACTGTTCGCTCAGACGCGTTCTGGCCTCTGGCAGGATTTCGATGACGCCCAGATTGTGTGGCTCAAAACCACGCTGAATCAAACCGCCAACAAGGGCGATGGCCATGTTGCCGCCGCCGAGGAATGTAATTTTCATTTAGAGCTCCGTTGGTGCAGGGGAATTCGAATACGTGCGATGACCAAAAATTGCCGAGCCGACACGCACCATGGTGGCGCCTTCGGCAATGGCTACTTCCAGATCGTCACTCATGCCCATAGAAAGGGTATCGAGGCTAAAGCCCTGTTGATTGATATTGGTTTGCAGCTCACGCAACTTGGCAAATTGCCGGTGTTGCATGGTTATGTCCTTTGTGGGTTCGGGTATGGCCATTAGCCCGCGCAGTTTGATATTGGGCAACTGGGCAACGGCTCGACAAAGGGTCAAAGCCTCTTCAGGTGCGCAGCCGCTTTTGCTGGCTTCGCCAGAGACGTTAACCTGAACGCATACCTGTAACGGTGCTAAGTTGTCTGGGCGTTGTCCTGATAGACGTTCTGCAATCTTTAGTCGATCAATCGTATGCACCCAGCTGAAATGCTCGGCGATACCACGCGTCTTGTTGCTCTGGATCGGGCCGATAAAGTGCCATTCCAGTTCAGGTCGTGCGCTCGCCTTATCGGTGCCTTCCTGTGCATAGTTTTCACCAAAAGCCAGTTGTCCGCAGGCGGCAATAACATCTACCGCTTCAACCGGAAAGGTTTTAGAAACCGCCAGGAGTTTGACGCTTTCAGCAGGGCGGCCGGCACGAGCCGTTGCACTATGGATGCGCTGCCAGACAGCAGCTAACCGTGAGGTAGGGCTGTCGCTGTTTAGATCAATGGAATGGGTTGCGGACATCGGCAGACGTGTGGACAAGAATGTGCAAACTGATAGGCTAGCGAAGTATAACAATGCGGCACCCAAAGACCCGGAATGGAGATGAAACAGCATGCTTGAAGCCCTACTGATCAGCGCCCAAGACTTGGCGGCTTCCGATATCCACCTATCGGCAGGCATGCCACCGATGCTAAGAATTAACGGCGCGCTACAGGCTTTAGATCAACCCGTGCTAGGCAATGCCCAGGTGCGCGGCATTATCGATAGCGTAATACCAGAATCACAACGCCGCCTCTTCGCAGAAGGCGCCTCGTGCGATTTCGCTTTTGCGTCGTCAACAGATGGGCTTGGCCGTTATCGCGCCAATGCCTACCGTCAGCAACGGGGTGTAGCACTCGCATTAAGACCGATCCCAGAACACGTACCTTCTTTGGAATCCATTGCGGCACCATCGATATTGAAACAACTGGCTGACATCGATCATGGGCTCGTGTTGGTGGTGGGGCCTACAGGCTCAGGCAAAAGCACCACACTGGCGGCAATGACTAATCACATCAACCAGACAGCGGCTAAACACATACTGACCATTGAAGACCCGGTGGAGTTTGTCTATCAGGCACAGAAGTGCCTGGTAACCCAACGTGAAGTGGGTCGGGATACCCCAAACTTTGCAGATGCTTTGAAAGCGGCGTTGCGAGAAGACCCGGATGTCATTCTTCTGGGTGAAATGCGCGATCTGGAAACGATCCGTCTAGCCTTAACGGCAGCAGAAACGGGCCACCTCGTATTGGCCACTTTGCACACGGCTACGGCACCTCAAGCCATCGAACGTATCGTTGATGTATTCCCCGGTGAAGAACGGGATTTGGCTCGCACGCTGCTAGCCGATGTTTTACGTGCCGTTGTCGCTCAGCAACTCATTGCCAGAACAGGTGGCACTGGCCGAGTAGCGGCACATGAAATTCTGGTGGGCACACCTGCCGTGCGCAACCTCATTCGTGAAGACAAAACCGCGCAGTTGGTCTCAGTCATGCAAACAGGCCAACAACAGGGTATGCAGACGATGGCGCAGAGCTTAGAAAGGCTAACGCAGCAGGGAAAAATTAGTCTGCCTTCTGAATTGCGTTAGCCTTTGTTAAAACGGATTATGAGTCCGTTGGCTTTTGTTTTCGATGGAATCCAGCCACGAGGTCGATCACGAACAGTCGGCATTCCAATGCACCGTTCTTAAGCGGGAAGCGGCGACGTGGCTTTAGGCCCAGGCCTTTAGGCAGCTCAAGGTCAGCAGTAAAGAATGCAGCTGTCCAGCCGGTAAATTGTTGCTTGAGTGTGCGGCCCCATTCCGGATATTCCGCTTGTAATTCCTCTTGTTCCGAGAGCCGCACACCGTAGGGTGGGTTACTGACTAATAGCCCACGGGTTGCCGGTGCGCCACGACCAATGAAGTCTGCTTGATCAAGCGTAACCACATCAGACAAACCCACTTGTTCCAGGTGTCGGCGGGTCGCAGCGATAGCGCCGGGGTGCATGTCGCTGGCAAAAATGGTTTGTGGTGGCAATGGGCGGATCGATGCACGCGCTTCGGCGCGCAGTTTCGTCCACAACGAACGGTCGGCATCCAGCCAGCGTTCGCAAGCGAAGCGGCGGTTAAGGCCGGGGGCCATGTTGGCACGCATCCAGGCGGCTTCAATCACAATGGTGCCGCTGCCGCACATTGGGTCGAGATAGTTCTCGTATAGCGGTTGCCCGGCTTCATCCGTATCGTTCCAGCCTGCTAGGGCAAGAATACCGGCTGCCAGGTTTTCTTTTAGGGGTGCTGCGCCGGCAGCGCCACGGTAACCGCGCTGCCAGAGTGGGTTGCCTGAGCTGTCGATATAGAGCGTGGCAGAGGTTTCGGTGAGGAAAAGTTGGATACGCTGATCGGGTTGATCGGTGTTGACGTTCGGTCGGCCGCCTCGGTCTGCACGGAATCGATCACACACCGCATCCTTGATACGCAGGGTTGCGAAGTCAAGGCTACGCAAAGGTGATTTAACCGCAGTGGTTGCTACTTTAAAGCTCTGGCTGACATCAAACCATTGGTGCCAGGCGATCTTGCGCGCCATCTGGTAGAGGTCTTCTTCCTTCTGATAAGCACCTACGGCCAGCCGCACAAGAATACGTGAGGCATAGCGGGAGTGCAGGTTGCTGCGATAAAGGCTTTCCTGTGTGGCGCGGGCACGAACACCACCGCCTACCTGTTCTACCTGGGTCATACCGAACGCATTGAGTTCGGCAACCAGGAGTTCTTCTAGGCCACGCGGGCAGGGGGCAAAAATGTGCATGAGGTGCTTTCGTTAGAACGGCTTGAGTACAACAAGAAGTGTAATGACGGTGAGGATGAGCACCGGAATTTCATTGAACCAGCGATACCAGACATGGCTATGCGTGTTCTGGCCCGCTGCAAACTGGCGGTAGAGACGGCCACAGTAAAAGTGGTAGCCGAGCAGAAAAACAACGAGTAGCGTTTTGGCATGCAGCCAGCCACCGGCAAAGCCGTAGCCGAACCAGAGCCAGAGGCCAAGTACGACTGCGCCAATACCAATTGGCGTGACAAATTTATACAGTCGGCGTGACATGCCAAGCAGGCGTTGATATTCGGCTGATTGGGTGTCGGTAATCGCGGCCAGATTGACGTAAATGCGCGGCAGATAGAAAAGGCCGGCAAACCAGCTAACAACCAGAATGATGTGAAAGGCTTTGATGGTTAACATGAGGGAACCTTCAGTGTAGCGAGGAAGTCGTGCACCGTTGGATAACGGAGATGAATACGGAGCTCATTAAAGAGGCGATGATTGTCGAGTCGGCGCGATTCTGACATGAACGAGTAGAGCATGGGTGAAACGCGGTCTTTTAATGCAGCACGAGGTAAACGTTCTGGCTTGGGTAAATGGTAGGTATCGGCCACGGCGTCAAACCAGTCGCCCATTTTAAGCTCGCTGGCATCGCTCGCGTTATAGGCGCGTAGAGAGCGGCCACGGGCCAATGCGAGCCAGCTGATCCTTGCCAGATCATCTGCATGAATGTGATTGGTCCAGGTGTCTTCTTCCGGGCGAAGTGCCGGGGTACCAGCTTGAAGCCGTTCAACGGGTAGGCGATCTGCCGCATAAATACCGGGTACGCGAAGAATGCTGCCGGCGTTGATAACACTTCTTAACGGATCGATAGGCGTTGTCGTGTTGATGGCGCGAGTGCGGGCCCGTGTCCAATGGCGCAGAATCGATTCGGCGGCTGCCCGGCGTTTGCCTCGGGCGGTTTGGGGGTGCAATGGCCGGGACTCGCTTACCGTTGCGCCCTGGCAGTCCCCATAGACGCCACTGGTGCCGATATAAACCAGGCGCCGTGGTAGACTGCAGCCACCATGCAAGGCTGCCAGAAAGCGGTTTAGGCGTGGGTCGGCAGGATGTGTGTCGGCAGGGGGCGCCAGGTAAATAACGTGTGTCGCCAGCCCGCGCAGACGCTTCAGGCTGGCTGGCTGATCAAGGTTCGCAGCAATCGGGGTTGCCCCGAGTGCGCGCCAGGTTTGCCAGGGTGTACTGCTCGTTTCATGACGGAGCACTGCCCGTATCCGATAGCGTGTGCCGATTTGCTTTGCAATCCGTGCTGCCACATCGCCGCAACCGGCTAGCAACAGTCGGGGCTGGCGAAATCGTCGGGGGAGTGCCCGAGGTGGTAGAAGCGTGTTATTCGGCATATCGCCATTGTACGGTTTAGCAGGATTTGGTTCTTACAGGATTCAACATGACGCATCAGGTTACGCTTAATCCCATTAATGCCACCTTTCGTGCAGATGGCCACGAGACGGTACTCGAAGCTTCGTTACGCCACGATCTATTGGTGCCGTATGGTTGCCGTACGGGTGGTTGCGGCGCTTGCCGCGCCAAAATTACATCTGGCTCGGTTGATCATGGTAAGGCCAGTGAAACGACGCTGACAGCAACTGACCGCGAGGCGGGGTTTGCGTTGCTGTGCTGTGCGGTGCCGCAGACGGATGTTGTGGTTGAAGTTAAAGACGTCCGCCGCGCCACGGATATTCCGGTGAAGACCTTGCCGAGCCGGATTGAGACTTTGGAAAAGCCAGCTGAGGATGTGGCTGTATTGACCTTGCGCCTGCCTGCTACGGAAGTCTTCCAGTTCCATGCGGGGCAGTACATTGATATTTTGCTTAAAGATGGCAAGCGTCGCAGTTTCTCGATTGCCAACCCGCCGCATGATGCCGCGACATTAGAACTTCATGTCCGTCATGTGCCGGGCGGGTTGTTTACCGATCAGGTGTTCACCACCATGAAGGCACGCGATATTCTGCGTTTCAATGGTCCGCATGGCAGTTTCTACCTACGCGAGTCTGAGAAACCTATGATTCTGCTGGCAGGTGGTACGGGCTTTGCACCCATTAAATCCATTGTGCTGGAAGCGCTCTATCTCGAGCTGGAACGCCCGATGCATATTTACTGGGGTGCCCGTGATCGTGCCGGCCTGTATCAGTTCGAAGTGGCTGAAGCCTGGGCAGCGCAGTATCCGCACATCAACTTTATTCCGGTGTTGTCAGAGCCGGCATTAACGCCGGGTTGGACAGGGCGTAGCGGTTTGGTGCATGAAGCCGTATTGGCAGATTTCCCAGATCTGGCGAATTATGAGGTGTATGCCTGCGGTGCGCCGGGCATGATTGCCGCAGCACGTGCCGATTACATTGGCCAAGCCAATCTGCCTGACGATGCATTCTTTGCCGATTCTTTCGAGTTTGCCGCGAACTAACAGCGAACCCACTCTATCAAGGCCTGCTGGATAAAACCGCAGGCCTTTTTTATTGTTGCTGTTGTTGTGACTGGTTGTAACGGTCGACACAGCGCTTACAGATACAGGCTTTCATTTGCTTTTCGGCGGGGATCAGATCAATCAGCGCTTGGGGAATGCCAGTGCTACAGCACCAACAAGGGGTGTCGGCATGAGCACCACAGGCATTATCGCCGCCACAGAGTGGACACTGGTATTCGTTGATAGGGGTGCTCATAGTGATTTCGCGGATTAGTGTGCATCATCCCAATTGGGCCCGATGCCAATATCAACGACCAGCGGCACTTTGAGTTTAGCAACGTTGGTCATCAAGGGGCCAAGCGCTTCGCTCACACGGGCACGCTCATGGTCAGGCACTTCGAGAACCAGTTCATCGTGTACCTGCATGATAAGTAGCGTCTGCATCTGCTCCTGGGTGAGCCAGTTCTGTACGGCGATCATGGCCAGTTTGATCAGATCTGCCGCGGTGCCTTGCATCGGGGCATTAATGGCAGCCCGCTCGGCACCCTGGCGGCGACCTTGTTGTCCGGCCTTGAGATCAGGCAACCAGAGGCGGCGGCCAAACACTGTTTCGACGAAGCCATGCTGATGCGCTGACTGACGGGTTTCTTCCATATAGCGGGCCACGCCCGGGTAACGGTCGAAATAACGGTCAATGTACGTTTGCGCCGCACCCCGTTCGATGCCCAATTGTTTGGCCAGACCGAATGCACTCATGCCGTAGATCAAGCCGAAGTTGATGGCTTTGGCTGCCCGGCGCTGATCGTCTCCCACTTCCAGTGGCATAACACCAAACACTTCAGCCGCGGTGGCACGGTGAATATCTTCGCCCTGGGCGAAGGCACTGAGCAGGCCGTTGTCAGCAGACAGGTGCGCCATGATGCGCAGTTCGATCTGTGAATAGTCCGCGGAAAAAATGCTGTGGCCGGGGCGGGCGATGAAAGCAGCACGGATACGTCGTCCTTCCGGAGTGCGTACCGGAATGTTCTGCAGATTAGGATCGGAGCTCGCCAAGCGACCCGTAACCGCCGTTGTCTGCGAGTAATGCGTATGGACGCGGCCAGTACTCGGGTTGATCCGCTGGGGGAGTTTGTCGCAGTAGGTGTTCTTGAGTTTAGCAATACCCCGGTATTCCAGCAGTGCACGCGGTAGCGGAAAATCCAGTGCCAGTTCAGAGAGTACTTCCTCATCCGTTGAAGGAGTGCCGGAAGCGGTTTTCTTTTTGACGGGCAAGCCTTGCTGGGTGAACAGAATCTCCGCTAATTGTTTGGGGGAGTTCAGGTTAAAGCTCTGGCCGGCTAGGGCGTGTGCTTCCGTTTCCAGGGCCAACATGCGCTCGCCCAGTGCATGGCTTTGATCGGCCAGTTGCTGGTTGTCGATCAGGACGCCATTCTGTTCCATGGTGAATAGCACTTGCGCGGTAGGTAGCTCTAATTTGCGATAGGTGTTTTCAAGGCCGGGTTCGCTGGCCAGTCTGGGCAACAGTCGTTCAGCAATGCGTAGCGTGATGTCGGCATCTTCTGCGGCATAGGCAGCGGCATCGGCAACGGCGACTTGATCAAAGCCGATCTGGTTCGCCCCTTTGCCACAGATGGCTTCATAGGGAATTGTTGGCAAGCCAAGATGGCGGCGCGCCAGTGTGCCCAGTTCCAGTGCGCCAGGGCTCACTTGGCCTGCCTCTAGTACATAAGCGGCCAAGAGTGTGTCGTCGACAATGCCAGCCAAACGAATGCCGTGATTGGCAAAGACATGCTGGTCATATTTGGCGTGCTGCAGAATTTTTTGCGGTTTCGTGTTCTCGAGCCAGGGCTTCAGACGCGCCAAGGTGGCATCAAAGGGTAATTGGCTGGGTGTGTCCGGGCCGTTATGCGCCAGTGGCAAGTAGGCGGCCACACCCGGGGCGGTAGCAAAAGAAATGCCGACCAAGCGCGCCTGTTGTTCATCGAGGCTCGTCGTTTCGGTATCGAGCGCCACACGATCTGCTGAATCAATTTTATCCAGCCAGCGGTTTAGGCTTGCCTCATCCAGAATGGTTTCGTAATGAACGCGGTGCGCACCATCGTCGGGGAGTAGCGCTGGAGGGGCTTCGTTGTCAGCACTGCTGGCATCGCTTTTGTTGCCTGCGCCGGGTTCATCGAGTGCCTTGAGCCAGGTTTTGAATCCATTGTGGCGGAAGACTTCGCGCAACGTATTGGCGTCTTCCGGTGTGGCGAGCAAGTCGGTAATGGCCAGGGGTAAGCTGACGTCAGTTTTAACCGTGGTGAGTGTGCGGCCCAAGGGCAGGAAGTCGAGATGGGCACGCAGATTTTCACCGACCACGCCCTTGATATCGGCGGCGTGGGCAATGACCCCATCAAGATCGCCGTAGGTCTGTATCCACTTGGCCGCAGTTTTAGGCCCCACCTTCTGTACGCCGGGGATGTTATCGGCGGTATCGCCAACCAGAGCGAGATAATCAGTGATGCGATCAGGCGGTACGCCAAACTTGGCCTCAACGCCAGCGACATCCAGTCGCTCGTTGCTCATCGTGTTGACCAGGGTGACTTGGGGTGTAACAAGCTGGGCCAGATCTTTGTCGCCCGTCGACACGACGACCGAGAGCCCGGCGGCAGCAGCCTGCCGGGCAAGCGTGCCAATTACATCATCGGCTTCGACGCCGCTTTCCATGAGCAGGGGCCAGCCCAGTGCTTTAACGACCGCATGAATCGGTTCGATTTGGCGGGCCAGATCTTCCGGCATGGGCGGCCGGTGTGATTTGTACTCGTTATAGAGGGTGTCGCGGAAGGTTGGGCCGCTGGCATCAAAAATACAGGCGCGGTATTCTGCGTCGATATCGCTAGTTAAACGACGCAGCATGGAAATCATGCCGTACAGTGCACCGGTAGGGTCGCCTGACTGGTTGCGCAGGTCTGGCAGTGCATGAAATGCGCGGTACAGGTAGGATGAACCGTCGACGAGCAATAAAGTGGGCATATAAAACCGGGGGCAGACAGCGTGGAAAATCATACGAAACGATTCAGGTTCCAGCCAGCAGCAGGTGCCGATGGCCATGATGCTGAAACGCTTGCCGAGCGCGAAGCCTGGCGACTATTTGGAATTATGTCAGAGTTCGTGGAGGCCACCGACCGTCTGGCCGAAGTGCGGCCAGCGGTCTCGATTTTCGGTAGTGCTCGCGTCGCGCCAGATAGCCCTTATTACCAACTGACTGAAATTATTGCCCGTAAGCTGTCTGATGCAGGTCTAGGGGTTATTTCCGGGGGCGGCCCGGGAGTTATGGAAGCCGCCAACAAAGGTGCTTTCGGGGGTAATGGGCCATCAATTGGTCTCAATATCCAGTTGCCGCATGAACAGCGCAGCAACCCGTATCAGGATATTTCTCTGGGATTCCGTCATTTCTTTGCGCGTAAGTACATGTTCGTCCGTTTTGCCGTGGCTTATGTGGTGATGCCCGGTGGTTTTGGCACCCTGGATGAGCTGATGGAGGCATTAACGCTGATCCAGACGCATAAAAGCCGTCAGTTTCCGGTGATTCTGGTGGGAACCGCCTTCTGGAGTGGCCTCATTGAGTGGCTTAAAGATCGATTGGTCGCTGAGAAAATGATCAACCCGGAAGACATCAACCTGATCCAGGTGACGGATGATCCTGATCATGTGGTCGAGTCCATTTTCCGACACTACGAAACACGGGGTTTTGCACCATTACCTGCAGAGCGCGAGCTTTTGCTCAACCTGTAATAAAATCCGCTAATTACTCCGTCTGGAATCTGGCATGGCTCTCAATTTTAATTTCGCGTCGCTCACCGTATTGACGCGATCAACGTTGCTGGCGATTGGTTTGTGCGCCTCGCCACTCGTGCTCGCACAAGCTTCGCCGTCGACGCTGCCACCGCAAGTGGTCACGAATGATCCTGCCTTGCTCAGCCCGCAGGCAGAGGCTGAAGAAGATGCCAGCGTCACGATTTCGCCAGATGACCGCAGCACCAGTATCCGGACTTATGGCCGAGGTGGTCAGCCTTCACGCGAAGTGGTGGACCCGCCAATATTGCCTTCTTATTCAGAGTCGCCACAGCCTGAGCCACAATCGGTGATTCCGGATTCTGACCCGGTGCGCGGCGACACGGTTCAACCGCCTATGTGGACAATCTGGAGCTGGTAATGCCGGAACGTCACGCGCGCCATCATCGTCAAGGACCCTGGCATGACGATCACCATCCAGACAGTCTGCCGCCTATTCGTCATGTAGGGGTTGGCCATGGCGTGCGCTGGATCGCCGAAGGCTGGGCCCTGTTTCTGCGGCGGCCAGGTCTCTGGCTGGTCACGGCCTTGCTACAGACCATCCTGATTCTGCTGGTGTTGCTTGTCCCGCTCATAGGGCAGGTGGGCGCACATCTATTGATGCCTGTGTTGTCAGCAGGGCTGATGGTGGTTGCGCATCGCGTTCAATACAATGAGCCCGTAGGTGTGGCAGATGCTTTCACGGGTTTCAGAGAACATGCACCCGCTGTTGTGAACGTCGGGGTCTGGTACATGCTGGGCTGGATGTTGATCGTTGCCCTAGGTTTGTTACTGGGCGGTGGTGCTGCGCTATCCGGTATGGCAGTGGGGATGGAAACCCAGTATGAGTGGCTAGGTGTTGTGATTAGCGTATTCGGCATTATTCTCGCGGTTACCATCAGTCTATTGCTGGTGTTGCCACTCGTGATGTCAGTCTGGCTCGCGCCACCGCTGGCGGTTTTTCATGATATTCCCGCCATGACTGCGATGAAGCATTCGTTTGTTGCAAGCTGGCGGAATTTGCCGGCATTCATTGTCGCCTTCCTCCTCGTGGCGCTTATGTTGTTCCTGACCAGTTTGACGCTCGGTCTGGCGCTGCTGGTTGTTATTCCGATCATGGCAGGCTCAACCTTTGTGGCCTACCAGGACCTCTTTGAATTGCCGCAGCCTGAAGCAACAATGGCACAGACTATTAACGAGTCAGACAAGACGGATGCCTGATCCTAATCAACGTATCGGGTTAGCAACGGGCTGGCAGTGGTTTCGGGCCGGCTTTACCCGTTACCGTCGCAATCCGCTCCTGTTGGTCTTCTGGATCATGTCCTACTGGACCATGTTGGGCCTGCTAGGGTTGATGCCAGTTGTGGGAGACTTGCTGGTTGCAGCACTTGCACCTGTATTGCTGGTAGGCGTCTGGGCGGGTTGCCGGGCACTGGATGCCGAGGTGATGCCTAGTTTTACGTTGCTCTTCTCGGGCTTCCGCAACCGCTTGCAACCACTCATGGGCTTGGGCGTGCTGCACTTCTTGCTGACGTTGGGGATTCTCGCACTCACGGCATTGTTTGATGGGGGCACCTTGCTGCAATTGATGGCCCGCTCAACGCTGGGTGTGGGTACCGATGTCAAAACGATTGACCCGGATAGCCTGTCGCTGAGTGCAATGCTGGTGGCACTGGCAGCCTATGTGCCAGTGATGCTGGCGTTTGCTTATGCGCCTCTATTAATTGCCTGGCGGGGGTTTGGTGTAGGCAAGGCACTCTTCTTTAGCCTGGTCGGATCCTGGCGTGCTTGGCAGGGTTTGCTTGGGCTGCTGCTTTCGGTGCTGGTGTTCGGTATTGTGTTGCCCTCGCTGGTGATGATGCTGTTGCTCGCCATGGGGATTAGCGATACGGTAGTCACCTCGATGATTGTTGTGCCGCTGATGGCAGTGTTGGCGCCCACAGTGGTTTCTGCTTTTTACAGCAGTTATCGTGAGGTACTGCCAGATAACGAGGGCGCCTCGCCGGCGCAAACGCCCTGAAGCTCATCGGTATTCTCGGGGGCACATTCGACCCGGTGCATATCGGGCATGTGCAGTTGGCTAAAGAAGCAATCGATACGTTGAAACTGGATGCCCTGCGCTGTATTCCGGCGGGTGAACCGCCACACCGCAATGCGCCACAGGCGAACCCTGAGCAACGATTAGCCATGGTGCAACTGGCTTTTGCCAAGTACCCGCAAGTGGTGGTGGATCCGGCTGAAGTTCGTCAGACGGGGCCATCCTGGACGATCCGGACGTTAGAGCGACTGCGACAGGAAGCACCAGAAGCAAGTCATGTACTAATTCTAGGGGCAGATGCGCTGCTCGGCTTGCCGACATGGCACTGCTGGGAATCTTTGCTGGATTACGCGCACATAGCCGTTGCGAACCGCCCGGATGCCGACTTCGTGGCCAGCCAGCTCCCAGAACCTATGCGATCCTTCTGGGCAAAACACCATGCCAATGATCTGGCAGTATTGCATCAACAGCCCGCAGGGCGTCTGGTTTCGTTTACCATAGCGCCGTGTAAGGTATCTGCGACACAAGTACGACAGACCGCCAGTCAGGGATTGTCCATTTCAGGGCTGGTGCCTCAGGCTGTTGAAAACTACATCATTCAGCATCACCTTTACACGCAGACCGCACATTGACGGTCATTTCAGTATCAAGGAACCGCATGTCTAAAGAACTCTCGATTAAAAAGCTTGAAACCATCGCCGTCGATGCGCTGGAGGATATCAAAGGCCGCGATATCATCATTGTGAATACGACTAAGGTATCGCAGATGTTTGAGCGCATCGTCCTGGCCAGCGGCGAGTCGAATCGACAGGTGCGTGCTCTGGCGCGTAACGTAGCCGACAAGGTGCGTGAAGCCGGTGGCGAAGTGCTTTCGACAGAGGGCGAAGAAACGGGCGAGTGGGTGCTGGTAGATCTGGGCCCGGTCGTCGTACACATCATGCAGCCAACAGTACGTCTACACTTTGACCTTGAAGGTCTGTGGGGTCCGGGTAAGCCTGCAGGCATTGCGGCAGAAAAGGCGGCAAAGAAGGCCGCTGCGAAGAAGCCGAGTAGCAAGGCGCCGGTCGATGATGCAGAAGAAAAGGCACCGGCGAAGCCGCGCGCCCGTAAACCAGCTGCCACCAAGACCGCTACAGACAAAAAACCAGCGGCTAAAAAAGCTGCCCCACGCAAGGCTCCGGCAAAAAAGGCGGGTGCAGCTAAACCACGCGTTAAAAAACCAGCCGCTGAATGAGGCTGCATCTGATCAGTGTCGGCCAGCGTTTGCCCGATTGGGCAACGGCCGCCTGTTCAGATTACCTGAAACGCTTTCCTCGCTCACAGCCTATCGTCTTGCACGAGATTAAGGCCGAGCCGCGTACGGGTAGTCGGACCGCGCAACAGATCATGGAATCGGAAGCGGTGCGTATTGAGGCCGCAATTCCAGCCGGTGCACGTCGTGTCATGCTGGATGAGCGCGGCACCGATATTACGACCGTAGCCCTCGCTAAACGACTAGAGTACTGGCAAGGTGAGGCACAAGATGTTGCCTTGGTCATCGGGGGGGCTGATGGCATTGCACCAGCACTCAAAGCAACGGCGCATGAAATGATCCGCCTGTCATCTCTGACATTGCCGCATGCCATGGCGCGTGTGTTGTTGGCAGAACAGTTGTATCGCGCCGTCACCGTGCTCTCCGGCCACCCCTACCATCGCGAATAATAGATATGCAGACGATCTGGCTTGCTTCTAAAAGTCCACGCCGAGCGGAGCTGTTGCAGGCCATGGGTGTGCCCTTCGAGCTGCTTCAATTTACGGATGACGCGGGCGCTCAATATGAAGTAGATGAGTCTGTGCATCCGGGTGAGCCACCGCGCGATTATGTACGCCGTGTTGCTCTGGATAAGGCCTTGCATGCGTTGTCGTATGTGCGTGATCGGCAATGGGTTGAACGTCCATTGCTTTCTGCTGATACCACGGTGGCCCTCGGCGAACGTATTCTGGGCAAACCGGCGGATACTGCCGAAGCCCGTGAAATGCTGGCAGCGTTATCTGGCCAGATCCATGAAGTGCTGACGGCTGTGGTTGTGATCGATGGGCACGATATCCGGCAAATGCTATCGGTGAGCCGTGTTCACTTCATGCCGCTGAATTCAGAAACTATTGATCGTTATATCGCTAGTGGTGAGCCCTTTGATAAAGCGGGTGCCTATGGCATTCAGGGGCATGCCGGTACTTTTGTGGCAGAGATGCAGGGTAGCTTTACCGGGATTATGGGCTTACCTGTTCATGAAACAGCCTGCTTGCTGGAGCCGTGCGGTTATCGTTTCTGATGTTGACTATTTAAGCCAACGCAAAATCTCTTGTGCCGCAATCGTCGCACCATCTTGCCTGATGGGCGGTTTGGCGGGTTGCTTTAATAGCGTATTAATCGCTTCGCTGAAATTGCCTAGCTCCAGTAGGGCTGGGTTGAGCTTTGCGCAACGTACATTCGCTTCAAGCCATGCCACCAGTACGCGTTGCTCTGGCCAATCTTCCCGTTCTACGTAAAGCACGGGGATATTGGCGAGCGCGGCTTCTACAAAGGTGCCGTAGCCCGGCTTGCAGATCACGGCATCGCAGCAACCAAGCAAGTCTGTAAACACCAGGCCAGTTTGTGCGCACAAGCCATCGGCATTGATGATGCCCTGAGCAGAAAGTCCATTGCTGGATAGATGAGGCTGATTGGCGACGAGCAAAGAAAATTCAGATTGTTCAGGCCATTGCGCGCAGGCAAGTTGCGTTTCAATGCCGCCCATACCGATCAGAATTCTTGGCCGATGTCTGAGGGCTGGGTCGATCAATGAATCTAGCCTGCTGTCGAGAGATTCTCGTGAATGAGCACTGGATGCCCCTACCGGCGGCAGCATGATTTCTTGCTGACCACGCATGGGCATGCCTGGGCTGAGCCGGAGTGCGAGCGGTGCGTTGTCGTAGATTTCGGTCAGACGATTCAGTGTTGCTGTCGAGCCGGGTAAGGCTTCAAAATAGAATCGTGCAGTATCTGCCCAATTCAGTGAGCTCATGGCAATACCGGGAATGCCTAGGGTTTGCGCAGCCGCTAAGGGTATGTCGCCTACATCGCTTAGTATCAGATCAGGCGCAGCGGCGCTGACGAGTGCGCAGGCAGTGTTTAGATGTTTCGCCCAGTGGGCTTCGCGATTGGCGTAAGCAGCCCAGCTGGCGGCAACGTTAACGCGCATCGCATCATGCATGACCAATCCAAGATCGCAGGGTTGATCAATGTGCATAAATGGCACCTTGATACGGGCGCTGAGCGTTGCCTTGGGTAGCGCGCTCCAGACCGTGAGTGCCAGATCAGGCTGCAGCGCCGCTAAAGCATTGCAGACAGGTGCTGCCTGCCCCAAGTGGCCCAGGCCATGGGCACTGATCGCCACCAACAGGCGGGGCACGGATTAAGCCTTGGGTTGAGTCGCGGCCGTGGAGGCAGCAATCATTTCCTCGTTAGGTACATCATGTAAACGGGCAAGGAAAGCACCATCGAAATCACTCGGCCATTCAGCGTCCTTGACCCAGACGATATGACCATCACCGCTGGCAACGTCTACAGATTCAAGTTTGCGTCCTTCCAGGGCCTTGACCTGCAGGATACGGTTGCCGGCCGGGTGAATAACTTCCAGCCAGTCGCCTACCGCAAAGCGGTTCTTGACGATGATGCGCAAGGCATTACGTTCACTATCCCATTCCGCGTTACCGACATACTGGCTGCGTCCGGATTCAGAATAGCCACGCAGATAGTTCTGCGTATCCGAATCATGGTGACGTTGATAGAAGCCATCGGTATAACCACGATTGGCTAAACCTTCGAGTTCGCCGATCAGAAGCGGGTTAAAGCTGCGGCCAGCCTGGGCATCATCAATCGCATGACGATAAGCCTGGCAGGTGCGGGCAACGTAATAAGGGGACTTGGTGCGGCCTTCGATCTTGAGTGAATCAACGCCGATTTCGATCAGACGCTGTACGTGCTCGATAGCGCGTAGATCGCGTGAATTGAGTATGTAGGTGCCATGTTCATCTTCTTCAATCGGCATCAACTCACCAGGGCGCTTGGATTCTTCAACCACCATGGGCGGGAAGTTATTGCCGGTCATGCCAGGTGTTGACTCGGCTTCGTTGTCCGGTTTGAGTTTGTAGTCCCAACGGCAGGAGTTGGTGCAGGTGCCCTGATTCGGGTCACGGTGATTGAAGTAGCCCGACAGCAAGCAACGGCCGGAGTAGGCAATACATAGCGCACCGTGAACAAATACTTCGAGTTCCATCTCTGGGCATTGCTGGCGGATCTCGGCCACTTCATCCAGTGAGAGTTCGCGCGAGAGAATAACGCGTTTGATGCCCATCTTCCCCCAGAAGCGCACACTCGCCCAGTTAACTGTATTGGCCTGGACTGATAGGTGCACAGGCACATCGGGGAAGCGATCACGGATCATGTCGATGAGACCCGGGTCGGCCATGATTAATGCGTCTGGCTTAAGTGCCACTACCGGTTCCATGTCATCCAGGTAGGTTTTGAGTTTGGCGTTGTGCGGGGAGATGTTACTCACCACATAAAAGGCCTTATTCAGTGCATGGGCTTCATCAATGCCTTCCTTGAGTGCATCCAGCGTGCTGAACTCGTTATTGCGCACCCGCAGGCTATAGCGGGGCTGACCGGCATAGACGGCATCTGCGCCGAAAGCAAAGGCGGTTCGCATCATGGCCAATGATCCGGCGGGGGCAAGCAGTTCAGTTGTGGTCGGCATAGTAGAATCCAAGTATTAACCGGCAATAAATATCAGTCAGGCGCACATTCTACCTATGGCCGAAAGTATCCTCATCAATTTCACGCCCCAAGAGACCCGGGTGGCTATCCTCGAACAGGGAATTGTTCAGGAACTTCACATCGAACGCCACACCACACGGGGCCTCGTTGGAAATATCTACCTGGGCCGGGTTGTCCGGATTCTTCCGGGTATGCAGTCGGCATTTATCGATGTGGGGCTGGAACGAACGGCATTTTTGCATGTTGCCGATATCTGGCAAGCCAGAATTGGGGATGTGGCTAATCGCGAATATCAACCCATCGAGGCGGTGATTAGCGAAGGGCAAACCCTGCTGGTGCAGGTGATTAAAGATCCGATCGGCACCAAGGGCGCCCGTTTGTCGACTCAGGTGTCAATTGCAGGCCGCATGCTAGTCTATCTGCCGCAAGAAAAGCATATCGGTATCTCGCAACGGATTGACGAAGCCGAACGCGAAGCTTTGCGCGAGCGATTGACCCGTCTGGTGCCTGCCGATGAAGCCGGTGGTTTTATTTTGCGAACGATTGCAGAGACGGCAGATGACGCCTCGCTGCAGGACGATATTACCTACCTACGGAAACTCTGGTCCGGCCTCAAGCAGCAGATTACGACCTCGCCGGTACCTTGCCTGATGTATCAGGATCTTTCCCTTGCGCAGCGGGTGCTGAGAGACTTTGCAAATCCGGAGACCGAACGCATTCTGGTTGATTCACGAGAGACCTTTCAGAAGCTGAAAGAGTTTGCCGAAATTTATGTGCCCGGGATTACCGGACTGCTTGAACATTACAACGATGACCGGACGCTGTTTGATCTGTATGGCGTCGAAGATGAGATCCAGCGCGCCTTGTCACGTCGGGTGGATCTAAAGTCTGGTGGCTACCTGATCATTGATCAGACTGAAGCGATGACGACTGTGGACGTCAACACGGGCGCATTTGTTGGTGTACGCAATTTCGACGAGACCATTTTCAAGACCAATCTTGAGGCGGCGCAGGCCATTGCCCGTCAGTTACGACTGCGTAATCTGGGCGGCATCATTATTCTCGACTTTATTGATATGGATCACGTGGAGCACCAGGAGGCCGTGCTCGCGGAGTTGCGTAAGTGCTTGAGTCGAGATCATATGCGGATGACGGTGAATGGCTTTACGGCGCTCGGCCTGGTCGAGATGACGCGTAAACGTACGCGAGAATCGCTGGCGCGCGTGTTGTGCGAAACCTGTCCAACCTGTGATGGGCGTGGCGAGGTAAAAACAGCGCGCACCGTGTGCTATGAAATTCTGCGGGAGCTGGTTCGCGAGTCACGTCAGTTTGTTGCGCGTGAATATCGCGTTATTGCCAGCCAAAAGGTAGTGGACCTGTTCCTCGAAGAGGAAGAGCAGGCCCTCGCCATGGCCTCTGACTTTATCGGTAAGCCGATTTCATTACAGGGTGAATCGGGCTACGGACCAGAGCAACACGATATCGTGTTGCTCTAGGCCTTAGTCTTTTGGACGGGCAGGCGCCAGAACCAGTGCCTCGCCATCAACCACGCGTTTGTCACCAACTGTACAAACAGTCTCGATGCGCACCTTGTTCTTGACGTAGTCCACATCCAGCACCGTCAGTGTGGCCGTGACGGTTTCACCCGGGTGTACCGGCGCCAGAAAACGCATGTTCTGCGCTAGGAAGATGGTGCCCGGGCCAGGCAGACGGTTGGCCAGTGCCGAAGAAATGAGGCTGGCCGTTAGAAAGCCTTGAACAATACGCGTACCAAAACGGGTGGTTTTGGCATATTCCTCATCCAGATGAATGGCATTCGTATCGGTCGAAACGGCCGAAAAAAGAATGATGTCTGTTTCGGTAATGGTTTTGGACTGGAACGCAGTCATGCCGACTTTAAGTTCGTCGGTGTAATAGGCAGGACGGATAGTTCCCATGGTCAACCTCGTGTATTGCGATTAGTTATAGGTACATCATAACAATTTATGCTGCATTGCGTCATTAATCTTTCATGACAGCATCACTAATCGATGGCGAGGCAGGTGTATTTGGTGCTCAAGTATTCATCAACGCCCTGTTGTGAGCCTTCACGACCAAAACCGGACTGCTTGATGCCGCCGAATGGTGCAACCTCACTGGACATCAACCCGGTGTTAACGCCAACCATGCCGTATTCAAGGGCTTCTGATACGCGGAAAATGCGGCTGGCGTCTTTCGTAAAGAAATACGATGCCAGACCGAATTCTGTGTCATTCGCCATATGAATGGCTTCAGCTTCTGTCGAGAAGGCAAAAATAGGGGCAACCGGCCCAAAAATCTCTTCATGCATGATGCGCATCTTGCTAGTGAGCCCTTTGATTACGGTTGGCTGATAGTAAAGCGCGCCTTTGGTGGCAGTGGTGCCGCCCGTTACTACGCTTGCGCCCTTGCTGACGGCATCGCTGACCAAAGCCTCGACCTTGGCTAAACCGGCCTGGTCGATCAACGGCCCGATTTGAGCTCCGTCGTCGAACCCATGGCCGACCTTCAGTGTATTTACCTTGGCGGCAAGTTTGTCGGCAAAGACGTCTAATACATCCTGGTGTACGAGAAAGCGATTTGCGCAGACGCAGGTCTGGCCGCTGTTGCGGTATTTCGATGCAATTGCCCCATCAACGGCCGCATCGATATCGGCGTCTTCAAAAACAATAAACGGTGCATTGCCACCGAGCTCAAGGGAGAGCCGCTTGAGACTTGGTGCAGATTGGGCCATGAGTAAACGCCCAACCGCCGTCGAGCCGGTAAAGGATAGCTTGCGTACGCGGGTATCAGCCGTTAGTGTTGCGCCAATAATCGGCGCAGCATGTGCATCTCCGGTAACAACGTTGAATACGCCCGGAGGGATGCCAGCGCGCTCGGCCAGCACCGCTAAGGCTAATGCAGTCAGTGGCGTCTGTTCAGCAGGTTTAACAACGACAGTGCAACCGACAGCAAGCGCAGGAGCCACTTTACGAGTAATCATCGCTGCTGGAAAATTCCAGGGCGTAATGGCGGCACAAACACCGACGGGTTCACGGGTGACGAGCAAACGTTTATCGGATGTATTTGACGGCAGAATTTCCCCATTGACACGTCGTGCCTGCTCGGAAAACCATTCAACGAATGATGCCGCGTAAGCGACTTCGCCCAGACTTTCGGTGTAGGTTTTGCCACCCTCAGCTGTAATCAGTGTGGCCAGATCTTCCTTGGCGCCTTGAATCAGATCGTACCAACGACGCAGAATCGTATCGCGAGTGCGGGGCGTTTGTGCGCGCCAGGCTGGGAAAGCGGACTCGGCACTATCAATGGCCATACGCGTCTCAACTTCTCCCAGATTAGTTACCTGGCTAAGTAGTTGGCCCGTTCCGGGGTCTCTGACCTCGAATGATTGCTTCGATTCGATCCATTCACCGTTGATATAAGCGCTAGTGCGCAGGAGTGAGGGGTCTTTGAGTCGGTTGAGCAGCATCGGGAAACTTTCTTTGATGGAGTCTTTAGGGGTGGCCAGACTTGCGGCTTGCTTGTGCTTACGCCAAACTGTAAATCATATGACGAACTGCGTTCTACTGCGACCCTCGTTCAGCCATGGTTTTTTGATGGGCCGGGTATTCACGGCTATAGGTGTTGCCCTAGTTGGCTTGTTCTTTCTGGCTGGCTGCGCTAGTACAGGCAATAAGAACATTACACGCTTTGGTGCTGACAATTTACCGCCCAGTGCGCAGGGGCAGGAGGTCACCATCATGGCCATGAACCTGATTGATACGGGCTACCAATTTGGCGGTAAAAATCCCCAGGCAGGGCTGGACTGTAGCGGTATGGTCAGCTGGCTATATGGGCAGGCGGGCGAGTATCGCTTAAAGGGTAGCGCTAAGGATATGGCTAACCGTGGGCGACAGATTGCGCCGGCCGCGATTCGTCCAGGGGATCTCGTCTTTTTTAATACCCGCGGCTTTAGCTATTCTCATGTGGGCATCTATATTGGCGATCAACGTTTTATTCATGCGCCTAACAGTAAAGGCAAGGTACGGATTGATCGCCTAGACCAAGGATGGTTTGCCACCCGGTTCGAAGAGGCGCGCAGTTATTTCGATTAGCTGGGTGATGGTTTAGAGTGACATGCTCTAGAAAACCGTTGCAAATGTTTTTTATAAGGCCGCTATGAAATATAACCTTCATGTTTTGCTTATGTGTGCGCTCACCATGGCCACAGCGAGCACAAAGGCCGATGTTTATAACGAAGGCCGCCCGATGGTCAAAGTTGCAAATGGGCAGTTGCAGGGGGTTGAGCGCAAAGGCATGCTGGCCTTCAAGAATATTCCCTATGCAGCGCCGCCGATTGGCGATTTGCGCTGGAGGCCACCGCAACCCGCCCAAAACTGGAATGGCGTGCGTGATGCCAGTCAGTTTGGCGAGGCCTGCATGCAAACGGACGTAGCTGGATTAAATAGCGAACTGATCCCAGGCAGCGAAGATTGTCTGAAATTGAATGTGTACACGCCTAAAACCGCTAAGGGCCTCCCGGTCATGGTGTGGTTTCATGGTGGCGGGCTTTTTGAGGGATCAGCTACCGAGCCTTACTATCAGCCAGTGGGCCTGATTAAAGAAGGTGTCATTGTTGTTACAGTTGATTACAGACTGGGTAAGTTCGGATTCTTTGCGCCTAAAGAATTGGCCGAAGAGGCAAAAAGCAACGCTGAGCCTGTAGGTAACTACGGCACCATGGACCAGATCCATTCCTTAAAGTGGGTTAGAGAAAATATTGCGGCTTTTGGGGGGGATCCCAACAACGTCACCATATTTGGCCAATC
>ERZ1034363.146-NODE-146-length-49336-cov-5.425811_pt1 | contig 49336 bp, 46 predicted proteins | sample MGYA00520616_ERZ1034363 | MGnify/ENA primary metagenome ERZ1034363 (study PRJEB33736, sample SAMEA104284506) | Azolla filiculoides | biome: Urban; feature: Water surface; material: Ditch water | place: Netherlands | collected 2015-10-28 | depth 0-0.1 m ...
GGTAATCGTCCTGTGCCAGACTGATGGCCGTTTCGAGCAGCGGGAAATCGTCATCCGTGCAGACCAGGGATGCGAAATATTCCAGTGGCGTCGGAACGTTCAGCGACAGATTCATGTGGCCATTGTCTAACGACGAACCAGTTGACGCAATTTCATCCCGCTTGCCCACAATGACAGCCCATAGATCAGGGCCGAAGCAACCATGACGGCGACCAGCATGCCAATCCGCGTGTAGCGCTCGGCACGCATGGCAATCCAGTCAAAATGGCTGCTGGCCCAGACCAGGAACATGGCCAGCAAGATGCATCCGATCAGGATCTGAAGGAGGAAACGCCGCCAGCCGGGCTCTGGCGTGTAACTCCCACGCCGGAGCAACCCGACCAGCAGCCAGGCCGCATTCACCAAGGCGCCGATGCCGATGCCAACCGAAAACAGATAAAGCACCGGGTTTCCCAGGCCAAAGGCCGTGATCGAGGCCCACCACTTCATCATGTTTTTGAGCCGCGCCTCGGCCACATACATCCAAGCCCAGTTGCGCGCTCGCCTAACGTTGACGAGTTTTAGCGAACCCTGCCACACGGAATTATGAACCGATTTCTCAATCGAATTGGTGGCACTCATTATTCGACCAGGGTTCTGCCGGTTAGACGCAAGAACACATCCTCGAGCGAACTGCGACGAACCAATGAGGTCACCGGCTCGAGCCCGAGCTTCAAAATCTCTTGCAGGTCTGCTTCGCCGTTCTCCGAATAGATAAGAATGCGGTCGGGCAAGACTTCGGTGCGGTGGCCAAGGTGGGAAATCTGGTCGGCAATCTCAAGGTTTTTGCTCGAACCAAAGCGAACTTCCAGAACCTCTTTGCTCGCATAGCGCTTGATCAGGTCGGCCGGGCTGCCCTCAGCCATGATCTTGCCCTTATCCATCACAACGAGGCGATCACAGAGTTGCTCTGCCTCATCCATAAAGTGAGTTGTAAGTATCAGCGTCTTGCCGGCTGACTTGAGCTGCTTCAGGCGTTCCCAGATCAGGTGGCGGGCCTGCGGGTCGAGGCCGGTGGTCGGCTCGTCGAGGAAAATGATGTCGGGGTCGTTGACCATGGCCCGGGCCAAGGTCAGCCGGCGCTTCATGCCGCCGGACAGGGTCGACAGGCGCGCATCGGCCTTGCTGGCGAGGCCGGCAAAGTCGAGCAATTGCGGGATTTTGGCGCGGATGTCGGCATCCTTCAGCCCGAAATAGCGGCCAAAGACGAGGAGGTTCTCGGCGCAGGTGAAATCCGGGTCGAGGTTGTCGAACTGAGGCACGACGCCGATCCGCCCTCTCGCCTGCTGGGCATCCGCCGGGATGACGTGGCCGTTGAGCCTGATGTCGCCGCTATCGGGGGCGGTCAGGCCGAGGCAGAGACGCAGGGTCGTGGTCTTGCCGGCGCCGTTCGGACCGAGCAGGCCGAAACAGGTGCCGGGTTCGACGGCGAACGACAGGCCGGCAACGACTTCTGTGTCGCTGTAGGTCTTGCGGAGATTGTTGGCGCTTAGTGCCGCCATGCGCGGGTCACGATGTCGCGGATGAGGTGCAGGCGACGGTGGAAGAAATGGTCGGCACCGGGGACGACGACGACCGGCAGGTCGAGAGGCAAGGCCCAGGCGTAGACATTGGCCGGCGGCACCAGCGTATCGTCGGCGCCGTGGATGACGATGGTGTCGTGCGGCACGGCTTCAGTGTCGTATTGGCGGCTGCCTTCGACATGGCCGGCGGCGGTGCCGACGAGGACGAGGCGCTGGGCCGGATGGCCGGCATCGGCCAGGCGTTTGGCGACGCGGGTCTGGCAGAAGGCGCCGAAGGAAAAGCCGGCCAGGGCGATCGGCAGGTTGCCGCAGCGGCACTTGGCGTCTTCGAGCACGGCGAGCAGGTCGTCGACTTCGCCATGGCCTTCGTCATGCACGCCTTCGCTCCCGCCGACGCCGCGAAAATTCGGTCGGAAGGCGGCGTAGCCGAGGGCAACGAAGGTGCGCGCCAGCGTGTAGGCGACCTTGTTGGTATTGGCACCGCCGCCCATCGGGTGCGGGTGGGCGATCAGCGCGATGCCCTTGGGCGCATCGGGGCGTTCCATGATGACGTCGATCTTGCCGACCGGGCCATCGACGATGATTTTTTCTTCGACGGTTTTCATATTTTCAGGCGTTCCACGACGCGGCCATTGATCAGGTGTTCCTGGATGATTTCCTCGACATCCTCCTTGTCCACATAGGTGTACCAGACCGCTTCCGGGTACACCACCATGACCGGTCCCTCGTCGCAGCGATCGAGGCAGCCGGCCTTGTTGATCCGCACCTTGCCCGGTCCCTTCATCTTGAGCTGGGCAATGCGATCCTTGGCGTAGGTCTGCATCTCGGTCGCGCCAAGGGCGTTGCAGCAGGCTTCGCCGGGCTCGCGCTGGTTGCAGCAGAAAAATACGTGGTGCTTGAAATGGCTCATCAATTCGCTCCTCCAATGCCGCTGATTATAGTATTCCCGGGTCTTCTCCCGGCAGGAGAATGCCCGGTTGCCGGCTTGGCGGTTTCACGTGAAACGAAGTTGGCCCGACATCAGGACCGGCGTCGGGCCGGGGCGTTCGTCAGAAATTTCTCGAAGGCGATGAGCAGTGAACTGGCCAGGGCGAAAAGGCCGATATTGCGCCATTCTGTCCAGCCTATCGGCGTCGTCCCGAAGGCGGCGTTGAGTGGTGGCGAGTAGGTGAGCAGGAGTTGCAGCACGAGCATGGTGGCCACGCCGGCGCCCAGCCAGGGATTGGAAAACAGCCCCTGATGCCAGAAGCCGCGGGTCAGCGAACGGCAATTGAAGAGGTAGGTCATTTCGACCATGACGAAGACGTTAACGGCCACGGTGCGCGCCTGGGCGAGGGAGTGACCATGCTCTAGTTCGAGCATGAACAGGCCGAAGGCGCCGGCCAGAAGGAGGATGGAGACGAGGACGATGCGGCGGATCAGGGCACCGTCGAGAACCGGCATGGCCAGCCGGCGTGGCGGGCGGTGCATGATGTTGCGTTCGATCGGCTCAAAGGCCAGGGGCAGGCCGAGCAGTACGGCGGTGGTCATGTTGATCCAGAGAATTTGCAGCGGCGTGATCGGCAGGGTGACGCCGAGCAGGATGGCGGCAAGAATCACCAGGCCTTCGCCGAAATTGGTCGGCAGAGTCCAGGTGATGAATTTGACGAGATTGTCCCAGACCGCCCGGCCCTCCTCGACGGCCGCCTCGATACTGGCGAAATTGTCGTCGGTGAGGACCATGGAGGCCGCTTCCTTGGCGACTTCGGTGCCGGCCAGGCCCATGGCGATGCCGATGTCGGCCTGCTTGAGGGCGGGCGCATCGTTGACGCCGTCGCCGGTCATGGCGACGACTTCGCCGCGCGCCTGCAGGGCACGGACGAGGCGCAGCTTCTGTTCCGGCTCGACGCGGGCAAAGACGTCGACCGTATGGGCGGCTTCGGCCAGCGCACCGTCGTCCAGCCCGGCCAGTTGGCTGCCGGTCAGGGCCTCATCGGCGTTGAGGCCAATTTGTCGGGCGATGGCCAGTGCCGTCACGGCATGGTCGCCGGTAATCATCTTGACCCGGATGCCGGCCGAGTGGCAATGGCGGATGGCGCCAATGGCCGCCTGGCGTGGCGGATCTATCATGCCGACGAGCCCGATCAGGGAAAGCTCCAGAATGCTCTCCGGGCCGAGTCGGTAATCCGCTCCGGAGCGCACATGCCGCCGGGCCAGGAGGAGCACGCGCATGCCTTGCCCGGCATAGGAATGGGCGATTTTTTCAATGGCCGCGTGATCGACGCGAACCGGCTGGCCGTTGGCCGATAGTTGATCGACGCACAGCGGCAAAAGTCGTTCGAGCGCGCCCTTAACGTAAATGACGGTCTCGCCGTCAGCGCTATGAACGGTCGCCATGAATTGTCGGCTGGCGTCGAACGGCAGCACGTCCTGGCGCGGCATCAGGGTGCGCAGGGTGTGTTCATCCAGTCCGCCCTTGCGGGCAGCGACGAGGAGGGCAGCTTCGGTGGGGTCGCCGGTAATCTTCCACTGGCCGTGCTCGTGGCGCAGCGAGGCGTCGTTGCACAGGGCGCCGGCGACGAGGCATTCGCGGGCGGCGCCGTCGAGGCTGGCCTGCTCGTCGTGACGGGTAACGGTGCCGGCCGGGTTATAGCCGTGGCCATTGACGGTAAAGTCTTCGCCGCCGCACCAAAGGACGCGGACGGTCATGGCGTTTTCAGTCAGGGTCCCGGTCTTGTCGGAGCAAATGACTGTCGTGCTGCCCAGCGTTTCGACTGCCGGCAGGTGGCGAATGATGGCCCGGCGTCTGGCCATGCGGGAGACGCCGATGGCCAGCGTCACGGTGACGGCGGCCGGCAGACCTTCCGGAATGGCGCCGATGGCGAGGGCCACGGCGGCCGTGAACATGTCGATGGCGGTTTCGCCGCGCACCAGTCCGACCGCAAAGGTGAGCAGGGCCAGCCCCCCGATGGCCCAGAGCAGCCAGTTGGAAAAGACCGCCATCTTGCGCGTCAGCGGGGTGACCATGTCGGGGGCGGCGGCGATCAGTCCGGCGATGCGCCCGGTTTCGCTGGCGTCGCCGGTGGCAATGACGAGGCCACTGCCCTGCCCTGCGAGCACGGTGGTTCCGGCATAAGTCATGTTCAGGCGATCAGCCAGCACGGTGTCGGCCGGGAGCACCGCTACATTCTTGGCGACTGGCTGCGATTCGCCGGTCAGCATCGATTCGTCGGTGTGCAAGGCATGTTGCTGAAGCAAACGGAGGTCTGCCGGAATACGGTCGCCGGCAGCAAGCATGACGATGTCGCCGGGGACCAGCCGGGTTGAGTCGAGTTGCTTGCGATGGCCGTCCCGGCACACGGTAACCGGCGTCGTGACGCTTTTGGCCAGCGCCACCAACGCCCCTTCGGCCTTGGCTTCCTGCCAGTATCCGATCAGGGCATTGATGATGACGACACCAAAAATCACGCTGGCATCGAGTTGCTCGCCGAGCGCCACGGTGACCAGGCCAGCCATGATCAGGACGACGACGAGTGGTTGCCCGAGCTGGGCAGCGAGACGTCGCCAAGCCGGTTTGCCGGGGCGTTCGGTCAGCCGGTTCTGGCCGTGCCGGGACAATCGGTTCGCCGCCTCGTCCTCGCTCAGACCCCTGGTGGCATCGACCGCCAGGCGGCGGGTGGCGGCTTCGCCGGTAGCGGCGTGCCAGGCTAGGTCCGGCGCGTCGCCAGGAGCAGGAAGGGCAGGGTCAGGAAGGGCCACAGGGTTGCCACCAATCGGGTCAGGCCGTTGAAGTTGAGGAAGTGCCCCTGCCGCCAGACGGCCAGCGCGGCTTCCGAATACGGGTTGGCGGGCGCCATGTTGACCAGCACCGTGCCGGCCATCAGGGAGAGCGCTGTGATCATCAGGCGCGGCGTGGCCGGCAGGGCGATGGCGACAGCAAGGATGGCGCCGGAGACGGCCAGTCCCAGTCGGCTCCCCGGCGTCAGCCAGGCCATGGCATCGGCCGGGCTGATCAGGACGGCGGCGGCGAGCGTGCTGATGAGCAGGCAGAGGAGCAGAAAAAGCGGCACGATCAGATAGGCGGTGAGCAGGCGGGCGCAGAGCATGCGGACTATCAGGCCGACGGCGACGGCATTGAAGGCCGTGATGGTGGCCTCGATCATGACAAAACTTTCGGCGGCAAAGGGCACGGCACCGGTCAGGCCGAAAATCTGCCGCAAGTCGCCCGCGCCGAAGAGCAGGGTTTCCGGCGACAGTGGCACGAGCAGCCAGAGACCGAGCAGGGTGAGGCCCAGTTCGGCGTGCGGGATGGGGGCGATCAGGCGATGTTCGAGGGCAGCGATGCGGGCAAAAAAGCGGGGCCCGACTGCTTGCGCCCAGAGGGCACCGAGCACGCCGCCCAGTGAATTACAGGCGAGGTCGAGGTTGGAGGGGACGCGCGAGGGCAGCCAGGTCTGGGCGGTTTCCAGCGAGAAACTGACACTGCCGGCGAGCACGATGGCGAGGATGGGGGCGGTCAGGCGACCGCGCAGGCTGCTCAGCGCCAGCGTCAGGAAGAATCCCAGAGGCAGGTAGACAGCCACATTGGCGGCCAGATCGAAGCTTGTCCAATAGCGCGGCCAGCCCCCTTCTAGGAAGGCTATCGGCGAAACCCCGGTGTCGCGCCAGCCGGTGAAGGGATGCAGGCTGCCATAGACGACCAGCCCGCACCAGGCGAGTGCCAGGTAGCGGGAAAGCAGGATGGGGCCACGACCATGATGAGGCATGAACTGATTCTAGGGGCGATCTGCCGATCTGTCAGCCTTTCCGTGCCGATGTCATGCCATCTGGCTATCTGGTCGAGGCATTCAATGGTGATGCGGCGCTTCCGTCGTGTGATGGGTTTGGGCGGCTGCCCGATGGCGCAGCGCTTCGTGGATGTCTTCATGCGGCAGTGGATGGCCGACCCATTGCGGCAGCAGCGAGCCGGCTATCATGCCGAGGATGCTGACGGCCAGCCCGATCAGCTGCGGCGGCACGGCCTGCCCGATGCCGACCAGCGCATAGGCGTAATCCGGTGTGCCGGAGGGCTGGCCGCTGAAGCTGACGAGCACTTCAATCAGTATCCACGCCGACAGGCCGCCAAATATGGCCGCTAGCGCACCCTGTGTGGTCGCCCGCTTCCAGAACGCGCCGAAGAAGAGCGGCACGAAGGCGCCGGCCAGCGTGATCTTGTAGGCGTTTTCGACCATCTTGAAAATGCTGGCGTTGGAATACAGCGCAAAGCCGAGCACGATGCCGGCAAAAACGACGATGGAAGCCCGCATGACGCGCAGGAACTGCTGGTCGCCCATGTGCGGGTAAAAGCCGCGCACGATGTTTTCCGAAAAGGCGACGGAGGGGGCGAGCAAGGTGGCCGACGAACAGCTCATGATGGCCGACAGCACTGCGCCGAAGAAGATGGCCTGGGCGAAGACCGGGGTGTGGTTGAGGACCAGCGTCGGCAGGACGAGTTGCGAGTCTGTCTGCATCAGGCCGTTGAAGAGCTCGGGGTCGATCAGCGTCGCCGAGTAGGCGATGAACATCGGTACGAAGGTAAAGCAGAAATAGATGGAGGCGCCGAGGATGGAGCCCCACAGCGCGATGCGCTGGCTCTTGGCCGAGGTGATGCGCTGGAAGACGTCCTGCTGCGGGATGGAGCCGAGCATCATGGTGATCCAGGCGCCGAGGAAGGTCAGCCACAGCCAGGGGTCGGGCGGCGGGAAGAAATCGAGCTTGCCGGCAGCCGAGGCGTGATTGATGACCAGTTCGACGCCACCGGTCAGGCCGGAGACGACGTAGCCAATGTAGAGCATGCCGCCCATAATGACGCCCATCTGGACGAAATCGAGGATGGCCACAGAGAGCATGCCGCCGAACGTGGTGTAGGTCAGGACGATGGCGGCGCCGAGGACCATGCCAGCCGTCTGGCTGACGAAACCGCTGGTGACGACGTTGAAGACCAGACCCAGGGCCTTGATTTGGGCCGACACCCAGCCGAGATAGCTGGCGACAATACCGAGGGTGGTCCGCACCTCGACCGTGCGGTTGTAGCGCAGGCGGAAATAGTCGCCAAGGGTCAGGATGTTGAGCTTGTAGAGTTTGCGCGAGAAAAAGACGCCGGCAATGATCAGGCACATCGACGAGCCGAAGGGATCGGCGACGACGCCGGTCAGGCCGTCCTTGACGAAGGTGGCCGAGACGCCGAAAACGGCTTCGGCGCCGAACCAGGTGGCGAACACGGTAGCCGTGACGACCGGTAGCGGCAGGTGGCGGCCGGCGACGGCAAAGTCCTTGGCGCTATGGACGCGAGTTGCGGCAAAGAGGCCGATGCCGATGGACACCAGCAGATAGAGAACGACGAACCAGATCAGCATGATCGCGCGGTCGACCGGGGCAAGAGGTTGAAAACGCTGGAATTATAAGGTTGTTGAGCGATTTTCCGGCGTCAGAAAGGGGCGTCGGAATGAAATTGCAGGGGTGCGCCGGTCGCCGGGTGAAGCAGGCTCAAATCCGTGGCGTGCAGCAGTAGCCGGTCGGCCAGGGCGGTCGCCTCGCCACCATAAAGGTCATCGCCGAGTATGGGGTGGCCGAGCGAGGCCAGATGTACGCGCAACTGGTGCGAACGGCCGGTCACCGGTTCCAGCTCGAGGCGCGTCGTATGGGCGGTGGCATCGCGGCTGACGACGCGGAAACGGGTCAGTGAAGGCTTGCCGATGTCGAAATCGACTTTTTGCCGCGGCCGATTCGGCCAGTCGCAGATGAGCGGCAAGGCGATCTCACCGCTCTCCTCGGCCATCAACCCGGCGACCACGGCAACGTAGCGCTTGTCGATTTGCCGGTCGCGAAAAAATCGCGACAGCCGACTGTGCATTTCAGCGCCACGGGCCAGAATCAGCAGACCCGAGGTCGACATGTCGAGGCGATGGGCGATCAGTGCATCGGGAAATCGCGCCTGGACGCGCGATGCCAGACAGTCGTCCATGCCCTCCCCGCGCCCGGGCACGGAAAGCAGGCCTGAGGGCTTGTCGACGACGATGATCTCGCTGTCGACATGGATGAGGGTCAGCCCATTGTCGGGCGGTGGAAAATAGGCGGTCAAAATGGTTTCACCCGGCGACTGCAGGCACTGTCCGTGAAAGCCGTGCTCTCGCGAAACCAGCCGGGTCCGGGGGCGCTCTGGGCGCAGACGCGGTGATCGCTTGCCTGGCTGGCCCACCAGTACCAGGGGGCGGGTCTGGCCCAGCCCGAGGAGGCCAGGGCGGTCAGCCCGACGGCGAGCAGGAATTGGCAGAGCCTTGATTTGTGCGCAGAATTTTCTTGCCAAGCGGCCATGGTAAATGTACTGTATTTATACACAGTATATAAGTAAGTGCGGAGCGGACCGGGAATATACCTCGTCCCCTCCATGTGATCACTGAAATTGATGCTTGCCGATTGTCCAGCCGAAACAATCAGCTAGTTGATCAAGCTCAGCAATTTCTATTCCATCCTTGGCCCCTGTGCCATAATCCGCTCAAATTTCCGAGGTAACCCCATGGACGACAACAAGGCAAAGGCGCTCGCCGCAGCGCTGCAACAGATCGAAAAGCAATTCGGCAAGGGCTCCATCATGAAGATGGGCGATGCCGAAATCGACGAAGGCATTCAGGTGGTGTCGACCGGCTCGCTCGGTCTGGATATCGCACTCGGCGTCGGTGGCCTGCCCCGCGGCCGGGTCGTTGAAATCTATGGCCCGGAATCGTCCGGCAAGACCACGCTCTGTCTGCAGGTCGTGGCCGAAATGCAGAAGCTCGGTGGCGTCGCGGCCTTCATCGATGCCGAACACGCGCTTGATCCGCAGTACGCCCAGAAGCTGGGCGTCAGTGTTGGCGACCTGCTGATTTCGCAGCCCGATACCGGCGAACAGGCGCTTGAAATCGCCGACATGCTGGTCCGTTCGGGTTCGGTCGACATCATCGTCATCGACTCGGTGGCCGCCCTCACCCCGCGCGCTGAAATCGAAGGCGAAATGGGCGACCAGATGGTCGGCCTGCACGCCCGCTTGATGAGCCAGGCTCTGCGCAAGCTGACCGCCAACATCAAGAAGACCAACACCCTCGTCATCTTCATCAACCAGATCCGCATGAAGATCGGCGTCATGTTCGGTTCGCCCGAAACCACGACCGGCGGCAATGCGCTCAAGTTCTACGCCTCCGTCCGCCTCGACATTCGCCGCATCGGCGCGATCAAGAAGGGCGACGAAGTCATCGGCAGCGAAACCAAGGTCAAGGTCGTCAAGAACAAGGTCGCCCCGCCCTTCCGCGAAGCCATTTTCGACATCCTCTACGGCGAAGGCATTTCGCGTCAGGGCGAAGTCGTCGAAATGGGCGTTGCCCACAAGCTGGTCGAGAAATCCGGCGCCTGGTATTCCTACAAGGGCGAAAAGATCGGTCAGGGCAAGGATAATTCCCGCGAATTCCTCAAGTCGCACCCGGAAATCGCCCAGGAAATCGAAGCGAAGATTCGTGAGGCTGCCAGTACCACGGTGATCAAACCAACCAAGGCCGCTGCTGCCGATGCCTGACCTGCGCGTTCGTGCCCTGCAACTGCTGACCCGGCGTGATTACAGCCGGGCCGGCTTGCAGGCCAAACTCGCGCCGCACGCCGAATCCGAGGAAGAACTCGCGGCCGTGCTCGACACCCTGCAGGCCGAACGCCTGCTTTCCGATTGCCGTTACGCCACCCAGCGGGTGGCCGCTCGCGGGCGGCGCTATGGCGATGCTCGCCTGCGCCAGGAATTGCGTCAGCAAGGTGTCAGCGATGCCGACATTGCCGCAGCCTTGCCCGAAGCGGGAGATGAAGCTGAACGTTGCCGGGCTATTTGGGTCAGGAAGTTCGGTCAGCCGCCAAAAACTGCCGAAGAGCGTGCCAAACAGATGCGTTTCCTGCAATATCGCGGTTTTTCCGGCGATGCCATTCGTCGGGCCATGCAGGGAAGCGACGAATGAACATGCCATCAGCCAAACTATCGGCCCACAACCTCCGCAAGCGCTACAAGGCGCGGACGGTGGTCGAGGACGTCTCCTTCGAGGTGAAGTCGGGTGAAGTCGTCGGCCTTCTCGGGCCCAACGGAGCCGGCAAGACCACCTGTTTCTACATGATCGTCGGGCTGGTCGCGGCCGATGGCGGTGAAGTCTATATCGACGACAATCGTCTGACCCACCTGCCGATGCACAGCCGGGCCCGGCTTGGCCTGTCCTACCTGCCGCAGGAAGCCTCGGTATTTCGCAAGCTCAATGTCGAAGAAAACATTCGCGCCATTCTCGAGCTGCTCAATTTGCCGGAAGACGAACTGAATGATCGCCTCGAGGGTTTGCTCAGCGAACTGCACGTCGGCCACGTCCGCCACGTCAATGCCTCGGCCCTCTCGGGTGGTGAGCGTCGCCGTGTCGAAATCGCCCGTGCCCTGGCGACCAACCCGCGTTTCATCCTGCTCGACGAGCCCTTTGCTGGCGTGGACCCGATTGCCGTGCTCGAAATCCAGAAGATCATCCGCTTCCTCAAGGAGCGCGGCATCGGTGTTCTGATCACCGACCACAATGTTCGCGAGACGCTGGGTATTTGCGATCACGCCTACATTATCAATGCCGGAAACGTTCTGGCGGCTGGACGTCCGGCCGAAATCGTCGATAATGAAAGCGTACGAAAGGTTTATCTCGGCGAGCACTTCAAGCTCTGACCGGACGATAGAAACCGCTACCTACCGATGAAGCCGGCACTCCAGCTAAAACTCTCCCAACATCTGGCACTGACCCCTCAGTTGCAGCAGTCGATCAAGCTGCTTCAGCTGTCGACAATAGAGATGCAGCAGGAAATCGAGCGCTACCTGCTCGAAAATCCAATGCTTGAGCGCGAGGATGAGCAAGGCGGCGAAGCCTTTTCCAGTGCCCAGCAATTCGACGCTCCGCAAACCAGCGAAGGTGAGCGTGAGCAGAAGGCCGAACGCGAAGAGCGTGACGCCCGCGACGACCGTGAGCAGGATGTTCCGACAGCCCCCTCCGATGTCGATGACGACCGCTGGGCATCTGATGCCGGCACCTTCACCGGCGCTGGGCGCGACGAAGATGACGACAGTGATTCGCAGGATATTCACGGCACGACGATCAGCCTGCGCGACCACCTGGGCTGGCAACTGGGGATGACCCAGGTGTCGGAGCGCGACCGTAGCCTGGTGCGCTTCCTGATTGAGGCACTTGATGATGATGGCTACCTGTCGGCCTCGCTCGAAGAGCTATGGGAAACCCTGCCGCCGGAATACGAAATTGAAATCGAAGAGCTGGAAATCGCCCTGCATCTCATCCAGAACTTCGACCCGGTCGGCATTGGTGCCCGCAATCTGCAGGAATGTCTGGCCCTGCAACTCAAAGCCCTGCCGAGAGGCGATAGCGTTCGGGAACTGGCGCTGAGCATCGTCCAGAAACATCTCGAACTTCTGGCCGCCCGCGACTTCACCAAGATCCGCCGTCTGACCGGTTGCGACGATGAGTCGCTGAAGGCCGCCCAGGCTGTCATCACCAGTCTGAACCCGCGACCGGCGGCCCGCTTTTCCCAAATTGAAGCACGCTATATCACGCCCGATGTGATCGTGAAGAAGCTCAAGGGAAAGTGGACGGCCTACATCAATCCCGATGCCTACCCGCGCCTGCGCATCAACCGTCTCTACGCCGAGATTCTGTCCAAACAGCGGCGCGGCAACGGCAACCTGTCGACGCAATTGCAGGAAGCGCGCTGGCTGATCAAGAACGTTCAGCAGCGTTTTGAGACCATACATCGCGTGACGCAGGCCATCGTCGATCGCCAGCGCCAGTTTTTCGAGCATGGCGAAGTGGCGATGCGGCCGCTGGTCCTGCGTGAAATTGCCGATATTCTCGGTTTGCATGAGTCGACGGTATCGCGCGTCACGAGCCAGAAATACATGGCGACGCCGCGTGGCATCTTCGAATTGAAATACTTCTTCGGCAGCCATGTTGCCACCGATACCGGTGGTGCCTGTTCTGCTACGGCCATCCGCGCCCTGATCAAGCAGTTGATCGCGGCCGAGGATGGCAAGAAGCCCTTGTCGGATAGTCAATTATCCGAAATACTAGGCCAGCAGGGAATCGTAGTTGCCAGACGGACGGTGGCCAAATACCGCGAGTCGCTCAACATCCCCCCGGTCAATTTACGCAAGACCCTGTAGAGAGAGGAGAAAAAAGTGAATCTGCAGATCAGTGGTCATCACATTGAAGTTACCCCGGCACTTCGCGAATACGTCGAAAACAAGCTGGACCCGGTGATTCGCCATTTTGACAAGGTGACCGGCGTCAACGTCGTTCTGTCCGTCGAAAAGCTCAAACAGAAGGCAGAAGTGACCGTTCATGTGCCGGGCAAGGACATGCACGTCGAAGAGTCCGGTGACGATCTTTACGCCGCCATCGATGCCTTGTTTGACAAGCTGGACCGTCAGGTTCAGAAGTACAAGCAGAAGGTCCAGGACCACCATCGCGGTGACAAGCCCGGGCTGCACGCCGCCGCTGAATAAGCGCCGAACAGGCCGCGGCGACGTATGCTGCGGCCTTTGTTTTTCTAAGCTTTCCCATGAATCCTTTAACCAACTTACTTTCCGCCGATCAGGTTCTGCTTGATCTCGAAGCCAGCAGCAAGAAGCGTGTTTTCGAGCAGGCCGGCATGCTCTTCGAAAATCGCCTGGGGCTTGCCCGGTCGATAATTTTCGATAGTCTGTTCGCTCGCGAAAAGCTCGGTTCTACGGGCTTGGGACAAGGCGTGGCGATTCCCCATGGCCGAATCAAGGGCCTCAAACAGGCGGTCGGCGCATTCTTGCGTCTGGCCACACCCGTCCCCTTCGACTCACCGGATGGTCGCCCGGTTGATCTGCTCTTTGTCCTGCTGGTACCCGAGCAGGCCACCGAGCAACACCTGCAAATACTTTCCGAGCTGGCTCAAAAGTTTTCCGACCGGGCATTCCGCGAAAAACTGCATGTCGTGGCCGAAGCTCTCGATGTCGTGGCCCTTTTCCAGGGCTGAGTCCAGTCTGTGCGCCACGTAAGCCTGGTCCAGCTTTACGAGGACAACCGCGAGAAGCTGTTGTTGAACTGGAATGTTGTTCCCGATGCTGATCGGCGCATCGAGATCAAGGGCTCCAACAACTATGGTGCCGATCTCGTTGGCCACATCAATATCATCCACCCGGAACGCCTGCAGGTTCTCGGCCTGGCTGAATACGAGTGGGCCATGCGCATTGGCGAACGCCGTTTCGCCCAGATGCTCGGAGACCTCCTGGGCGCGCAGCCGCCCGCCGTCATCGTTGCCGACGGCTTGTCTCCGCCACCACTGGTGGTCGAAACCTGTACGCAATTCACGACCCCGCTGATTTCTTCACCCAAGCCGTGTTCGGCCATCATCGATCTGCTGCGCATTTACCTGTCGGCACGTCTGGCTGATACCGTGAATCTCCATGGTGTGTTCATGGATGTTCTCGGGATGGGCGTCCTGATCACAGGAGATTCCGGGGTCGGCAAGTCGGAATTGGCACTGGAGCTGATCTCCCGGGGCCACGGCCTGGTCGCTGACGATGTGGTCGAAATGGCCAGAATCGCGCCGACCACCATCGAGGGCCGCTGCCCGGGCATGTTGCGCGATTTTCTCGAGGTGCGCGGACTCGGCCTCCTGAATATCCGGACGATTTTTGGCGAAACAGCCTCGCGCCGCAAGATGAAACTGAAGCTGATTGTTCATCTGCAAAAAACATCAACGGCAGTCGATGCGCCGCGTCTGCCGCTCGATGCCCAGACCCACGAGGTGCTGGGTGTGCCGATCCGAAAGGTGGTCATTCCCGTTGCTGCCGGACGCAATCTCGCGGTCTTGCTCGAGGCTGCCGTTCGCAACACGATTCTTCAGCTGCGCGGGATAGACAGCATGCAGGACTTCATGGATCGCCAGCAGCGCACGATGCTTGACGATGATGCATGAATGTCACATAGTGCCCTGGCTTCTCAACCTAATTTAGGGGATACCCAATGAAGAAACTGATTGCTCTGTTGATTGTTGCATTTGCTGCGACGACTGCCTACGCCGCTGACGATTGCGCCACCAAGGCCGCCGAGAAGAAACTGGCAGGTGCTGCGAAGAACAGCTTCATGAAGAAGTGTACGAAGGACGCCGGTGCAGCCACGGAAAATGCCGCCTGTGCCGCGACCGCCAAGGAAAAGAAACTGGCCGGTGCCGCCAAGAACAGCTTCATGAAGAAGTGTTCGGCTGACGCAGCAGCCAAGTAAGATCGCGCGACGGAGAAATCGGCCATCCTCGGATGGCCGATTTTCGTTGACCTACAGGTACTCGAACTCGACGATTTCGGCCTGGGGTTCGCTTGCCGGGTTGCCGAAACTGATCAGACCCTGTTTTTCGAGATTGATTTCATGGCGATGAACCATGATTTCCTGGCGACCGGATAGTGTGACGAAGCAGCCATTGGTGCTGGTGTCCACGAGATAGCAGCCGTCATCACGGCGTTCCAGCCGGGCATGTTGCCGCGATGCCTTGCGGTCATCAATGATCAGTTTGCAGCCAAGATCGCGGCCGATGGTCAATACGGGCGACTTGTCGTCAACCAGATAGGCCTTGCCGCGATGGCGTATGCAGAGGCGACCAAGTGTTTGGGGGGCGGAGTTCGGGCCAAAGATCGAATGTACCGAGCTGGCGCTGACGCCCTGATAGCTGGGCCAGTTGATCTTGTACAAGGACAAAGCCTGGCCGTTTTCCGGGACGCTACCCAGTTCCGGGGCAGGATCGGGAGAAATGAAGCTGGGTTCGGCCAATTGTTCGACGAGGGCAGCGCTGCAAACAATCTGTTCCCGCTTGGCAATACCCGTAATGCGGGCGGTCGTGGTGATGGCCGAACCGGTCAGTTTATTTCCTTCGTCGGCCACTTCACCGTAGTGCAGGCCGATGCGAACCGTCAGTTTAAGCCCGGAAACCGGGGGCAGATCGGCAATCCGCTCCTGCATGTCGATGGCTGCCTGACAGGCGTCTTCGGCCGTCTGAAAGGTGGCCAGCAACTCGTCGCCAACGACCTCGATGGTTTTTCCCTTGTAGCCGTCTATCGATCGCTTCATGCGCTTGAGGCAGCGCTCCACCGCATGCATGGCCTCTTTGTCGCCAAGGCGCTCGAACAGCGCGGTGCTGCCGGAGACATCGGCGAACATCACGATCAGTTTTCGTTGCGAGGCGGTCATCGGCTAGAGGAATTTCAAGAAAAAATTGACCACGAATTATATGTTGATCGTGGCGCTAAAGCATTAAGACGAAAGGCATATCTGGATTGTGCCGCTGATCGGTAACTCCGGCGTGTCGAATGCAATATCCCCCTCTTCGATAGGCGTGTCCAGCGTCAGATTGCGAAAATCGAACAAGTCGCCATCGGCCAGATGAGAGGGCACGACATTCTGCATTGCCGTAAAGACCGATTCGGTGCGTCCGGGGAAGCGCCTGTCCCAATCCTGCATCATTTCGCGGATTTTCTGGCGCTGCAGATTGTCCTGCGAGCCGCAGAGGTTGCAGGGGATGATCGGGAATTCCATGCCGCGGGCGAACTTGGCGATATCCGACTCGGCACAGTAGGCGAGCGGCCGAATCACGACATGGGCCTTGTCGTCGGTGACAAGTTTCGGGGGCATGGCCTTGAGCTTGCCGCCAAAGAGCAGGTTGAGGAAGAGCGTATGCACCATATCGTCGCGGTGATGGCCGAGGGCGATCTTGTTGGCGCCGAGTTCCTTTGCCGTCCGATAAATGATGCCGCGACGCAGGCGCGAACAGAGCGAACAGGTGGTCTTTCCTTCCGGGATCTTTTCCTTGACCACCGAATAGGTGTCCGCTTCAACGATCCGGTACTCGATGCCTATCGATTCGAAATAGCGGGGCAGAATATCGGCTGGAAAACCGGGCTGTTTCTGATCGAGATTCATCGCGATCAGGCGAAACTTGACCGGCGCCCGCTGCTGCAGCGCCATCAGCATGGCGAGCAGCGTGTAGGAGTCCTTGCCACCCGAAAGACAGACGAGGACCGTATCGCCCGCCTCGATCATGTTGTAGTCGATGATCGCTTTGCCGGTACGGCCTTCCAGATATTTGCGCAGCTTTTGCAGGTTGTTCGATGGGGTCATGGGGCAGGAAATAGTGGCGGTATGCGGGCCATGCCGCAGCATGGCCACGACTAACCCGGAGAAGCCGCCAGTTTACCTTGTGTCATCCGGGGGACGAAGAATTTCGGCTTCGAATCAGGGGTTTCCGCCAATAGCGCCAAGTTTTTCCTGCAACTCCTTGACCCTGATCGGTTTCGTCAGGTAGTCGTCCATCCCGGCTGCCAGGCACGCATCGCGGTCATCCTGCATGGCGGCCGCTGTCATCGCAATGATAGGCGTGCGGGGTAGCTGTTGCTCGGCCTCCCTGCTGCGAATTCGTTGCGTTGCTTCGATACCGCCCATCACCGGCATCTGCATGTCCATCAGGATCACGTCAAAAGAACTCTTGGACAGTATGTCGAGTGCTTCCTGTCCATTGTTGGCCAGCGTCGCTTCGTGTCCCCACTTGCCGAGCAGGCCGAGGGCCAGTTTCTGGTTGGTCGGATGATCTTCGACGAGCAGTACCTTGAGTGGGCGTTCAGCTTCGCGCATGGAGTGACGGGTGAGCAGCGCCTTCTCGGCCGGGCTGCTGGTGGCCGGAGCATGGTCGAACAGTCGTCCGAGCGCAGCATGCAACTCGTCGAGCGAAATGGGTTTGGAGAAAAAGCCGGCAATGCCTGCCTCCTGGCAGCGCTGGGCATCGCCGCGCATGGCACCGGATGACAGCATGAGCATCGGCGGCAGGTTTTCGTGGCTTTCGTGCAGGCGCCTGGCCAACGCGTAACCGTCCATCTCGGGCATCTGGGCATCGAGCAGAATGCAGTCGAATGCGGCCGGATCTTCCTGCATCAGGGTCAGTGCCGCCTGCGCCGATCCTGCATCGTGCGGGATGGTGTGGAGCAATCTGAGCATGCTGGACAGGATGCGCCGGTTGGTCGCGTTGTCGTCGACGACGAGAATCCGGCGGCCGGTCAAGTCGATCTGGCTGCTCAGAACCGGCGTGGCCTGTTCGGAGAGCTTCAGTTCCACCGAAAAATGGAAGCTGCTGCCCTCTCCAACCTGGCTGTGCAGCCACATCCGGCCACCCATCAGGGTCACCAGGCGGCGGCAAATTGACAGGCCAAGCCCGGTGCCACCATATTTTCTCGTGGTCGACGTATCTTCCTGGGAAAAGGCGTCGAAAATCAGCTCCTGCTTGTCGGAAGCGATGCCAATGCCGGTATCGCGCACCTCGAAATGGACGATGGCATGACCATCCTGCAGTTGCAGCAGTTCTGTGCGCAGGGCAATTTCCCCATGCTTGGTGAACTTGATGGCATTACCGAGCAGATTGACCAGTACCTGTCGTATCCGGCTGGGGTCGCCGCGCACATGGCGGGGCACGTCGTGCAGCACTTCGCTGAGCAGTTCGATGCCTTTTTCGTGGGCACGTAGCGCCAGTGGCTTGAGGAGTTCGGTGATGAGGCGATAGAGATCGAAGGATATTTCCTCGACAAGCAACTTGCCGGCCTCGATTTTCGAAAAATCGAGAATGTCGTTGATGATGGTCAGCAAGGATTCTGCCGACGATTTGGCGATGCTGAGATATTCACGCTGCTCGGCGGTCAGCGCCGTTTCCAGTGCCAGATCGGTCATCCCGATGACGCCATTCATTGGCGTCCGGATTTCGTGGCTCATGTTGGCGAGAAAATCACTTTTCGCCCGGCTGGCGGCTTCTGCTGCCTCTTTTGCGCGCAGTACCTCGATTTCGGCCCGCTTGCGCTCGGTGATGTCGACAATGACACCGAGCAAGCCAGAAACGCTGCCATCGCGCCGGGTCAGTGCCGCCTTGCGATAGACCGTGTCGTGCTTGACGCCATCCCGACTGTGTACCGAAGCCTCATAGGATTGCGTCTCCTTGCTGGCAAACAGCTCGGCATCCTTTTCGCTGTGCAGGCGCGCGTCTTCTGGCAGCAGCAGATCATTCAGCGTGCGCCCCATGAAGGCTTCGCGCCTGATCTGGAAGAACTGTTCGAAGGCCCGGTTCAGGCGAAGATAGCGCCCTGATTCATCCTTGAGGTAGACCGGCAGCGGGATGGCCTCGATCAGTTCCTCAACCAGATGCAGTTGATCCGACAACTGCGCCTCGATGCGCTTGCGGTCGGTGATGTCGGTGCGGATGGCGATATGTCTTTCGGGTTCTCCGGCTGCGTTGAGCAGGGGAACAATCGTTGCATTGACCCAGTAAAGATTGCCGTTGCGTGCCCGATTGCAGACTTCGCCGCGCCACACTTCTCCGAGCGAGATGGTTTGCCACATGTCGCGGAACATTTCAGGCGGATGCGTGCCGGAATTGACCAGGCGGTGGTTGCTACCCAGCAATTCCTCGCGGCTATAGCCGCTGATGTCGCAGAAGCGGTCATTGGCATACAAGATGGTTCCGGCCGTGTCGGTGATGCTGACAATCGCATGCTGATCGAGGGCAAATTTCTGCGTCGCTAGTTCACGTCGACCATGCTCGCTTTCGGCCACCATCGAGGCGATTCGCTTCGATAGCTCGGCGATGTCGTCATCGGCGACGCTGTCCGCCTGACTTTCCTGGCCATTGTCAGGCAACAGATGGCGCACCGTATTGCGCAATGAACGCAGTGCATTTTCCCGGCCGGCCAGTGACAGGCGGAGTTTTTCGTTGCTCTCGGACAGTTCGGACGAAGACAGCTCCAGGCTGCGCGTGCGCAGATCCAGATCGCGCTCGTATTGCTCGTAGGTGCTGTCCACGCGTGCGAGAAAATCCCCCATGCCTTCCAGGGTCGTGCGCAGGGCTGGCTCGGCCGTCACCGCTGCGGCGCGCATCGAGCCGAGCAATGCCGTCAGCTCGTCTGCGCTAGCGATGCCCAGACTGCGTTTGAGCTGGCGGAGAAGCGCTTTTTGCATGGTAACTACGTCAGGCTTCGCTCAGGAAGGTGATGGTCATCGTCTGGTTGTGAAGTTTGCACGACGAGCCGGCGGCAAAAGGACTGATCTCGCCGTAGGAGTAAAAGCCGGAAAGGACCGCGGTGTTGCTAAAGACGCTGGCTACTGCCTCAACCTCTTCGTCAACCCGGTCGCCCATGACCAGCTTCCGGCCGACACAGCTGACCAGAATGCCCAGGCTCTGCCCTGCCCCCTGCGGCATGTCGGCTGCGGATTCCGCCGCTGTCTCGGCCCCGTCTACCAGTTTGTCGGTGCTGGCATGCATCAGGCGCAAATAGCCATCCGGATCGATCTCGCCGGCCAGGACAAGGCTGCCGCTGGCTTCATCGATGCCGAGTATGGTCCGGATCAGGCCGACGGCGCTGTGGTCTTCACCCAGCATGGCAAACGGGAAAAGCAGGCCCGATGCCGGCAAGTCCTTGGCGTGCTCACCCAGATAACGGCGATAGATTTCAAGCGCCGGCTCGCCGTCGAGTTCGTGCAGGATATTGCCCTGGCTGCGGGTCACCTTGCGGGCCGGGCCAAAGGGTTCCCAGCCGCCGTAGGAGCCATGGCTGAAGCAGATCGCCTCGCCATAGAGGCCAACCGCGACGATCTGGTCGCTGGCGACGCCCGCCGGGCCAATGGTGAAAGTCTCCTTGAAGGCGCCGCCATCGCCGGCCAGTCCCCCGGTAATCGGAAGATGGGCGCCGATGATGCTGGTTATGCCATTGACCAGAGCGCTACCGTTGATCTGGACGCCGGGGCCAAAGACGAGGACGGCTTTGAGGTCGTCGTCGGCAAGCTGATTGCCCAGCCTTTCACCAGCCGCGAAGGACGCGTCCATGCTGGATAAAGCGGTGCTGGCGGCCCTCAGGCGGGTTTGGTCGAATTTGATGGCGGTGACGGTACAGGTGCCGTCGTCGACGCCGTTCGCCGTGATTTCACCAGCGCTGGAACAGCCGAGCAGCGTGGCATCGGGGCAGGCCTTGTGCAAAGACTCGTAAAATCCCGGGGCGGTGAAGTGCGCGATGTCGCCAAAGACCAGCAGGAGGTCAGCCGTGCTATTTTTGAGGGTGGCCAGCGTAGTATCGAGATCGGCCGGTTTGCGATTGATTAATTGTTTGACTTGCACCCTTCGTCTCCTTCGTTGATGCAGAGTTCAAAAATAGCACAGGCGGCCACCGATTTATCGCTTTAACCTTAAAATTGGTAGTTTTCGAACTTGATATGAATAATCTCCCCATCCCCGCCCCGGAAGCCCTGGCGCACAGCCAAAGCCTGCGAGCTGCGCTTGTCGACGAAATTTCTGCGGCCGGCGGCTGGCTTTCCTTTGGGCGATTCATGGAGCAGTTGCTCTATGCGCCGGGGCTGGGTTATTACACGGCCGGAGCGCGCAAGTTCGGGGCGGCGGGAGATTTCATCACGGCGCCCGAAATGACCGGTTTGTTTGGCCAGGCCCTGGCCCGCCAGGTCGGCCAGATCATGGCCCTATCGCAAGCGGTGATCCTGGAAGTGGGGGCCGGCTCCGGGCGCCTGGCGGCTGACTTGCTGCTCGCTCTGGAGGCGGCGGATGCCTTGCCGGAACGCTATTACATTCTCGATTTGTCGGCCGATCTTCGCCAGCGCCAGCAGGAAACTATCGCCGCTGCCGTGCCCCATCTGCTGGACCGTGTGGCGTGGCTGGATCGCCTGCCGGAACAGTTTTCCGGGGTGGTTGTTGCCAATGAACTGCTCGATGCCATGCCGGCCCACATCGTTGCCTGGCGGGACGAGGGTATTTTTGAGCGCGGTGTTGGCCTCAACGAGGCCGGCGGTTTCACGTGGAACGAGCGCCCGGCAGGCGGCGCCCTGCTTGCTGCCGCTGAGGAAATTGGTACGCAATGCAGCCTGCCCCCCGGTTTCGAGAGTGAAATCAGTCTTGCCGCCCGGGCCTGGGCGGCGGAATGGGGCCACCGTCTGGTCAAGGGCGCATTGTTGCTGATCGACTATGGCTTTCCGCGCCGCGAGTTCTATCACCAGCAACGGGGCCGTGGCACGCTGATGTGCCACTACCGTCATCACGCTCATCCCGACCCCTTCTATTTGCCGGGCTTGCAGGATGTCACCGTTCATGTCGACTTTACGGCGATCATTGCCGCTGCGCATGCGAGCGGCCTGGACCTGCTCGGTTACACGAGCCAGGGGCAGTTCCTTCTCAATTGCGGGATTCTCGACCGCCTGGCCGAAATTCCCCAGGGGACACCGGCCTATATTCGGGCTGCGGGAGCGGTCGGTAAATTACTGATGCCGCACGAAATGGGCGAGCTTTTCAAGGTGATTGCCATCGGCCGCGATGTGGATGAAACACTGCTCGGTTTTGCCAGCGGCGACCAGAGCCACCGTTTGTAGTTTTTAGCGCTTGGCCAACTCGCGGAAACGGTTCGGCTGGTCAAGGATCAGGCGGCCAAAATCTTCGAGCAGGGGCTTGTCCACGATCTGCGGACGGATGTTGTAGAGGGCGCTGCCCAGGCGCTCGAGATTGCGCGTCTCGAGAACGATGAGGCCCTGCGAGAAATCAGCCCGCCAGCGCGCGCTGACACTGACCTCGCTGCGAATTTCGAACTCGGCACGCTCGACATAGCTGCGCTGGTTCTTGAATTCCTTGCAAGTGAACGGCAGGCCGAAGTCGAACAGCATGCACCGGAAGCGTTCCACTGTAGACCCATCGCGTTCGACGTGCAGTGTGTTGCTGGAACTCAGGCGGTAGGTAAAGGTCACCAGTTCAACCAGCGCTCCGGCACTCTGCGACTGGGTCCGATAGTCGGCGAAGCCCTCCTGCCAGGCCAGTTGATCGAGTTGCAGCTGCTCGATCAGGTTGTAATCGCGCGGCACATCCGGCTTGATGATGTTGAGTTGCTGAACCAGTTCGTGCAGGTAGAAAAAAATCCGTTTCAGCGACTGGTCGATGGCCTCGTTGATCGAGCTGTGTTCGGCCATTGCGCTGTGGATTTCCCTTTGTCGCACTTCAGCCTGGTGCCGCAACTGGTCAAGGAGGCTGGCACCGGAAGCGGGTGCTTTTTCCTGATCTGCCGTCTGGGGAGCTGGTTCGGGAAGCCTGCTTGGGACTGGCGTTGCTTTGGCCGGCGTGGCTGGCGGTCTGGCCGGTACGATCTCGGGGAAAACGTGCATCGGGTCTGTCATGCCAGTGCCGGAATTCGCCAGGTATTCCCGGCGGGCTCGCCGTTCGGCCGCATCAAGGTCGAACGCCTCGATGTCTGCAAGCAGCGAGGCTTCCAGTTCGGCAATCTCACTGCGCGTGTCGCTTTTGGGCTCGTATTTGGCTCGCATGGCTTCGAGAGTGACAGATCGTTTTCGGGGCTTTTCTCATTTCCCCATTGAATCGGTAAATAATTCGACTACAGTGGACTAATAATGTGTCCGAATTGGAGCGAATGCAAGATGGAAGTTTCTTCTTTAACAGGTTTGAGCTCTGCCATGTCGCAAGTCGATTCAAGAGACGTCGTCGGTACGGCGGTACTCAAGAAAGCCATGGACATTCAGGCCCAGAATGCGATGCAGTTGCTGGAAGCCTTGCCGAAAATACCGAGCAACCCGCCTAATCTGGGCAATTCGGTAGACGTCAGGGTCTGATTTCTTCCAGCCAGTTACGCAAACTGGTGGCAACGAGGGTCCATTCCTTTTCGTGAGTGACGGCATGCCCCATGTGACGGAAAATATGCACGGGCTCGTGATAGGTTTGTCCGGTTGACTGGACCAGGAAGGCCGGCACCAGAACGTCTTCTTCCGCCCCGAGGATGAGCATGGGCGGGCGATGCATGGCGTAGAGATTGGGCAGACTGAACATCGACATGTCCCACAGGGCGCGATGCGATTCCGGTTGCATGCGGCTCAGCCAGGCCGCTAACATTGTTTCATCGACCTCACCGGCAAACAGCGCTTCGCGCAATGTGCCGGTATCGGTGTATTTGCCGTCCATGATCTGGTTGATTTCCTGGAACAGCTGCGGCTTGTTGAACATCAGGTGAAACTGCGAGGCGATCAGGCCCTGCGGCGGCACTGAGCAGATCAATGCGACGCCCGGCGCTTCGCGATGCTCCAGATACTTCTGGACGATGAAGCCGCCCATAGAGTGACCGACCAAAACGGGTGGCTCGCCCAGCCAATCAACGATTTTCTTGACGTCATCGACGTAATCAGCCACCGAGTGCCAGTTGATCTGCTCGCGTCCGGTGCTGCCGCCGTGGCCGCGCAGCGAGAGCGCGTAGCAGGGAAAGCCAGCCTTGGCCAGGAAAGGCATGAAGGTTTCGGTCCACATCCAGCCGCCGGCGAAGGCTCCGTGCACGAAGAGCAGTGCCGGTTTGGTGGTCTTGCGGGTCGGTAGGCAGGAATAGACTTCAAGGCCGTCGACAATTTGTGTTTTTAGCATGGGGCTCGGTTCAGGGTGAGGCGTGATTAAATGCGGCTTTCACCCTGCGGTGCAAGGCAAATGCTGAAGTGGATGTTGACGCTGGTAGTAGCGATTTTCCTGCTGGGCATCATCGGCCCGCATCTGGCGCGTTTTATTCGATTCGGCAAATTGCCGGGGGATTTTGCTTTTCGCTTTCGTGGTCGAAATTACACCTTTCCGGTGGCGAGCACGATTATTTTTTCATTGCTGCTCTGGTTGCTCTCCCGGCTGATCTAAATGCCGAGCGAGAGCCTTGATCCGTGCCGTCCTGATGCGCTCGGGGATGCCTGCCTTGTCGGCACAGGATAGCGCTATTTTCCCGGCGTCGACAGCGTTGACCGTCGCCAGCGCTGCAAGCAGGTAGCGCGGACTGTCGTAAGCGCGGTTTTCCCAGCCGAGACGGCCGGTGTAGTCACAGATGCAGGCATCGAGCAATTGCTGGAAACGTTCCGGCCGGCGCAGGGCATCCGTTTTTTCGAATAGCCCGACGATGGTGCTTGCCTTCAAATCGGCGGCGCGGTGAACGTTGCCGTGATAGCGGGCGGTGAGCAGGGCGAGATCGCGACAGTCGCCGGGGATGCGCAGGCGGGTACAGAGCTGTTCGGTGAGGTCGACGCTGCGTTCTTCATGGCCGATATGGCGCGGCAGGATATCGGCCGGCGTGGTGCCCTTGCCAAGATCGTGGGTGAGCGCGGCAAAACGCACCGGTAATGAGAAGCCGCGTTTGGCCGATTGGTCGACGACCATCATGACGTGAATGCCGGTATCGATTTCCGGGTGGTAATCGGCCCGCTGGGGCACCCCGAAGAGCGCATCGACTTCCGGCAGTAGCCGGGCCAGGGCGCCACAGTCACGCAGCACCTCGAACATCCGCGATGGCCTTTCTTCCATGAGGCCGGTGGCCAGTTCCTGCCAGACGCGCTCGGCAACCAGGTGATCGACTTCGCCGCTGGCGACCATCGCCCGCATCAGGCTGAGTGTTTCCGGCGCCACCGAAAAGTCGCTGAAACGGGCAGCAAATCGCGCAATGCGCAGGATGCGAACGGGATCTTCGGCAAAGGCCGGTCCGACATGCCTGAGGATCTTGGCCGATAAATCCCCTTGTCCGTCGTAGGGATCAATCAGGGTGCCGTCGGCCGCTTTGGCCATCGCGTTGATGGTCAGGTCCCGGCGGGCGAGGTCCTCCTCCAGCGTCACCTCGGGGGCGGCGTGGAAAGTGAAGCCATGGTAGCCATGCCCGCTCTTGCGCTCGGTGCGGGCCAGCGCATATTCGTCCTGCGTCTGCGGATGGAGGAATACCGGGAAATCCTTGCCGACCGGACGGAAACCCTGTTTCAGCAGGATTTCCGGCGTGGCCCCCACAACGACATAGTCACGGTCGGCATTGGGCCGGCCGAGCAGTTCATCACGGACGGCGCCGCCGACGATGAATATCTGCACGGTCGGTGGCGTGGTCTCAGCGACCGGCGCGATAGCGGAAGCTGTCGAGCTTGCCCTTGGGTGTGTTGAGCGCGATGTAGGTTGGCGCGATGGCTTCGAGGGCGGTCGGCTTCCAGTTGGCCGGCTGCTTGCTGCCGGCTTCGGCCACGCTGTCCTTTTCCATCGAGCGCAGGTTGTCCGGAGACAGCATCGGGCTCGGTGCCAGCCACATCAGGCCGGCCTGCAGGTAGGCCCAACCTTCGGAGAGCGGGAAAATGGTGGCAGAGCTGCCGGCCAGTTTCTTGGTGTATTCGACCAGTTCGCGCAGCGAGTAGGTCTTCGGGCCGACCAGTTCGTAGGCCTGACCATAGGTTGCGACATCGTTGAGGCTATCGACGAAAGCATCGGCGACATCGGCAGCCCACACCGGCTGGAAGCGGGCGTGACCAAAACCGAGCGGGAAGACGGGGACTTTTTTCAGGATGCTGGCGAACATCGACAGGAAGGAGTCGCCCAGCCCGAAGATGACCGACGGACGGAAAACCGTGACGTCGAGCGCGCCTTGAGCGGCCAGCACGATGGCTTCGCCATCGCCCTTGGAGCGCAGGTATTCGGAGGGGCCCTTGGGGTCGGCATTGAGTGCGCTCATGTGCACCAGGCGACGGACACCGGTGGCCTTGCAGGCAGCGACAATCTTCTTCGGCAGTTCGACGTGTGCTTCGGCAAAATCGCGGCTGTACGGCAGGATCACGTCGCGGCTGTGCAGGACACCCACCAGGTTGATCACGACATCGTGGCCGCGCATCAGTTCGGTCAGGGTCTTTTCGCAGCTGATGTCAGCTTCCGGCATGGTGACGCCCGGTTGCATGATCAGCGCCTTGGTACGCTCGCGGCGACGTGTCGGTACGGTCACTTCGATGCCGCGCTGCGACAGCCGGTTGACGATATAGGTACCGACGAAACCGCTACCCCCCAGCAGCAAGACCTTTTTGATGTCCATTTGGAACCCCGGAAACTGGATACGTAAAAGCAGGATTTTAAGGCAATTTGTCCCTTTCCGGGCAGCCCTCTGCCGTCAGTTCGTTGTTGTTTGCCGCAAGGCGAGGCTGGCGGCCGTCTCGAACAATGAATTTCCCGAGGCAACATGGGCTTCACCGGCCCGCAATTGACGGTCCAGAATGGCTGGATGGACCGCCAGCGCAAGTCCCGAACCAGCATCTGGATTGAGCAGCAACAGCCGCTGGCTGACCCGGCCAATATGGCAGAGGTGGGCCAGGCGTTTTTCGCCACCGGCCGTCACGAACTCGACCCAGTCGCCTTTCTTGCAGGGCAGCGGGCGAGACGGTGCCGGCTGGAAATCGGTAAAGTCCAGTGTCTCCAGGCTCAGCCCGTCCTGCTCGAAATGGCCATCGACGGATGGGCTGGTGGTGGAAATGTCCTTGCTGAAAAGTTCGCGGCCCAGGTCCGGGCTGGCGGCGGGGGGAGCGGTTGAGCGCAGGGCCCTGGTTTGCAGTTCGAAACATTCGTCGAGGAAGGCCGCCTGGGTCTCGGCTGCCATGCCGATGCGATCGATGCCGGTCTTCAGGCGTTTCAGAATGTCGGGCAGCCGGCGAGCCAACATCTTGCGTTCGTCGGGGTCGGCCTTGGGTTGTATCGTCCAGAGCAGATCGTCGATGACGGCAATGCTCTCGTGCCAGGCGCTACCCTGCTCTCCATGTTCCAGCCAGACGCTTTGCAGCAGTTGGCGCCACGTCTTCTCAAGAAAACTGCGTATGGCCGGCGGTGGGTTGGTTTCGATGAATTTATCCAGCGCGACCCCGGCCCGGATGGCCGCCTCATCGTGACGCTCAAGTGTCCCGATCAGTGGCAGGTAAGCTAGGGCGGCTTCGCTGATGGCAATGTTGCGCTCTGCCACCAGGGCGTCCAGTTCGCTCAGTGCCGTCTCGAAGGCGCTCATCTCGCCCGTATATTCGCTGCGCAGCCGGGTCGCGATCTCAAACAGGCGGGCGCAGACCAGGTGGCGGACGGGGACGTCATTGGGCAGGCCGAGGACGGCCAGACCCATGCGGTCAATGACCTGGCGCGCCGGGTGCTGCTCGTTGGCAAACAAGGCGCTGTCCTTCATGGCGACCTTGAGCAGCGTGATCTGGAGGCTGGAAATTGCGGCCTTCAGCGCATCAGGCAAGGCGGGATTGGCGAAAATCGTCTCGAAGATCATGGCCAGTGTGTCAATGGCCAGGCTTTCAGTCGCGCTACCGGGTATCCCGAGTTCTGCCGAATTGACGGCTTTCGGCCGATTGATGGTCGTGCCGTCGGCGTTGAACAGCCCGGGAATGAGACTTTCCAGCGCCATTGCGGGCTGTGCTGCCGGCATTCCCCGGCGGTCGAGTTCATCCAGTCGCTGCATCAGGCGCTCGAGCATCGCCTGATTGAGCAGCGAGGCAGCGGCGCCGCCAGCAACGGGCTGAAATTGCAGTGCCTCGGCCATGCCGGGGGCCTTGGCGAGCAGCGTTTGTTGCAGGGCCAGCAGGGAATTTTCTCGCTTTGCCAGAGATTCGGCCGTGGCCGGCGCTTCCTGGCTACCGATAATGGTCGCCGGCGCTGCCTCAACGCCGCCCCGATCCAGAAAGTCGTTGATCTCGGCATAAAGCGCCGGCAGTCCTTCGATCAGGCAGGCTTCAACGCGGTCGAGCAACTGCAGTTTCTTGTCGATTTGGGCGGCGCCGGCCGCCTCAAACATGGCATTCAGCCCCTGGGCGATGCCTTTGGGTCCGACCGGGTTGGCAGTTTTCGGCAGGTCCGGGCGTCTGAGCAGGGTGACGAAGCGCAAATGGGTTCGCCACAGGCTGCCGCCGGTTGATTCGAACAGGCGGGCGCTCATGTTGTCGAGACGGATGCCCAACTCCAGATCATCCTCGCCGACCAGCGTGATGCGCGACGAGGTCAGTCCGTCGACCTCTTCAGCAAAGGAGCCGCGGCGGTCGGTGGCGGTCACCTCGTCGAAGTAGGCGGCAGCGCCACCCTGGATGGCCTGGATGGCACTGCCGGAAAGCACGCCACTGCCCTGCAGCAGGGCGCCGAGGTACTTCAGGAAAAGGGCCCGAGTATCGTTCAGGAGATGGAAAGAGTCCGATAGCACTGCCATGTCATTTTCCTAAGGTAAGTCTGCATCCTTCATGCTTTCGGCGGTTTTGGCGCCGACCACGCCAAGGCGGCTTTTTAGCGAGTCCGCCTTGCCGTTGAACTGGGCTGAATAATAAACCGCATTGCTCATGACTTTCTTGACGTAATCCCGTGTTTCGCTGAACGGGATGGTTTCGGCGTAGATCGCGCCCTCGAGTGGACGGTCGGCGCGCCATTTCTTGGCGCGCCCGGGGCCGGCGTTGTAGGCGGCGGAAGCGAGGACCGGGTGGTTGTCGAGGTTTTCCATGACCAGGCGCATATAGCTGGTGCCGAGCAGGACGTTGGTTTCCGTATCATTGACGCGGCCATGGCTGAAGTCGCGCAGACCTATCTTCTTGGCGACCCACTTGGCGGTGGCTGGCATCAATTGCATCAGTCCGGAGGCGCCGACGTTGGATTTGGCGCTGGTGATGAAGCGGCTTTCCTGGCGCATCAGGCCGTACACCCAGGCGTCGTCGAGCGACTGGTTCTGGGCGGCCGGGCGAACGTGTTCTCCGTAGGGGGCGAGAAAACGCAGTGAAAAGTCGTGCTCGGTTTTTGTCCTGTCGGCCGTGTTGATGGCCCGGTCCCAGATCTGGTTGCGCTTGGCGAGATTGGCGGCGGCCAGCAGTTCTCGGTCGTCCATGCCGCGCAGCGACCAGTTCCATTCCTTGACGGCCTCGGTCCGCAGATCGAGGCGGAAGAAGGCGAGGGCTCGCCTGATGCCCGTGTTGTCACGAGCGGTTTTCTCTTCGTCGGCAGTTGTTGCTCTGGCCCTGGGCGGCGGCAAAATGTCCCGGCCGAGTTCCTCATCGGCCAGATTGCCGTAAAAATTGGTCTGGCCGGCGATTTTCTCGAAGAGCGCATCGGCTTCCGTCGTCCGACCGCCGGATTTCAGGGCGCGGCCTAGCCAGTAGGTCCACTCCGGTCTGGCGGCAAGTTCGGGCGGCATGGCCTCAATCGTATCGCGGACGACACCCCACTCCTGGGCGCGCAGGGCGGCGCGCACCTTCCACTGCGCGGCTTCATCGGACAGCGTCGCCTTGCCTGCATTGGCATACCAGCTCACCGTTTCGGACAGGTGCTTCTTGGCCGCCTGGAGGGCAATCTGGCTCCATGCCCACTGACGTTCGGAGTCGTGCAGCTTGCCCTTGATCTTTTCCAGCTCATCGGCGGCAACGCGCGGATCGCTGGTCGCCAGTCGCGCGATGGCGATGGCGGCGAGTTCCCGCCCTGCCCGGCTGGCAGACCAGTTGCCCGGCTGGCGGACGAGGTAGCCCATGGCATTGCTGATGGCGCTATCGAAGTTGCGGCCATCGGGAATCTGGTTGTCGGGCAGGTAGTTGAGGGTGGTCTTGGCCCAGCCCGGCCGATTGGCCTCGACCTGGCGGCGGGCGCGCGCCCAGATTTCATCGGTCGTGATGCGTTCGCTGGCGACCAGCGCGTCCATGATCGGCCGGCAGGATTCCGGCGGTTCGAGCATGGTCAGCCATGTTTTTTCGGCATCAACGAGGGCGCCGCGGTCTTCGCGGGCCAGTCGGGCCTGCTGACTCAGGCAGATGATGTCCGGATCGGGGGCGAGCATTTTGGGGAACTCGGCATCCACCTCGTTCCACGTGGAACGCTTGGCCAGCCAGCGTATCCACTCTGCGCGCAGTTTTTCGGCGACGAAGCTGCCTTCATGGCGCTGCAGGAAATCACGCAGATTGTTGGTGTTGCCCTGATCCATCCACATGCGCAGCCGGTAGTTTTCGACATACGGTGCCAGTTCATGGTTGCCGAGCTGGCTGGCAGCGCGCTCCAGCTTGTTGATATCACCGGCCCGGAAGGCATCGCGGGCGGTCAGGAAAGCGTTGTCGCCGCTACCCAGCGCAGCGACGGAAAACGGCAGCGCCAGGCTGATGAGGAAGATGCAAAACTTCATGCTAGATTAAGGCCATGGTTGAACCAGACGAGAATAACACGGCCTGGCGCCGGGGATTGCGGCGCGAGATGGTGGAGCGCCGCTCGCGCTTGAGCGAAGCGCTGCATGCCGACTTGTCGGCGCGCATCGTCGCGCACTTGCTGGCCACCTTGCCCTCGCCCCGTATCGTTGCATTCTGCTGGCCGATAAAGCATGAGCCGGATGTCCGGGCGGTAGTCGATGGCTGGACCGGGCGTGGCGCCACAGCTGCTTTGCCGGTCGTCGTCGCCGAGCATTCGCCGCTGGCCTTTCGCCCATGGACGGCTGACACCCCGCTGGCGGCGGATCGCTACGGCATACCGACGCCGCTCGCCGGGGAATTCGTCCAGCCCGATCTCATTCTGCTGCCGCTCAACGGTTTCGATGCGGCGGGCTATCGTCTGGGCTACGGCGGTGGCTATTTCGACCGGACGCTGGCAGCGCTCTCCCCTCGCCCGCTGGCCGTCGGGGTCGGCTTCGAGATCAACCGGGTGGACAGCATCCGGCCGCAAAGCCACGATCAACGGCTCGACTGGATCGTCACCGAAGTCGGCAGTTTCAGGGTGTCTGGCGCCTGAGCTGCCAGAGGGCGAAGCTGGTCGCCAGCCCGCCGAGCATGGCCAATGTGGCCTGGCTGAAATCGTAAAGTCCGGTTTTGGCGGCGAGACTCAGCGTATGGCTGTGATGCAGGGCGAGAAGCAGCGCGCCGATACTGAAGGCAATCCACGTCCGGCGGTGGCGACTTGGCAGGCCGCGCTGTAGCGAAAATTTCAGGGCGAAACCACCCATCAGCGCCTGGCACAGCGCGGCGGTAAAGAGAAAGTAAATGCTCAGGAGGTAAGTGTTCATGCGGCCCGACAGGCGGCACTGAAGCGTTTCAGGGCTTCTTCGAGCGTACTGCGCGGGCAGCCGAAGTTCAAGCGCAGCCAGCCCGGAGCGCCGAAGTCCGTGCCGTCGGAAAGGCCCAGACCATGCGCTTCGAAATGGGCGGCAGGCTTGGCCAGTCCGAGCTTGCGGACGTCGATCCAGGCCAGGTAGGTGGCCTCGACGGGCTGCATTTTGACGCCGTTTTCCTGATTCACTGCGGCCAATACCAGATCGCGATTGGTTCGCAGATAGGCGATCAATTCCCGGTGCCAGTCGCCGCTATCGCGGTAGGCCACTTCGCAGGCGGCCAGTCCGAGCACATTGACGTGCGGGACGATGCCGGCCATGGCGCGTTCGAAGCGGTGGCGCAGTTTGGCGTCCGAAATCACGGCGAATGCGCAGCCGAGGCCGGGAATATTGAAGGTCTTGGACGGCGCCATCAGCGTGATGCTGCGTCTGGCCGCCTCCGGCGACAGGCTGGCGAAGGGGATATGGCGCTTGTCGGCATCGAGGACCAGGCCGCAATGGATTTCGTCGGAGCAGACGACGAGGTCATTGGCGTCGGCGAAAGTGGCGAGGGTTAGCAGTTCCTCACGGCTCCAGCAACGGCCAACGGGGTTGTGCGGGTGGCAGAGCAGGAAAAGTCGGGTCGCTGCCGTCAGTGCCGATTTCAAGGCATTTTGATCGAAACGCCAGCCCGCGTCGGTACATGCCAGCTCGGCGCGGTTCAACTGGCGCCCGGAAAAGTGCGGGGCGGAAAGAAAAGGCGGATAGATCGGCGTCGCCGTCAAAACCTCGCCATCAATCGCCCGGCAGGCGACATTGAGGCCCGTGACCAGGCCCGGTAGCCAGACGATCCACTCAGGCTCGATACGCCATAGATATTCGCTTTCGAGGTGAGCGAGCACTGACTCCGTCAATGACGGCCACGGTCCGCCATAACCAAAAACCCCATGTTCAATGCGCCTCTGCAGGGCGGCGATCACCGGCGGTGGCGCAGCAAAGTCCATGTCCGCCACCCACAGCGGCAGGACATCGCGACCGGCGTACTTGCCCCATTTGATGGAGTCCGAGTCGCGCCGGTCGATGGGCGTGTCGAAGGAGTTCAAACCTCGAGATGCTGGAACAGCACGGTCGACAGATAGCGTTCGCCGCAGGACGGAATGATGACGACGATGGTCTTGCCTGCATTCTCCGGGCGGGCGGCGACTTCGCGGGCGGCCCAGCTGGCGGCGCCGGATGAAATGCCGACGAGCAGGCCTTCCTCGGTCGCCATGCGGCGGGCCATGTTCAGGGCGTCGTCGTTCTTGACGCGGATCACTTCGTCGTAGACTGCGGTGTTGAGAATGGCCGGGACAAAACCGGCGCCGATGCCCTGGATCGGGTGCGGACCTTTCTGGCCGCCGGAAAGCACCGGCGAGGCATCGGGTTCGATGGCGATGACCTGGACTTTCGGATTCTTAGCCTTGAGCGCCTCGCCGACCCCTGTCACGGTGCCGCCGGTCCCGACGCCGGCGATGAAGATGTCGACCTGGCCATCGGTGTCGCGCCAGATTTCTTCGGCCGTCGTGCTGCGGTGCACTGCGGGATTGGCCGGGTTCTCAAATTGCTGCGGGATGAAATAACGGTTGTCGGCGGCGGCCAGTTCCCTCGCCTTGTTGATCGCGCCGGTCATGCCATCCGGTCCCGGCGTCAGGATCAGGTCGGCGCCGTAGGCCTTGAGCAGCAGCTTGCGTTCGCGGCTCATCGTTTCCGGCATGGTGAAGGCGCATTTGACACCACGTGCCGCGCAAACCATGGCCAGACCGATACCGGTGTTGCCTGAAGTCGGTTCGAGGACGACGGTGTCCGGGCCGATCAGGCCGGCTGCCTGGGCGGCATCAAGCATGGACACGGCGATGCGGTCCTTGACGCTGCTGCCCGGGTTGAAGAACTCCAGCTTGGCGAGGACCGTTGCGTTGCAGCCGGCGGTGACGCGGTTGAGACGAACCAGCGGCGTATTGCCGACCAGCCCGGTGACATCATTGGCGATATTCATGAGGTGCTCCGAAAGGCGATGGGTGATTGTAGGCGACTCTGCGCTTGCCGTGGATGGGGCGGCAGGCATTCAGCTGCTGGGTGCTATTTCTTCAGATAAATCTGGTCGAAGGTCCCTGTATCGGCGAAATGTGCCTTTTGTGCCTTCTGCCATCCGCCAAACGTGTCGTCTATGGTCACCAGCTTGATTTTCGGGAACTGTGCCGCGTACTTCGCCGCCGCCTTGGCATCACGCGGGCGGTAGTAGTGTTTGGCGGCGATATTCTGGCCTTCTTCGGAATACAGATAATCGAGATAGGCTTGGGCAGTGAGGCGGGTGCCATGCTTCTCGACCACCTTGTCGACCACGGCGACCGGTGGTTCGGCGAGGATGGACAGGCTGGGGGCGACGATCTCGAACTTGTCCTTGCCGATTTCATTGACCGCCAGTTGCGCCTCGTTTTCCCAGGCGATCAGCACATCGCCGAGGCCGCGTTCGACGAAGGTAGTGGTTGAGCCACGCGCACCCGAGTCGAGCACCGGGACATTCTTGAAAATGGCGGTGACCAGTTCCTTCGCCTTCTGCTCGTTGCCGCCCGGCTGCTTGAGCGCCCAGGCCCAGGCCGCCAGGTAATTCCAGCGCGCCCCGCCGGAGGTCTTGGGATTGGGTGTGATGACACCGACGCCCGGTTTGGCCAGGTCGCCCCAGTCCTTGATGGCCTTCGGGTTGCCCTTGCGGACGAGGAAAACGATGGTCGAGGTATAAGGCGAGGAATTATGCGGGAAGCGCGTCTGCCAGTCGGCCGGGATGAGCTTGCGTTCAACCAGTGCATCGATGTCATAAGCCAGCGCCAGGGTGACGACATCTGCCTCCAGCCCATCACGCACCGCCATCGCCTGCTTGCCCGAGCCGCCGTGCGACTGGCGGAAGTTGATGGCCTGCCCGGTTTTCGCCTGCCAATGTTTGGCAAAGGCCGCGTTGTAATCTTTGTACAACTCGCGGGTCGGATCGTAGGAGACGTTGAGCAGGGAGGTCTGGGCGACGGCACTGGTGATGCCGAGGGCCAGGGTCAAGCCGAAAACGAGGCCAAATTGGCGCATGGGAAACTCCAGTCATTTGAAATAATTTTGCGATGACTGGAGTCTAGGAGCGTGATGTTATTCTGTAAAAGAATTGATTTTCACAAAAATATAACCAAAAGGAATTAACCGAGAAAAAGCTTGTACGCCGGGTTCTGGCTTTCATCCCAGTGCGCGTAGCCGAGGTTTTTCAGGAATTCCTTGAACTGTCCCATGTCGTTCGGCGGCACTTGCATGCCGACCAGCACCCGGCCGTAGTCGGCGCCGTGGTTGCGGTAGTGGAATAGGCTGATATTCCAGCCGGCGCTCATCTGGGTCAGGAAATTCATCAGGGCACCCGGCTTTTCGGGGAACTCGAAGCGGTAGAGCAGTTCGTGCAGGCCTTTTTCGCAGACGGCCGGGGCGTGGCCGCCGACCATGTGACGGATATGGTTCTTGGCCATTTCGTCGTCGGTCAGGTCGAGCGTCGGATAGCCGTGCTTTTGCAGGCTGTCGACCAGCTTCAGCGATTCCTTGCGGTCGCTGACCTGAACGCCGACGAAGACATGGGCTTCGCTGGCGGTGTGGTAGCGGTAGTTGAACTCGGTGACGTTGCGCTTGCCGATCAGTGACAGGAATTTCTTGTAGGCGCCTGGCTTCTCGGGGAGCGTCACGGCAAAGACGGCCTCGCGCTGTTCGCCGAATTCGGCGCGCTCGGCGACAAAGCGCAGGCGGTCGAAATTCATGTTGGCGCCCGAAGTCACGGCAATCAGGTTCTTGTCCTTCAACTTGTGCTGGCGGGCGTATTCCTTGGCCCCGGCGACGGCCAGCGCGCCGGCCGGTTCGAGAATCGAGCGGGTGTCCTCGAAAACGTCCTTGATGGCGGCGCAGATGGCGTCGGTGTCGACTAGGATGACTTCGTCGAGGTATTCCTTGCACAGGCGGAAGGTTTCTTCGCCGACGTATTTGACGGCGGTGCCGTCGGCGAACAGCCCGACCTGCTCGAGACGGACGCGATGGCCCTTGGCCAGCGACTGTTTCATGGCATCGGCGTCGAAGGTTTCAACGCCGATGACCTTGATTTCCGGGCGCAGACGCTTGATGTAGGCCGCCACCCCGGCGGCCAGCCCGCCGCCGCCGATGGCGCAGAAGACAGCGGTGATCGGGCCATTGTGGCGCGAGTGCTGGCGCAGGATTTCCATGGCGACGGTGCCCTGGCCGGCGATCACTTCGGGGTCGTCGAAGGGATGCACGAAGGTAAGCTTCTCGGTTTTTTCGAGTTCGACGGCGTGGGCATACGCTTCGTCGAAGGAATCGCCATGCAGCACGACTTCGCCGCCACGCGAACGTACGGCATCGATCTTGATGCCCGGCGTCGAGGTCGGCATGACGATGACGGCCCGGCAGCCCAGCTTTTTCGCCGACAGGGCGACGCCCTGGGCGTGGTTACCGGCCGAGGCGCAGATGACGCCCCGTTTCATCTTTTCGGCCGAGAGGCTGGCAATCTTGTTGTAGGCGCCGCGCAGCTTGAAGGAAAACACCGGCTGCATGTCTTCACGCTTCAGCATGATCTTGTTGCCGACCCGGGCGGAAAGGTTGCTGGCCAGGTCGAGCGGCGTTTCGATCGCCACATCGTAAACCTGTGCATTGAGAACTTTTTCGAGATAATCCGGGTGCATTGCGCGCAACTCATTCAGGCAAAAGGGAGATTCTACGGGTGGAGTGGCTAAACGTCACGGCAGAAAGTGGGCTTTGGGGCCTGCTCGCCGCCAGTTTTCTCTCGGCCACGGTGCTGCCCGGTGGTTCGGAGGCGATTTTATGGGGTTTTCTCAAGCTGCATCCGGCTGAAATGTGGCCGGCATTGGCGCTGGCCACGGCGGGCAATACAGCCGGCGGCATGACTTCCTGGTGGTGCGGTCGCTACCTGCCGCGCTGGCAAAGGCTGGAAAGCCTGCCCTGGCGGGACCAATTGGAACGCTGGGGTAGCCCCGCCCTGCTCCTGGCCTGGTTGCCGCTGATTGGCGATGGCCTATGCGTGGTGGCCGGTTGGTTGCGTCTGCACTGGCTGCCCTGTTGTCTGTTCATGGCCCTTGGCAAGCTGGCCCGCTACTGGCTGGTCGCCCAAACTGTTGTGAGTTCCTGATGCCCCAATCCACCCCGCCAACCGCTGTTTCATTCTGGGAAGCCTTCCGCTTCTGGCTCAAGCTCGGCTTTATCAGCTTTGGCGGCCCGGCCGGGCAGATTGCGATGATGCATCAGGAACTCGTCGAAAAGCGGCGCTGGCTGTCGGAAGGGCGTTTCCTGCATGCCCTTAATTTCTGCATGGTGCTACCCGGACCGGAGGCGCAGCAACTGGCGACCTACATCGGCTGGCTGATGCACCGGACCTGGGGCGGTATCGTGGCCGGGGTCCTTTTCGTGCTGCCCTCGCTGTTCATCCTGATTGCCTTGTCGTGGATTTATGTTGCCTATGGCCATACGACGTTGGTCGCCGGGCTGTTTTTCGGCATCAAGCCGGCGGTGACGGCCATTGTGCTGCACGCCGCCTGGCGCATCGGTTCGCGCGCCCTGAAAAACAAGCTGCTGTGGGCGATTGCCGGGGCTGCCTTCGTCGCGATTTTTGCTTTCGGCACACCCTTCCCGGCCATCGTTCTGGTCGCCGCACTGGCCGGATATATCGGCGGACGGTTCAAGCCGGATTGGTTCAAGGTCGGGGGCCAACATGGGCCAAGCGCCAAGACCTGGGGAGCGGCGATTATTGACGACGCGACGCCGACACCGCTGCATGCGCTGTTCCGCTGGTCGCGCCTGATGACGGTGGCGGTGATCGGCGCCCTGCTCTGGGCGCTGCCAATGGCACTGCTGACGACGACGCTCGGTTGGGCGCACACCCTGACGCAAATGGGCTGGTTTTTCACCAAGGCCGCGCTGCTTACCTTCGGCGGCGCCTACGCCGTGCTGCCGTATGTTTACCAGGGGGCGGTGACGCACTATGGCTGGCTGACGCCGACCCAGATGATCGACGGTCTGGCCCTGGGCGAGACGACGCCGGGGCCATTGATCATGGTTGTTGCCTTCGTCGGCTTCATCGGCGCTTACCAGACGGCGCAGGTGCAGGCGCTGGTCGGGCCGGATTATCTTTTTCTGGGCGGCGCCCTGGCGGCCAGCCTGGTCACCTGGTTCACCTTTCTACCCAGTTTCGTGTTCATTCTGCTCGGCGGGCCGCTGGTCGAGACCACGCACGGCAAGCTGAAATTCACCGCACCGCTCACTGCGATCACAGCCGCCGTGGTCGGCGTGATTCTCAGTCTGGCCCTGTTCTTTGCCCATCATGTGCTGTGGCCGCAAGGTTTTGCCGGCAGTTTTGACCTGGTCTCGGCCATTATCGTGCTGCTCGCCGGGCTTGCCCTGTTTCGCTATCAGCAGAGCGTCATGCGGGTGATTGCCGCCGCGGCGCCGCTCGGGCTCTTGCTCAAGATGGGCGGCGTTTAAGGAAGCTGAACCTTTGAGCATCGGTCCGCGTCTACCTGTCCCCGCGTCCTGCCCCGCAATACGCTAAAATTCACCTTTTGACGGACCCTGGCTGCTTCCATGACCGCCCGCCTGCGCGAAATACCCTACAACTACACCTCGTTTTCCGATCGCGAGATCGTTATCCGCCTGCTCGGCGCCGACAACTGGGCGGTGCTCGACGAGCTGCGTTCCGAGCGCGTCACCGGCCGTTCGGCGCGCATGCTTTACGAGGTGCTGGGCGACATCTGGGTCGTGCAGCGCAATCCCTACCTGGAAGACGACTTGCTCGACAATCGCGATCGTCGCGATGCGCTGGTCAATGCCCTGCACCATCGCCTGTCCGAAGTCGAAAAGCGTCGTGAGGCGACGGAAGGTGAAGATCTGGAGCGGGCAGCCAAGGTCAAGCGCCTGGTCGATGCAGCGCGCAATGCGGTCAATCTGTTTGCCGAGCGCTTCGGCGAAACTTGGGATCTGCGCCGCAAGGTCACGCGCATCCTGAGCAAGCACACGCGCAAGGACAATATAGCTTTCGACGGCCTGGCCCGCGTTTCGCACGTCACCGATGCGACCGACTGGCGGGTCGAATATCCCTTCGTCGTCCTCAATCCGGATACCGAAGAGGAAATCGGCCACCTCGTGCGCGGCTGTATCGAAGCCGGCCTGACCATCATCGCCCGTGGCGGCGGTACCGGCTATACCGGCGGTGCCGTGCCGCTGACGCGTTACGCCGCGGTAATCAATACCGAAAAGCTGATCGATATCGGCCCGGTCGAGGAACTCGTGCTGGCTGGCCATGAAACGCCGTATGCGACCATCCGTACCGGCGCCGGCGTCGTCACCGACCGCGTTTCCGAAGCTGCCTCATTGGCTGGCCGCGTTTTCGCCGTGGACCCGACTTCGGCCAGTGCCTCCTGCATCGGTGGCAACATCGCCATGAACGCCGGCGGCAAGAAGGCCGTGCTGTGGGGTACGGCGCTCGACAACCTGGCCTGGTGGAAGATGGTCGATCCGGACGGAAACTGGCTGGAAGTCGAACGCGTCAACCACAACTACGGCAAGATTCACGAGCAGGAAAACGTCGAATTTCGCCTCAAGCGTTTCGATCCCAGCGGCAAGAAGCTGCTTGGCGAGGAAATCCTCACCATGCCGGGCGCCGCCTGCCGCAAGATCGGCCTGGGCAAGGACGTCACCGACAAGTTCCTCGGCGGCATTCCCGGCGTCCAGAAGGAAGGCACCGACGGCATCATCGTCGCCGCCCGCTGGGTCTTGCACAAGATGCCGCCGGTGGCGCGCACGGTCTGTCTCGAATTCTTCGGCCAGGTCCGCGAAGCGGTTCCCGCCATCGTTGAAATCACCGATTACTTCAAGCCGGGCGGTGCCGGGCATGCGGCCGGCGTCCAGCTCGCCGGGCTTGAGCATCTCGACGAGCGCTACGTCAAGGCGGTCGGTTATGCGACCAAGGCGAAGCGCCACGGGCGGCCGAAAATGGTGCTGATTGGCGATCTCGTCGGCCACGACGAAAACGCCGTCATGGCTGCGGCTTCGGAAGTTGTGCGCATGTGCAATCTGCGCGCCGCCGAAGGCTTTATCGCGGTCAATGCCGAAACGCGCAAGAAGTTCTGGCTTGACCGTTCGCGCACGGCCGCCATTTCCCGTCACACCAATGCTTTCAAGCTCAACGAAGACGTCGTCATCCCCTTGCCGCGCATGGGTGACTACTGCGACGGCATCGAGCGCATCAACATCGAGCTGTCGACGCAGAACAAGCTGGCCTTGTGCGACGCGCTATCGAACTTCCTCAAGGGCGATCTGCCGCTGCATCGCGGCGATACGACGCTCGATACCGATGTGCTGATCGGCGACCGCCGGCAGGCGGCGCTCGATTACGTCGAGGCCGTTCGCCTGCGTTGGGAATGGCTGCTGGAAAACCTCGATCTGCCGCTGGCTGAAGCCGAAACGCGCTTCGCGGCGTATGGCGTGGTTGCGGGCGAACTGACCAACCGTGCCGAGAATCCGACCCTCTTCCACCGCCTGCAGGATTATTCCGTGCGCACGTCGTGGAAGCAGGAGCTGCATGCCCGGCTGGCGAAGATTTTCGACGGTGGCGTTTATCGCCCGATCATCGAACGCATCGAAGCCATCCACAAGGAAGTCCTGCGTGGCCGCGTCTTCGTCGCGCTGCACATGCATGCCGGCGATGGCAATGTACACACCAATCTGCCGGTCAATTCCGACAACTACGAGATGCTGCAGACGGCCAACAAGGCGGTCGAGCGCATCATGCACATCGCCCGTGATCTCGATGGCGTCATTTCTGGCGAACACGGGATCGGCATCACCAAGCTCGAATTCCTGACCGAAGCCGAACTCGGCCCCTTCCGCGCCTACAAGCAGAAGGTCGATCCGGAAGGCCATTTCAACAAGGGCAAGCTGATGCCCGGCGGCGATCTCGGCAATGCCTACACGCCCTCGTTCAGCCTGCTGGGTACTGAGTCGTTGATCATGGAACAGTCGGAAATCGGCAAGATTTCCGATATGGTCAAGGACTGCCTGCGCTGCGGCAAGTGCAAGCCGGTGTGCTCGACCCACGTGCCACGGGCCAACCTGCTCTACAGCCCGCGCAACAAGATCCTTGCCACCTCGCTGCTGGTTGAAGCTTTCCTCTATGAAGAGCAGACCCGGCGTGGCATTTCGCTCAAGCATTTCGACGAATTCAACGATGTGGCCGACCATTGCACGGTCTGCCACCGCTGCGTCAAGCCCTGCCCGGTCGATATCGATTTCGGCGATGTTTCGGTCGCCATGCGCAATTTCCTGCGCAAGCAGGACAAGAAGCGTTTCAGCCCCGGCACGGTGGCGGCGATGACCTATCTGAACCTCAAGGACCCGGCGACCATCAAGCTCATGCGCGGCGTCATGATGGATTTCGGCTTCAAGGCCCAGCGCCTCGCCCACAAGGCGGCCAAGGCGATAGGCCTGATTCAGGACAGCCGCGCCCATCCGCCGGCCACGGTGGGTGCACCGAGCGTCAAGACGCAGGTCATTCACTTCCTCAATCGGCCGATGCCGGGCAATCTGCCCAAGCGTACCTCGCGCGCCCTGCTCGATATCGAGGACGACAAGGTCATCCCGGTCATCCGTAATCCGCGCAAGACAACCGAGGAGTCGGATGCCGTCTTCTACTTCCCGGGTTGCGGTTCCGAGCGGCTGTTCTCGCAGGTTGGTCTGGCCACTCAGGCCATGCTTTACGAAACCGGCGCGACCACCGTGCTGCCGCCGGGCTATCTGTGCTGCGGCTATCCGCAGACCTCGTCGGGCGATGAAGACAAGGGCCAGAAGATCACCACCGACAATCGCGTGCTCTTCCACCGGGTCGCCAATACGCTCAACTATCTCGATATCAAGACAGTGATTGTTTCATGTGGAACATGCATGGATCAGTTGCAGAAGTACCAGTTCGAGAAGATCTTCCCGGGCTGCCGTCTGCTCGACATCCATGAGTACCTCATGGAAAAGGGCGTCAAGCTGGAAGGTGTCAGTGGCACGCGCTACATGTACCACGATCCCTGCCATACGCCGATGAAGGTCTATGCCCCGCTCGCCGTCACGAAGTCGCTGATGGGCCAGGAAGTGCCGCTGACTGATCGTTGCTGCGGTGATGCCGGCTCTTTCGCCTACTCGCGTCCGGATGTCGCCACCCAGGTCAAGTTCCGCAAGCAGCAGGAAATCGAATCGGGTGCCGCCAAATTGCGTGCCGACGGTTTCTCGGGTGACGTCAAGATACTGACCTCCTGCCCGGCCTGCCTGCAGGGACTCTCACGCTACGATGACGATGCGGGTACCAAGGCCGATTACATCGTCGTCGAACTGGCCAAACACCTGCTTGGCGACAACTGGATGGCCGATTATGTCGGCAAGGCCAACACCGGCGGTATCGAACGCGTATTGCTATAATTTTTACCAGTTTTAGTCGCCGACCGTGAATTTGTTCCTTTTTTCACGTCGGCGACTTGTGGTATTTAGTCGACGGTGTATAACTTTTCCTGTCACCGGAGCGATATCGCATGGAAATTGGCACTCAGACCTGCGAATTGTGCAGCAAGCCCGGCGGGACCCTGCTGTGGCGCTCCGACCTCTGTCGCGTCGTCAGGGTCGATGATCCGCACTACCCCGGCTTCTGCCGCGTCATCTGGAACGATCATGTTCGTGAGATGACCGATCTGGAAGCGAGCCACCAGGTGTTGCTGATGCGCCTCGTCCTTGCCGTCGAATCGGTGGTGCGCGAGCTTTTCAATCCGGACAAGATCAATCTGGCGAGCTTTGGCAATATGGTGCCGCATGTCCATTGGCACATCATTCCTCGCTGGCGGGATGACCGGCATTTTCCCGAGCCGGTCTGGGGAAGTGTCCGCCGCGAATCCCCGGTCGTGCGCCCCGCTGTCAGTGATGCGCTGCTGGCCGAGGCCCTCTCTGTTGCGCTGAACAAAATCGATTAGGCTGGGACGAATCATGAATACGACTACCCTTCAATTGCCTGAGATTTCCGACCTGCGCAGCGGGATGGATTATCTTGCCCAGTTGTCCCTGGCCAATCCGGTCGTTGCTGAACGGCAGCTCATGGCTTTCATTGATGCACTGATCATCAACCCGCCTGACGGCGCTGTCCTCCTCGCCTTGCTTGAACAGGCGCGGGTGCCGATGAGCTTCGTCGAAGAGGAAATGGCCCGGCGTTACCACAACAAGGCGATTCCGCTGGGTCACGACGAGGAGTCCTGTTTCCAGCAAGTGGTCACGGCCTGGCGGAAGATGGGCAAGGCCTATGCCCTGTGCGCCCGTCTTGAGGAACCGGCGTCGGCCAGCCCGGAGTTTTTGGCAACCATGGCGCTCATTCTGCATCGCTGCCTCTATTACACCGGGATGGTGATCCTTGAGCACTATCGTGCCCGCCGCGACCTGCCGCCCGGCGTCTGGCTGGACTTGCACGGATTTTACGAAACAGCCGAAGAATGGGGCATTGCCAGTACGCCGGTCGAGGATGTCCTTGAGAACAACCTGCAGGCCACGCACTGTGCGGCCGCCTACCTGACCCTGTTGCTCATCGATATCGCCAGCCCGTATAGCAATAGCGTGCGCAATCTCAACCTGATCCGGCGCTGGGCCGGCATGTGGGCCCCGTTGGTCTCAATTCATAGGCTGGAGGATGATCTTGAGGCACCGGCCTACGTCATCGAGTTGATGAAGGACATGCCCTTGCATCCGACCGCCGTCGCGGAAGATCCCTCCGCCGATACGCGGCGGCTTGATACGACGCGCCTGGGCCTGCAGATCAATCACATGCTGAGCCAGCTTCGTCAGCGCATCACGCCATCGCAGCTCGGTCTTGGCGAGGAAACCAGCGGTCATGTCATCGCGTTGCTCGACCACCTTTCACGGCCCTGGAGCCAGTCCGCCTCGCCACGGCGCTTCCGCCGCTTTGCAACGGGTGGCATTGCCCGCGTGGCGGTGGGGTTCGAAGCAATGCATTTTTGCGTGACGGGCAAGGAATTCGAACAACCGGACTCGGCGGCAGCCTTCACGCGCGGTGAGTTTGACGAGCTATTTACATTCGGCGAGCGAGCCGAGCCTGGGCAGGTTCTGTCCATCAAGCCGCAGATCAGCTTCCCGATTGACGAGTGGGCGGTCATCAACCACTCGGCCAATGGTTTCCGTCTGACCCGCAGTTGTGCCGGGATGCGGATATCGCATGGCGAACTGATGGTCATCTGTCCGCATGACGGCGAACATTTTCTCCTCGCCCGGACGACCTGGCTGATGCAGGAAGATGATGGCGGGCTGATTGTTGGCGTCGCCACCCTGCCCGGCTTGCCGGCAGGCATTGCCGTCCGCGTTGCTGCGACAAAAGAGGGCAACAACGAACGCTTCGTAAGGGCCTTTCTGCTCCCCGCGGTGCCGGCGATCCGCGAAGAGGGATCGATTGTGCTGCCGCCGGGCATGTATCAGGCGAGTCGGGTGCTCGATGTCTATTCCTCGGAAGAGGAGCACTGGCAACTGCGCATGAATCATATTCTCCAGCGCGGCGGCGATTACGATAGGGTCAGCTATCAGGCGCTTTGACGTATGCCGGTAGCGCATGCCGGCGAGTGCGCTAAACTAGCGTTCTCACTCAGGAGAACACTATGGCTGGTATTGATCGGGACACCCCGATACCGAGCGAAATAAAGCTGCACCAGAAATCCCGGAGGCTCGAGCTGATTTACGGCGACAGCGAAAGCTACGCGCTCGATTTCGAGTATCTGCGTGTTTATACGCCCTCGGCCGAGGCCAGGGGCCATGGCCCCGGTCAGGAGACGCTGCAGACCGGCAAGCGCAATGTCGATATTAAAAGTATTGAACCGGTTGGCACCTACGCTTTGCGTCTGGTTTTTTCCGACGGTCACGATAGCGGGCTCTACTCCTGGGATCTGCTCTACAACTTGGGCAAGCACCACGACGAACTCTGGCAGGACTATCTGACCCAGATCGAAACACAGGGGCTGTCGCGCGATATCGACACCTCGTCACGTCCGGCAGCGGGAAGCTGCGGCCATCATCACTGAAATCATGAATAAAGATAAAACCCATTTTGGCTACGAAACCGTCGCCGAGCAGGAGAAGGCCCGTCGCGTCGCCGACGTCTTCGATTCTGTCGCCAGTCGCTATGACCTGATGAACGATCTCATGTCGGGCGGCATGCACCGGCTGTGGAAGTCATTCACCATCCAGCGCAGCGGTGTGCGCGAGGGCTCCCGCGTCCTTGACGTAGCCGGTGGCACGGGTGACCTTTCACTGGCTTTTGCCAAACGGGTCGGCAAGAGCGGCCAGGTCTGGCTGACCGATATCAACAACGCCATGCTGGCTCGCGGCCGCGACCGTCTGCTCGACAAGGGCTACATGTTGCCTGTCGCCCAATGCGACGCCGAGAAACTACCCTTCCCCGATGACTGGTTCGATTGCGTCACCGTCGCCTTCGGCTTGCGCAACATGACGCACAAGGACGCTGCGCTGGCTGAAATGCGTCGTGTCCTGCGGCCAGGCGGCCGCCTGCTCGTCCTTGAGTTCTCGCAGGTGTGGAAGCCGCTGGCACCGCTCTACGACTTTTATTCGTTCAAGGTCATACCGCGGGTCGGGCAGTTGGTGACCAATGACTCAGACAGCTATCGCTACCTCTCGGAATCGATTCGCGTCCATCCCGGTCAGGAAGAACTCAAATCCATGATGGAACAGGTCGGCCTGGAAAAGGTTGAGTATTTCAATCTGGCCCTGGGCGTTGTCGCGCTGCATCGCGGGTTCAAGTTTTAGACGGCATCCATGGAAGCGCTTGAACAGCTGGCCAGTCGTGCCTTGAACCATTTGGTCCGCACAGAAAGCTGGGCCCAGGCTCGCCTTGTCGGGCATTCCGGGGCGCGGATCCGAATTGATGCAGGCCCGTTCAATTTTAGCCTGGGCATTGATCAGCAGGGCTTTTTCCATGCCGCTGACAAGCACGGCGAGCCGGATGTCCGCATCAGCTTGCCATCGGATATGCCGCTTCGCCTCCTCGCCAGCCGCGACGCATTGTTCACGTCGGTAAAGCTGGGTGGATCTGCCGATATTGCCGAAAGCCTGGCCTTTGTCTTGCGAAACCTGCGCTGGGATGCCGAAGCCGACCTGGCGCAAGTGCTCGGTGACATTCCGGCGCGTCGTGTGTCGCTGGTCGCGGTAGGACTGGCACAGGCAATGCAGGATGCCCTGGGCAGAGTGGGCGAGAATTTCAAAGAGTACGCGGTTGAGGAGTCCGGGCTAATCACCGCCAGGCGGGATGTCGACGCATTTGGCCGGGACGTCAATCAGCTTCGGGATGACGTGGCACGCCTCGAAAAGAGGATTTCCCGGCTGTAAATCGTGTCCTGACTCCGCTAAAAATAAAAAAGGCAGCCGAAGCTGCCTTTTTTTATCCGGAAACCGGATTTAGTGCGTGTGCTTGCGCAGACGCTGGATTGCTTGCAACTGGGCAACTGCCTGAGCCAGTTCGGCTTCAGCAGCGGCATAATCCATTTCGGCGTTCCGATTGGCGAGAGCTTCCTCGGCCCGCTTCTTGGCTTCCAGTGCCTTGGCTTCGTCCAGATCGTGCGCACGAATCGCCGTATCAGCCAACACGGTAATCATGTCGGGCTGAACTTCCAGCATGCCACCGGAAACATACACCAGCTCAAACTCGCTCTGGTTCGGCACCTTCAAACGAATGGTACCGGGCTTGATGCGAGTCAGCAGCGGTGTGTGTCGCGGCAGAATGCCGAGTTCCCCGGCTTCGCCGGGAAACACCGCGATTTCCACCAGGCCGGAGAATATCGATTCTTCAGCACTGACGACATCACAATGAACAGTCATAGCCATTACTAGCTCCTATGCGACCTTGCGTTATTACAGCGTCTTGGCCTTTTCGAGGACTTCCTCGATACCGCCTACCATGTAAAACGCTTGTTCCGGCAGGTGATCGTATTCGCCGGCGCAAATGCCCTTGAAGCCCTTGATCGTTTCCTTGAGGGAAACGAACTTGCCCGGCGAGCCGGTGAAGACTTCAGCAACGTGGAACGGCTGCGACAGGAAACGCTGGATCTTACGCGCACGGGACACGGCGAGCTTGTCTTCAGGAGACAGTTCGTCCATACCCAGAATCGCGATGATGTCGCGCAGTTCCTTGTAGCGCTGCAGATTCATCTGCACGGCACGGGCAACGGCGTAATGCTCTTCGCCCACAACCTGCGGGTCGAGCTGGCGCGAGGTGGAGTCGAGCGGATCGACGGCCGGGTAGATACCCAGCGAGGCGATGTCACGCGACAGCACGACGGTCGAGTCCAAGTGGGCGAAGGTGGTGGCAGGCGACGGATCGGTCAAGTCGTCGGCCGGCACATACACGGCCTGGATCGAGGTGATCGAACCGACCTTGGTCGAGGTGATGCGCTCTTGCAGGCGGCCCATTTCCTCGGCCAGCGTCGGCTGGTAGCCCACGGCCGAAGGCATGCGACCCAGCAGAGCGGACACTTCGGTACCGGCCAGGGTGTAGCGGTAGATGTTGTCCACGAAGAACAGCACGTCCTTGCCTTCGTCACGGAAGGACTCGGCGATGGTCAGGCCGGTCAGCGCGACGCGCAGACGGTTGCCCGGCGGCTCGTTCATCTGGCCGTAGACCATGGCCACCTTGGACTCGCCGAGGTTGTCCAGGTTCACGACGCCCGAATCGGCCATCTCGTGATAGAAGTCGTTACCTTCACGGGTACGCTCACCCACGCCGGCGAACACGGACAGACCGCTGTGCGCCTTGGCGATGTTGTTGATGAGCTCCATCATGTTCACGGTCTTGCCGACGCCGGCGCCACCGAACAGACCCACCTTGCCGCCCTTGGCGAACGGGCAGACCAGGTCGATCACCTTGATGCCGGTCTCGAGCAGTTCCTGCGAGGGCGACAGCTCGTCATAAGCCGGGGCCTTGCGGTGGATCGAAGCGGTCTGGTCTTGCGAGACTTCGCCGCGCTCGTCGATCGGGTTGCCCAGCACGTCCATGATGCGGCCCAGGGTGGCCTTGCCAACCGGAACGGTGATCGGAGCGTGGGTGTTGGTCACCAGCATGCCGCGACGCAGACCATCGGACGAACCCAGAGCAATGGTACGGACCACGCCGTCGCCGAGCTGCTGTTGCACTTCCAGGGTCAGTGCAGAACCTTCCATCTTCAGTGCGTCATAGACGCGCGGCATCTGGTTGCGCGGAAACTCCACGTCCACCACGGCGCCGATACACTGAACAATCTTGCCTTGAACTTGAGCCATGATTGAAACCTTAAATATTCTCTAGATTCTGTGAACCCGGCCTCAAACGGCCGCGGCGCCTGCCACGATTTCCGACAGTTCCTTGGTGATCGCGGCCTGGCGGGTCTTGTTGTAGACCAGCTTGAGCTCGTTGATCACGCTACCGGCGTTGTCGGTCGCAGCCTTCATGGCCACCATACGCGCCGACTGCTCGGATGCCATGTTCTCGGCGACTGCCTGGTAGACCTGGGATTCCAGGTAACGCACCAGCAATTCGTCGATGACCGTGGCGGCATCGGGTTCGTAGATGTAATCCCAGTCGTGGCCCTGCTCGCCTTGCTGCAGCTCGGAAATGCTCAGGGGCAGCAACTGCTGCACCACAGCTTCCTGCTTCATGGTGTTGATGAAGCGGGTGTAGCACAGGTACACCGCGCTCACGCGACCTTCGGCATAAGCATCGAGCAGCACCTTGACCGGGCCGATCAGCTTTTCCAGATGGGGCGTATCGCCCAGACCCGTAACATGCGAGACGACCTTGGCGCCGATACGGTTCAGGAAACCCAGACCCTTGTTGCCAATGGCGACCGCTTCCGCAGCCTGGCCCTTGGCCTGGAAATCCTTGAACTGGTTCGTGACCAGGCGCAGCACGTTGGTATTCATACCACCGCACAGGCCCTTGTCAGTCGTGACCACGACCATGCCAGCGGTCTTCGCATCAGCGTTGACCTGCATGAACGGGTGCGTGTACTCCGGGTTGGCCCGGCTCAGGTTACCGACGATCTGGCGCACCTTCTCGCTGTAAGGCCGAGCCTGGCGCATGCGGTCCTGCGCCTTGCGCATTTTGGAGGCGGCGACCATTTCCATGGCTTTGGTGATCTTCTTGGTGTTTTCCACCGATTTGATCTTGCCGCGTATTTCCTTGCCTGCTGCCATTGATGCTCCTTAAACGAACGCTTGCAGCGCCGCTCAGTAAGTGCCAGTCTTCTTGAACTCGGCGATGGCGGAGTTCAGCTCAGCTTCGGCGTCCTTGTCCATGGCCTTTGCAGCTTCCAGCTTGGACAGCAGGGCAGCGTGCTTGTGCTTCAGGTGGGCGTGCAGGCCTGCTTCGAAAGGCAGGACCTGGTTGACAGTGATGTCGTCCATGTAGCCCTTGTTGACGGCGAACAGGGTCGCGCCCATCAGGCTGATCGACAACGGAGCGTACTGGGCCTGCTTGAGCAGTTCGGTCACGCGGGCACCGCGGTCAAGCTGCTTGCGGGTGGCTTCGTCCAGGTCGGAAGCGAACTGCGCGAAGGCAGCCAGTTCACGGTACTGGGCCAGGTCGGTACGGATACCGCCGGACAGGCTCTTGACCAGCTTGGTCTGTGCTGCGCCACCGACGCGCGACACCGAGATACCGGCGTTGATCGCGGGACGGATGCCGGCGTTGAACAGGCTG
>ERZ1034363.147-NODE-147-length-49261-cov-4.284971_pt1 | contig 49261 bp, 52 predicted proteins | sample MGYA00520616_ERZ1034363 | MGnify/ENA primary metagenome ERZ1034363 (study PRJEB33736, sample SAMEA104284506) | Azolla filiculoides | biome: Urban; feature: Water surface; material: Ditch water | place: Netherlands | collected 2015-10-28 | depth 0-0.1 m ...
GCTGCGCCATCATTCACCTGAGAAAGCGGTGTTGCAAAGCCAGGTACGTTGTCTGCCGAAATGCTTCTTTGCTGCTGTGCCAGTTGCGTTACAGAAACAGTATGACTGCCAGTGGTGGCAGATGCCGTTGTCGTGACATTGATGGCCGAAGGCTGGCTGTTTTGTGGCACCAGGGTATTGAATGAACTTTGGTTCTTCAAGTTGCTGAAAGCAGTTTGCAAATCACCCAGCACATACTTGATCGCAGCATAGCCAGAGATGCCACCCTCTGCTTTTGCAACCTTTGTATTGATCTCTGTTTGGCGAGGTGCTTTTTCTGCTTCCACCAAACTGTTGGCCAGTGTATTGACATCAACACCCGAGCCAGAACCTAAAGAACTGATCAGTTTTGCTGCTGCTGATTTAGCGGCTGCATTGCCAGTGGGTGTGCCACTGGCAGCTGTTGCTGCCGTTGTGGTTGCTGTCGTTGCTGTGACCATCATTTATGCCGTCACTGCTTATTTAATGTAGTTAAACAAATTCAACTGACTCACCTTGGCAAAGCTGGCCTGCGCCGCTTCCAAACTCATCATTTGCTGATTCATTTTGGTGATGGCACTGGCGTAGTCCAAGTCTTCAATGGACGACAACGTGGTCTTCAAATTGAGCGCGGTGTCTTCAATCACAGCAGTCTGCTGGTCCACCACATTCAAGTTGGTGCCTACATTGGCGCGGGCCAAACTCACGCCCTGCATCAAGTCGTCTAGCTCGCCCACACCTCTGCGGATGTCGGTGGCTTTGTTGGTGTTCAAACCCGTAATCAGGTTGTCCATGACTTGGAAAAATCCTACGCCCACGGCTTTGCCATCGGCATCCAGTCGCGCCACAGGCACAAACGCATCGGTGCCAGTTCGGTTAATGGGAATGCTGCGCTGATCGCCAACTCGCACGTTCATGCGGGTTTGGTCGCCCATGTACGCGGGGCTGCCGTTGGCAGTTTCTGCAAACGCTGGTTGCTTCACGCGGCTGCCTGAGAACAGGTAGTTGCCGTTGCTGTCTTTGGTGTTGGCCAAGCTGAGCAATTGGTCGCGCAGGGCTTGCATTTCGGTGGCCAGGGCTTTGCGGTCGCCAGCGTTCAGGGTGTCGTTGGCGCCTTGCACGGCCACTTCTTTGGCGCGCACCAGCAGGTCGCTCACGTTTTGCAGGGTGCTGTCTTCGCCTTGAAGGCGTGCTTTGATGGTGTCCAAGGAGCTTTGGTAGCTGTCTTGTTTGTTCAGAATGGATTTCAAACGCTGAATGGTGGCGGCCTGGTTGGGCGCGTCGCTGGCGTTGATGATTTGTTTGCCTTGTGCCAATTGCGCTTGCGATTTGGCCAGCTGGGTTTGCACGTTGCTCATTTGCGCAGAGCCGCGGTCAAATAAAAGGTGGGTTGAAATTTTCATGAGGATTTAGCTTTCACGCACTTCAACGAACTTGCAGCACGCTGTCAAACAGCTGGCTGGCCACTTGCAAAATTTTGGCGGCGGCTTGGTAGGCTTGTTGGTAGCGCACCAGGTCGGCGGCTTCTTCGTCCAAGCTCACACCCGACACTTGGTCGCGGGCGGTTACGGCTTGGTCGTACACCACTTGCAAGGCCGATTGGGCAATGGTGGCTTGGCGGGCAATGTTGCCCATGTCGTTCACGTTGTCGATGTACGACGCCGCAAAGGTTTTGCCGCCACCCATCACGGGCTCAGATTCCAAGTCGATCAGTTGCAACATGTTTTCGTTGTTGCCGGTGCCGTCTTTGTTGCCGTCAATTGTGAACACGTCACCCGCTTTGGGCGCGCTAGACAAAGAAACTTGTATGCCCTGGTAGTTGAAGGCAGGCTCTAGGATGTTGGGGTCGAAATTGCGTGAGGCCACCACGGTGTCGGTGCTCACGTCCACAATGGTGAAGTGGGTGGCTGTGTCAAAGCGCACTTGCAGTGCTTGCGAGCGCATGGCTTGCTTGGCACTCACGGGTGTGCCTGCGTAGCTTGCCGAAATTTTGGCCTCGCCGGCGCCCGTGACAAACACCAAGAGGTCTTCGTTGGGGGTGCCAGAAATGTAGGTGCCTGTTTTGAAGCCCAACTTGGCCAAGTCGGCGGGTGTGCCTTTGGCAAAGCCAAGTTCGATGGGGGTGTCGGTGCCATCAACCAATGCGCGGGTAATGTTCACCTTGCCGCCGTAGTTGCCAGCCGCCAAGCCCAATGCGTTGGGTGAGGCCGAGCTGTCTATGGCAATGTCTTTGCCTTCGTTGCCTGCCGTGTTGGTCAAGATCAAAGAGCCGCTGTCGCCAATGTAGGCGCGCACAGCGGTAGAGCCGCTTTGGCTGTTGATGGCATTGACCAAATCTTGCACGCTGGTTAAACCAGTGGGCACGGCTTTGATGACGGTGTAGCCCCCTGAGGTGCCGCTTTTGAGTGACAGCGGCAAATCCAATTTGATTTGGCTTACGGGTATGCTGATTTCGTTTTTGGCGGTGGCTGTTACGCCAGAAATGCCCGCAGTCGAAATGGTGAAGGCAATGTCGGTGGCTTGCAAAGTGCCGCTGCTTGGCGTAAAGCTGCCCAAGCTCACGCCATTGAGTGTGAACATGCCTGCGGCAATAGACGACAAGCCGGTTTGTATGCGGTCGCTGGTAAGCGAGGCCGCCACACGTGTTTCGGCCACAGTGGTGTGTTTGGTAACGTCTGTTTCCAAAGGGTCCGCTTGCAGTTGCGTTCCCACTGTGGCGCGTGCGCCGTAAAAAACGGCAATGTCTTTGTAGCTGTTGCTGCCGTTTAAATTCAAATAGGCATCGCTGTAGCTGGCGTTGGTGGCAAAGCCATTGGCTTCGGTGAGCACCATGCCTTGCAGGGCGGTGTCGATGGCGGTGCCCGCCAGTTGACGGCCATCGCGCGTAAAAATTTGCAACTGCTGACCGGCATCGGCCTCGCCCATGAAGATGCCGATGTCTTGCAAACCATTTTGAATGGTGGCAACGGCCACCACAGGTTTGGACGCAGTGGCTTTGACCGTGATGGCGGCAGATGCACTGGCATTGTTGGCAATGGTGCTGGTAAGGTCTGCAGGCCCTGTGGTGGGGTCGCCTACATACAACAGGCTGGCATCTGCGCTACCTGTGTTGTTGGGCGCTTCAATGACGCGAAACTGCGCGGCCGCCGAAACTTTCAAGGCATCGCTGAAGTTAACTTTGACAGTGCCTGCCGAGCCAACGCTGCTTTTGTCGATGGTGAACAGGTCGGTGCCGGTGTTGCCATAGGCATCAATGCCCGCCGTGTGAATGGCGTTGACTTCTTTGACAAAGTTGTTGGCCAGCGTGTCAAGTGAACTGCGGCTGCTGCCCAGTACTTGTTCCCTGAAACTCATGATGCCGGCCAGCTTGCCGCCACTCAAACCTGTGAGAGGCGTGGCTTCACCATAAGGGTTCAGCACCAGGCTGACTTTTTCTGGCGCGGCCGAATTGAAGTTGGTGCCCAGCATGAAGGAGTTCACGCCGTCCACCACCACATCGCGGGAAAGGGATGGGCCTAAGCTCACCGTGACTGCGCCGTTTTCTGCGAAGAATGTTTTGATGTGCGCGTAGCTAGACAGATCTTTCAGCAGCACATCGCGCTGGTCTAGCAAGTCGGCAGGTTGCAAGCTGGCCGATTTTTGCTTGGTGAGTTGGGTGTTGACCTGGGCCAATTGCTTGAAGATGGTGTTCATCGAATTGACGTAGCCCTTCACGGCTTCGTCAGTTTCGCTTTGCACCAGGTCCAGTTGACCAGACAACTCGCCAAAGCGAGCGGCCAAGTTTTCTGCGTCGCGCAAAAAACTGCCGCGCATCACGGTAGAGGCGGGGTCTGACGACAAGTCGCGTGCGCCATTGAAGAATTGGTCCAAGGCGCCACTCAGGCCCATGGAGGTGCTGCCCATGATGTCGATCACACGGTTGGCGTAATTGACCATGGGTTCTTGGCTGCTTAAATCGCTGTTGCTGTTGCGCAGGTTCGATTCAACGAAGGTGTCGTATTGGCGCTTGACGGTGTCCACGGTCACGCCGGTGCCCAAATACACGGTGCCCACTTTGGCCACCGGGTTGGCCACCATGACCACTTCTTGGCGTGAGTAGCCCTCGGTCGAGACGTTGGCAATGTTGTTGGACACGGTGCCCAGCGCACGTTGGTACGACTGAACCGCATTGGAGGCGACGCTGACTAAGTCGGTCATGTGCCGCTCCCGCTAAGAGGTCTGGGGGGCAAGTTCAAGGGCAAAATTTGCGTCTTGGGCAAAGCCATGCCGGCGGGTTTGTCGCTCAATTTGTCCATGGCAATGCCCATGGTTTTGGGATGGAGCGACATGCCTTTGGCGGTGGCATTGAAAGCGGCAGGATCTTGCCGCTGTTTGAGAATTTCTGCCGTTGTGGCAATGTTGGCTTGTTGTTGTTCTAGGTTTTTGACCAACATGTCGGCCAGGCCCATGCTGTTCTTTTTGGCCAGCTGCACCGACACCTCTTTGTCAAACATGCCCTCAAAGGTTTCCATGGTGCTCGACTCGGACATCTCGCTTTTGACAATGGATTCGCGCATGGATTTCATCATCATCTGCAGGAACAACGCCTCAAATTGCTGGGCGGTTTCCTTGATGGCACTCTTGGCGTCTTGACGTGCCTGTCCCTTCAACTGACCCAGACCATCAAAGTCGAGGTAGGAGTTGGGGGCAGAAATGTTAGGGGCGTCCATGGTGTTTGTGTGTCTTGGCTGAATCTGTGCTTGTCAAAGAGTCAGCAAGTCTTGTGCCAGTGTGGGTGTCGTTCTTTTGGCTTTAGATCACGATCAATTCGGCGCGCAAGCTGCCTGAGCTTTTGAGCGCTTCCAAAATGGCAATCAAGGAGGATGGCGATGCGCCCACCTGGTTCACAGCGTCCACAATTTGACGCAAGTCGACGCCGGGTTGGAACAAGAACATGGGCTTGTTGGGCTCGGTCACTTTGACCTCGGCGTTTTGCACCGCGGTGGTTTGCCCTTGGCTAAACGGTCCGGGTTGTGACACTTCGTTGGTGGCCGCAATCGAGACAGAGATGGTGCCGTGCGTCACGGCAGCAGCCGTCACACGCACATTGCGGCTGATGACCACGGTGCCTGTTTTGGCATTGACCACCACGCGCGCGGTGGGCTCGCCCGGCATCACGTCCATGTTTTCAATCATGCTCATGAAGGCCACGCGCTGGGTTAAATCTTGCGGCGCTTGCAAGGTAATGGACACACCGTCCAAGGCGCGCGCCACATCGTTGCCAAAGCGGCCGTTGATGGCGTTCACAATGGCGTTGGTGGTGGTGAAGTCGCTTTCGCGCACGTTCAGCACAATGCGGTCGGCTTTGTCAAAAGGGTTGTCAACAATGCGCTCGACGGTGGCGCCCGAGGGAATGCGGGCCGCAGTGGGCACACCCACTGCAACTTTAGAACCTGCCGCTGCGGCGTCGATGCCGGTGGCCGTTAAAGCGCCTTGGGCCAAGGCATAAATTTCGCCATCCACACCGCGCAAGCTGCTGAGCAGCAAGGTGCCGCCGCGCAAGTTGCTGGCCTTGCCGATGGCCGACACGTTGATGTCAATTTTTTGGCCAGGCTTGGCAAAGCCGGGCAACTCGGCCGTCACCATCACAGCAGCCACGTTTTTGATGTCGAGCTTGCCCGAGCTGGTGGCTGTTTCAAAGTCAGACAAAGGGCCTTCCATGCTCACCCCTAAACGGTTGAGCAAGGTTTTCATGCTTTGTGCGGTGAAGGACACATCGGCGCCGTCACCTGTGCCTTGCAAGCCCACCACCAAGCCATAGCCAATGAGCTGGTTGGAGCGCATGGCGGCCAAGGTGGTCAGGTCTTTGATGCGATCGGCCAATGCGCTGGTGCAGCTGAGTGAGAGCGCCAAGGCCAGTGCCATCCAAGGCGCTGTCCATTTGTGTGAGTTGCGTGTCATGAGGGGCTCAATGTTCAGAAGGGCCAAAGTTTCAGCAGGGCACTGGTGCCCCAGCCTGCGCGTGTGGCATTGGCCAAATCGCCGGTGCCGCGGTAAGCAATTTGGGCGTTGGCCAGGCGGCGTGATTGCACGGTGTTGTTGGGCGCCACGTCGTCCGGGCGAATGATGCCGGCCACTTGAATCACTTCAGTGCCTTCGGTCAGTGCCAGTTGTTTTTCACCGCGCAACACCAAGTTGCCATTGGGCATCACTTCCACCACGGCCACGGCCACCGAGCCGCTCAAGCTGGCTTGTTGGTCGGCTGCGCCCGTGCCTTTGTTGGAAATAGAGCCACCCGTCAAGTTGATGCCTTTCATGAAGCCACCCAAACCTGCGCCGTAGTTTTGCAAACCTGTGGGCACCAAGGTGTTGGAAGAATCGCGGGTGATGGTGCCGTTTTGTGTGCGGGCCGCTTGGGTCGACTCGTTCAACAAGACCGTGATCACATCGCCCACTTGAAAGTTGCGACCTTTGCCAAACCAGCTGTCGCTTTGACGGCCCACGTAGATGGCGCCGGTGGCCATGGTTTCGCGCGTGTTTTGAGCGGGGTACACGGGCTCGAATTGAGGGGAATGGGTCATGGCCTGGGGCGGCATGACGCTGGTGCAAGCACTCATGCTCACGGCCAGCAGCGCACTGCTGAGGCACGCCAGGCGGCGGCCCCAAGATGCGCCAATGCGCCAGGTGGATGGGGTGAGCAAGCTCATGGTGCTTGGCCTTACAGGTTGTTGTTGATGAACTTCAACATGCCGTCCACAGCGGAGATGGCTTTGGAGTTGATTTCGTAGGCGCGTTGGGTTTCGATCATGTTGACCATCTCTTCCACCACGTTCACGTTGGACGCTTCCAGCGTGCCTTGCATGAGGCTGCCCGCACCGGTGGTGCCGGGTTGCAAAATTTGGGGCGCGCCTGATGCCGATGTTTCTTTCAGCAGGTTTTGGCCTTTAGATTCCAAACCGCTTGGATTGACAAAACGTGCCACTTGAATTTGTCCAATGACTTGCGAGCCACCGGCGGTCAATTCCACCGACACCGTGCCATCGCGGCCCACCGTGACAGTGGAGGCGGTGTTGGGAATGGTGATGGCCGGCTGGAGCAAAGCACCAGAGGCTGTGACGATTTGGCCGGAGTTGGACAGTTTGAAATTGCCGTCGCGGGTGTAGGCAATGGTGCCGTCGGGCTGTGCAATTTGGAAAAAACCTTCGCCCGTGATGGCCACGTCCAAGGGGTTTTGGGTGTTGACCATGTTGCCCTGTGCGTGCTGCTTTTCGGTCGCGACCACGCGCACACCGGTACCCAGCATCAGGCCGGTTGGGTTTTGGGTGTTGGCGCCAGTTTGGCCACCGGCTTGGCGAATGTTTTGATACAACAAGTCTTCAAAAACCGCGCGATCGCGTTTGAAGCCCGTGGTGTTGACGTTGGCCAAGTTATTGGAAATGACGTTCATGCGCGTTTGTTGCGCATCAAGGCCCGTTTTGGCGACCCACATGCTTGCATCCATGGCGAGCTCCTTTAATTTGTTAGTTCGTTACTTGAAGTTCAGCGCTGTCTTAACCCGAGGCGCGCATCATGCTGCCGCCTGCTTCGTCAACGTCTTTGCTTTGTTTGATCACGTTCACTTGCATCTCAAATGAACGGCTTTGGTCCATCAACTTCACCATCACTTCCATGGCATTGACGTTGGAGCCTTCCAAGGTTTGCGGTGTCAGGGTGGTTAACTTGCCAGTGACAGGAATGTCTTCGTTGGATTTGCCCACCACGCGGTACAAGCCATCTTCGCGGCGCTCCAATGAGGTTTGGCTGGCGTCACGCAGCAAGATGCGGTCGATCAAGACCGGTGCGGCCACACCCACTTGCGCGGGATCGGTGGCATACACCGAGCCGTCTTTGTTGATGTTGACCAAGAAGCCTGGCGGAATGGTGATGGCACCACCCCCTTGGCCGCGCACCAATGCGCCTGTGCTCATTTCCAGCACGCCATTGCCGTTGAGTCTTAAATCACCACGGCGTGTGAAGGCCAGCTCGCCGTTGGAGGCGGTCACGCCCATCACGGCTTGCTCGTCCATGGCCACATCCAAGTCGCGGCCTGTTTTAATGATCACACCGGGCTTCATGTTGATGTTGTCGGTGGCAAATGATTGCGGTTGCAAACGCGACTCAAAACCCGCACCTTGCACCTTCAAGGTCAGCATGGCGGCTTCAAAGCTTCGCTTAAAACCAGGCGTGGCAACGTTGGACAATTCGTTGGTCGTCATTTGGCGGGCAGTGCGCCCTTCATTGATGGCGGCTGCAGCGTTAAAGGCTAAACGGTCCATGTTGAATTCCTGGTGTTAGGTCAGAGCGTGTGCTGCTTATGAGCGCAAGTTAATGATGGCCGAGGTCATCGTGCTAGAGGTCTCAATGGCTTTGGCGTTGGCTTGGAAGTTACGTTGCGCAGTAATCAAATCGACCAGCTCTTGTGTCAAGTCCACGTTGGCGCGTTCTGTGGCGCCTGCGCGCAATGTTCCAAAACCAGCAGAACCTGGCGTGCCCAAAATGGGTTTGCCAGAAGCCGCAGAGGTCAAGAAGCTAGAGTCACCAATCTGACGCAAACCCACAGGGCTTGAGAAGTTGGCCAGCAAAATTTTGGCCAGTGATTTTTGGGAGCCGTTGGAGAACGAAGCGCTGACCAAGCCATCGTTGCCGATGGTCACGCCCACCAAGTCACCTTCAGGTGCGCCGTCTTGTGATTGAGACAAGACCGCAAACGCAGAAGAGAACTGCGTTGAAGCAGAGTAGTCAATGTTGATGGTCAAAGCACCTTTACCACCTGCCAGGTACACCGTTTCCAACTGTGTGCCTTCGACGGGGGAGACCAAGTTACCACCGGTGTCAAAGGTCAGTTCGCCTTTGTCCAAGTAAACCGGCGACCATGCGGGCAGACCAATGTAGCCATCGCTGCTGGTGGTTTCATTGCCTTCGCCGTCGATGTACTTGGGCTGAGGCGTGCCGTTGACGTAGTCAATGTGCTGGGTGGGTTGAATCCATGTGGAGGTGGTGCCGCGACCGGCTTCAACCGCGGACAAGCCCCAAATAGGTTCGCCAGAAATTTTGATGAATGAGTCAGAGCCGGTGGTGCCGCTGGTGAATTTGAAAGCCTTTTTAACGGGGTCAAATTCAACTTTCACGCCATTAATTTCTTTGGGCGTGAGGCCGTCGGTGCGCACTTCAACCATGCCATTGATTTTGGTTTGCAAGGCGGCTGTGAACTCGGCCAATGAATACTCGCCAACATCGACGGTGACGGTGGCTTTGATGCCGTCAACCGTCACGATGAAGTCGTTGTTGATGTCTTCCACTTTAAAGTTGGTGGCGGTGTTCACGGTGGGCGTAGAGCCATAGGCCACAGCAGGCGTTGACTCAATACCGCGGGTGGCCACAGTTTCTGTGAGTTTGGAGTCGACAGTCAGCCCCAGTGCCGTGGTGACATTTGCATTGACAGCGGTAATGGCCACACTGGAGGCATCGCCGGTGGTGCCAGACTGAACCACAAACTTTTTGTTCACAGCATCAAACAAGACCTTCATGCCGTAGCGTTCGCCGCCCGTGACCGAGCCAGAAGTGCGTGGCACGCCAAAACCCTTGATCAATTGGTTGGTGGCCTCTTCTGCAATCATGTCGCCAGTGATCAATTTGGTAGAGGGAACCACCGAGTTGAGTTTTGACAAGTCAACCGAAACGGGCACACCGCTGCCGTCCACATCGACTGAAAATGCATTGGCAACCAGCAGGCTGGACAAGCTGGCGCGTGCTTTACCTTCAATCCAGTTGTAGCTGGTTTCAGGCACGGCAGCGCCTGTCACTTCGGCCGCTTGTGAAATTTTCTTGGCGGTCAATTCATCCAAAGAAAACAGTTGTGTTTTGGCGGTGGTCAATTCGTCTTTGATCAAGCTGTAAGGCTTGGTCTGGCCGTATTGGTTCACATAAATTTTTTCATTGTTGGCATCGGTGGCCTGAACCAATGAAGCGTCCACTTGGTCCTCGCCCACGAACACGTGTGTTTGCCATTTGTTGAACGGCACATCCTGGTTGGCATTGGCTGTTTTGACGTAATAAATGGTGGCCAAATAACCGTTGCCACCGTTGTCGTACACCGTGAAGGCGGTTGACTTGTTGTACGTTGAGGGGTTGCTGCGGTTGAAGGTGTCGGTAATGACTTCCGCGTCGGCTGGGAAGTTCAAACCCAAAGACACCAAAGAAGTTTGCTTGGCATCGCCCGATGTTTTTTGGGGAATGGTCAAGACCACGCGTTCGTTGATGTTGGCAGATCCGGTGGAGTCCACGGTTGCCGCCATCAAACGTTGGCCGGAAGAGTTCACCACGTTAAATTGTTCGTTCAACAAGAATGAACCGTTACGCGTGAACAGCTCTTGCAAACCATCGGCCGAGCGCATGGGGAAGAAACCGTCACCGGTCACGGCCAAGTCAAGCGCGTTGGACGAGAACGAAATATTGCCCTGCGAAAATTCTTGCGACACTTGTTTCAGAGACACACCCTGACCCACTGTTGAAGAAGCTTTTTGCAAAGGCGAGGTTGCAAAAATGTCACCGAAGTCAGCGCGTGAACGCTTGAAGCCTGTGGTGCCCACGTTGGAGATGTTGTTGCTGGTCACGCCCAACATGGCGGTGGCCGCATTCAATCCGGTCAGCGAGGTATAGAAAGACATGGTGAATAACTCCTAGGTTTGAGTTGAGTCTTGTTTAAAAGATTCTGAGAATTTCGTTCAGTGGCTTGAATGGCTTAAGTGACTTAAGTCCCAATCCGCTGCACATCGGTCAGCTTGACGGACTTGCCGCCCGCGACTTCGAGCAAAATGGTTTTGTCGGCTTGTTGGTTCACGCCTGTCACGGTGGACAGCACGTGCACCGAGGGCTTGGTGGTTTTGCCTTGGCTGATCACCGTCGCTTTGAAGGTGTAGTTGCCGGCGGGCACTTGGCTGCCAGCATCGCTGGTGCCGTCCCACACCCAAGGCATGTCGCCAATGCTTTGCGCGCCCATGATTTGGTTGGCCACCAATTGACCCTTGTCGTTGAACACTTCCAGCTGCACGCCTTCAGCACCCGTGGGCAAGCTCACAAAGCCTTGTGCGGCTTTGCCGCCTTCCGTGATGAGGGCGGGCGCATCGGCCACGGCCACTGTTTTGCCAATCATGCTGGTGCTGCTCATCATGCGCTCGCCGGCCATGCTGTCGACATAGGCCTTCAGCGTTTCCGACATGCCGGTGGTGGCTTCCAGTTGTGAGAACTGCGCAAGCTGCGCCACGAAGGCTTCATTCTTGACGGGGTCCAGTGGATCTTGGCATTTCAATTGGGTGGTGAACAGCGTCAAGAAATCTTTTTGGCCCATGCTGGCCGATGTGCCCGACTTGGCCGTCAGCGCTTCGTTGGCGGCATCGAGCGTTGTCTTGATGCCTGCCGGTGCATTGATCTTGGCGCTGGCGTTGGCGGTTGCCGCGGCAGCGTTCAAGCTGTTGTTGGTAGACAAGGTCATCATGGTGCAGTGTTCCTAGTGGCTGTGGGGCACGTGTGTTTTAAGTCTTGATGATGTCGATGGTGCGCATCAACATCTGACGTGTGGTGTTGACCACTTCGATGTTGTTTTGGTACGAGCGGGCCGCAGCCATCATCTCGACCATCTCGGTCATCTCGTTCACGTTGGCCAAGTACACGTAGCCATCTTTGTCGGCCATGGGGTTGCCAGGGTCGGACATTTTTCGAATGGGCGCAGGGTCGTCGGTCAGTTTTTCAATGCGCACACCGCCGGCATAACCTTGCTCATGCGGTTTTTGCTGTTGTTCCAAAATGGTTTTGAACATGGCGCGTTTGGCGCGGAAGGCTTCGCCCTCATTGCCCGACACCGTGCCCGCATTGGCCAAGTTGGACGCGGTGGTGTTCATGCGGGTGGTCTGTGCATTGAGCGCAGAACCTGCAATGTTGAAGATGCGATCAAGTGACATGCTTAATCTCCCCGCAATGCTCGGCGAATACCGCTGACACGGTTTTCGAGGATGTTCAAAGTGGCTTGGTAGTCGGCTGCAACTTGACCAAACTTGGCCTGCTCAACGTTCATCTCAACGGTGTTGCCGTCAAAAGATGCATTGAAAGGCACGCGGTATTTCTCGCCCCCTGGGTTCTCATCCATGGGGATGCTCAAGTGCAAATTGTTGGTGGTGTTGAGCGAGGCTTCACGCGATTGTTTCAACACCGACGCAAAGTCAACGTCTTTGGCTTTGAAGTGAGGCGTGTCAGCATTGGCAATGTTGCGTGAGAGCACTTCCATGCGCTTGCTGCGCAAGCCCAAGGCCTGCGCGTGGACGCCCAGTGCGTTGTCAATCATGTTCATGATGTGCTTCCTTTCACGTTGTTCACATTGCCGGTAAACCGACAGCTCAAAGCATTAAAGTTCTTTGCAATGGGTTCGATTGCAAGAGCCGTGCCATGCTTTTTGCGTCTCAAAACGGCAATCTCTTGCCGCTTTGGGCGAGTCAGAGCAGGCGCGCGCTTAGCGCAGCCAAACTTTGGGGGCTTCAACCGCGTCATAGTCGGCGGCCTTTTGAACTTGCAAGCGAATGCGAGCGGCCGAGCTGGGGTTGTTGTCTGTTGCAGGGTTCAACGCATTGTGGATGGCGTTGGCAACGTTGTTGCCCGCTGAGTTGCTGCGGTAGTTTTTAAAGCTCAGTCGGTCGGAGGCGTTTTGCATCAAGCCCTGCGAAATGGATGCGCGGGTCATGGGGCCTTGGGGGTCGCGGCCTTCGTACAAATACTTGGCTTGCTTGCCCGGAATGCCCAGGGGTTCTTCGGGGCGCTTTTCGCTGCGAGCGGCAGGTTGCAAGACCGCCAAGTACAGCTCGTCCAAAGGCACCGCACCTTCTTTTTTCAAACCCACTTTGTCAAAATAGGTGTCGACCAAATGGAGTTGTTGGTAAACGCTCAAACCCAAAATGGACTTGGGCGCTTTGCCAAAGCCCACTTCAGCAGCGCCGCGATCGGGGCCGTCGCAAAACTGAATGATGCCGTGGCAGCGCGTATTGGAGGCCTGTGGGTTCATGCCATCGCTCTCCATCAAGGTCAGGCGCGCAAAGTCATCGGGCGAGAATTTGTGTTTGTTGGCCACTTGCAAAACTTTGTTGTAAACGTCTTGCTTTTCGACCTTCGGAATGAAGCCGCGGGCAACGGCGCGGTCCAGCGTCTGGCTGAGCACCGGATGCGCCACCGCGTTGATCACATTGGCTTTGCTCAAAGCCGCCGTGGTGCTGAGGGGCTGCGCTGCAGTGTGACTGAGAGGCTGCGCCGCGGTGTTGGCTGCTTGTGGGTTGGGCTGTGTTTGACCCGCTTGCCATTGGTTCAGCATGTTTTGCAGCTGAAGCTTTTGACCGGGAAAAATGGCATTGGGGTTTTGAATGCCACTGTCTGCGGCCAAGGCCTGCGTCCAGCGGAATTCTTCGGCGGGGCTGAGTTTGACCCCTTGGCGTTGGGCTTGGTCTCTCACAATGCTGGTCAGGGTGTCGCCAGCTTGAATGACTTTGACATGGGGCGATTGCATCTGCGACATGGCCGTTGAAAAGCCAGGACGCGACACAGCCACCGAGGTGGCGCTGGTGCTGCCCACAGGGGTCTTGGGTAAGTTGGACTCAATTCTCATGATCGTGGCATCTTTATTGCATGAACTCCGGTATGTTCAATCCAAGTGTCAAAACCTCTACACCTGCCTCAGCCTTGATGCAAATCCTGTGCCTGACGGTTTTTTGGCTGTGGACACTGACCTTGCCCGCGCAGGCCCAGCCCGGCGCGGCCGCCAATGCCAAAGTGCAGGCCAGTGCGGCCGCCGAATCGATGGCCACCCAAGTGCGCCAATGGATGGCCCAAAGCCATGGAGGCAGCCCCAAAGATGTTGTGATTGCCCCACTGGACGAGCGCTTGAAAATTCAGGGCTGTCAAAAACCCTTGGCCATGGACCATCCGTTTGCGTCCAAAGAAACCTTGCGTGTCCGTTGCCCAGAGCCTGTGTGGCAACTCTATTTACAAGTCAGCGTGCCGCAGGGGGGCTATTCGTCTCCAGCAGCACCCGCTGGCGCAACGGTCGCAACAGCCGCAACGCCCAGCATCGGTGGCAAAACCATGGTGGTGGCCAGGCGCTTGTTGCAGCGCGGCGCAATTTTGCAGCCCGACATGCTGGAAGAGGTTCAAGCTTCCCCGGGAAATGCCGATACCCAAGTACTGAGTACTTTGAAAGATGCCCAGTTTGCGGAGTTGACCCGGGACATCGCGGCGGGTCAGCCGCTGCGGGTGTCGGACATCCGTCGTGCGGTCATGGTGAAACAGGGCCAAGTGGTGATGCTTTCCATTGGCAACAAGACAGATTTCCAGATCACGATTCGCATGGAAGCCATGCAAGACGGTCGTTTAGGCGACCAGGTCAAGCTTAAAAACCCAGAGTCGGGTCGGCAAGTTTCGGGTGTGGTCACAGGACCGAACATGGCAAAAGGCCTTTGAGATGGCCAAAATCCAATGTTTTTGCCCTCAAACCCTGAATATTTTCAAAAAATGATTCAAGTTCTAGAATCTACTGTCGATACTGAGCATGTCCAACCCTCTTTTTGAAGGTTGATGTGAGAAGAAATTAGAAAGTGAGCCTGGTATGACCGATGCAATTTCAAACTATGGACAGCGCGCCCAATCGGACGCGTCGTTGCGCAGCGCATTGGACAAAGCCAACCGCAAAAGCAGCGCGCCCCCCAGCGACCCCAGTGCCGCTGCCGCACCCAGCGCCAAGTCGCCAGGTGCCGATGAGCTGCATTTGACCAACGTGGCCGCGCGTGCCATGGCCGAGCCCGACTTTGACCGCGCCAAGGTGGAGTCCATCAAGCAAGCGATTCAGGACGGTCAATACCCATTGAACCCCCGCAAAATCGCTGAAAGTTTCCACGCCATTGAGCAAATGATTCGTGAGTGAGCAAGCACTGACTGTTTCTGACCAGCTGGTCCAGTTGTTGGCTTTGGAGTTTGAAGCTCTGAAGAGCCAAGACCTGGACCGGTTCGAATCTTTGCAACCCGGCAAAAACGACTTGCTGGCCGAATTGGCCCAGCTGTGTCCCCCCGCAGACGATCTTCAAAAACTTCCCCAATGGGATGCGCTGCGCGAGCGCCTCATTGAGTGCCGAGACTTGCACCGCCGCAACGCGGTCTTGATTGAGCGCAAACTCGACACCATTCGCAGCGCCCTTCACAGCTTGCGTGCTGGCGAATCTGGCAGTCCGGTGGAAGTCTATGACCGCTTAGGTCAGGTGGCCCGTTTCAGTCGCGGCCGCGGTTATCAAGAAGTTTGATTTTCATCCCCAGGGCGCATGCCCTTGAGCCAATACACCCAAGACAAGACCACCGCCACGGCGGTATAGAGCTCTTGCGGAATCTCTTGGTCCACATCGAGTCGGCTTAAGAGGGCCAGCAGTTGGGGGTCTTCTGAAATGAACACGCCTTGTTTGCGCGCCTCGTCAATCATGCGCCAGGCCAAATCGTCGTCGCCTTTGGCGGTGACCACGGGCACAGGATTTTTGCCATAGGCAAGGGCCACAGCTTGACGCATGTAACGGCTCATGCGGACACATCCACCACCAAGCCACGGCCTGAGGGCGTCCAGTCGCTGACCTCTGCAGGTCGTGCGCCGTGCACCACTTGAAAGGTGCGCAAGGTCAGACCTGCAGCGCGCAGTTCATCGCCCAACAAATGCGAGCGTGTTCTAGCTTGTGTGACCACGTTGGCGTGCTCGGCCCACATCGTCAACTCGATGTGCTGGGCATTCATCAGCTGCGTTTTGAGCCATACCGGCCCGAGATCTTCGGTTTTGGAATGCACGTTGACGGTCAGCACCGGCTGCTCGCCTTCTTGGCGCGGGCCCCGGCGCACTGTGAGCTCAACGGGATTGGCGTCTGCAAAAGGCAATGTCATGCTGAACAAGACTTCTTGTTGTGCTTGTGCTTGCACGGCCTGCACTTGGCTGGCTTCAATGTCATCGACGGCTTGTGTGAGTTTTTCCACCAACCCGCTGTCGGCACTGTCTTCGCTGGCCGCAGTCAGGCTCAATTCACCAATGAGTTTGCGCAGCAATTGTTTGGGGTCTTGGACGGGCGCTTGCATGCCGCGGGCCAACCAAACTTCGGCGCCCATCGCGCCCATCATGGCTTGCCGCAATGCACCTGGGGTGAGTTGCGACATGGACAGTTGCAAGCCGCGCCATTGCGCCTGAAGGTCGGGGCGCTGCACCGAGCTGAGCAACGCGTCCAAGGTGCCAGGTTGAAACAACTGTGGCAAGGCCGTGTTGACGCTGGGCCTGTACAGCAAGGTGGCAATGCGCGAGACCAAGGGTTGCGTGTTGAGGGGCACCAAAGCGCCACCTTGCGCGCGCAGCCAAATCGATTCGCCCACTTGTGACGCTTGCAAGCCTGGCAATGGCAAGCTTTTGCCCTGCAACACCAACATGGGTTGGCCATGTTGTGACTTGACGGCAGCTTGAATCACTTGGCCATCTTTCAATCCCAATTCTGCCGCTGGGCTGCCCTGTAAAGGCAGCAATTTGCCTTCCAGAAAAATGGGATGGATGCGGCCGGGCGCTATCAGCGCCTCGGCCCCCGAGATCACGGGAACCGGACCCAGTGCTTGCGAGCGGAAGGGTCGCGAGCGGAGGGGCCGGAGTCATATGTATCGGGAGATGCCGAAAAGGGTTGCAAAGCCGTCCGCACCAGGTGGGCGTGGTCTGGCACTTGCAGAACCGTGCCAGCTTTGATGCGTTGCTGCGGATTGCCAGTCATCACTTTGGGGTTGGCGTCGACCAGCGCCTTGCGCAGCACTTGTGCGTTCAAGGGGCTGTTGGCGTAGACCTTTTGGAGCACTTTGTCGATGGGGGTGCTTTGGCTCACGGTGTAAGACGCGACGGCAGGCGCTGGCGCATCGGGAGCTGCGGCCATGGCGGCAGTGGTCATCAGGCCCGACAGGCCTGACAGGCATGTCAAGGCTGTCAGGCTTGACGCAAACCATGCTGCAGCCACAGGCCTGGTAACGGATGAAACAGTGCGTGATGAAGAGGTCATGGCAAGCTCGTAGGTTTCAATGTCGTCGGTTTTAATAGGGCGTCATGACAAAACTGGCTTGGGTGTTGGCCGCTGTTTTGACTGTGCGTTTGTGGTTTGTTGCAGAACGCTGCGGTGTGATGCTGGGCTCTTTGACCCAGGTGTCGGTTGGCCATGCACGCCACTCGGCTTGCGCCGCTTGGGCGGGGCCGGCCAGCACCACCAGCTGTGAGTTGTAGGGCGTGACGGCTTGGACGCGGGCCAGCAAGGTTTGCGGCGCACCCTCTTTGCCAAGCAGCTCGGCTGGAAAGCGTGCGGGATTGGCCACCAGCCATTCGTCGCCTTTGCGGACACCCGCCATCGCGCCGGCATTGATTTGAATTTGATCCGACACAACGGCGGTCACCACCGGATGGATGGCGTGGCAGCTGAGCCATTGTTCGGCCGATGCGCGCCAAGTTTGAAGTTGGGACTGAATCAAGGCCATGCTGGCATTCGATAAGCGGGGGGCAGACCAAGCAGGACGGTCAACTTCAATTTGAAGGCTGGTGCTTTCTTCAAATGTTTCGGCTTGGCCATCGTGGCGGCTCAATTGAAAATCCAAGCTCAGTACCAGCGCATTGCCCGTGTTGCCCAGCAAGCCTTCGAGGCCATTGGCTGGCAGGGCTTCTGTGCGAATTTTCAAATGGGCTTGCCAAGGCAATGTGGTTGGGCGATTGCCAATCAGGGCGCGCTCGTAGGCGCTCATGTGGTTGGACATGGAAGCCGCCGGCAAGTTGTTGACGGCACGCCAAGCACGTGCCTCGCCAGCGGCACCCGCTTGCTGCACCCATTGGGTTTGCAATTGTGGCAACAAAGACTGCAACACCACCGGATGGGCTGAGGGCTCGATGGCCATGCCAAAGTCAATCAGGTGATGCATGCGCTCGCTCATTTGAGGTGTGCATGCACTGGCCATCACCGCCTCGCTTTGAGGCGTGAGGTCTTTGGCGTAGTTGGCCGCGGTGTCCATTAACTTTTGAAACTTCTGCACGGCGCCTTTGAAGCCGGTTTCCTTGACGGCTGCACTGGTGCTGGTTTTGGCCGTCGCGGCAGAGGGGTACTGCAAACGGGCTTTGGCCTGACCGGTTTCGTCGCGGTCAAAGCCTGCCACGCGCACGGCTGGCACGTTCAAGCTGTTTTTGAAGGTGCTGTTCTCACGCAGACTGCCTTGCGCGTCAAGCCAGGTGGTGGTGGCGACGCGTGTGGGGGTTTGCAAAGACGCATCGACCAAACTTTGTCGAATGGCATCTAGGCGTTCTTGCGCAGTCAGGGGCGCCTGCGCGGCTTGAACCGATCGGTTGACGGGCTGCGATTGCGCGTGGGCTTGCAAGCTCAGCGCCCCGGCCACCAGGGCCAGTGCCAACGTGTTCATGCGGGAGGCAGGCGTGCGCATGATCAACGGCCTCGTGCAGCCAACTGACCCATGTACAAGATGCGCAAATCTTGCACCACATCGCGGTCCAGTGACAAAGTGGTTTCGTAGGTGTCTTCGCCCACTGGGGCGATGCTGACCAAACGGGCACCATAAATGACGCCCTCTACTTTGGCGCGAAAGGTGTCATTGGTCACCACCATGTCGGCCACCGTGGAGCTGGCGTCCAGTTGTTGACCGTAGACCTGTTCGGTCAAGTTGCGATAGGCGTCCAGTTTGGAGGCGCGAATGGCCATCAAACGTTGTTGCGCAGGATTGCGGTGATTTTGAACCGCCACCACAGCGTAGCCTGTGGCCGTGATGGTTTCGCGCTTGTCCACCAAGGGGGCGGACATGGCGGTGGCATCCTTGGCCGAGGTGGTGGGCATTGCCAAATTGATGGACTTGCAGCCTGTGAGGGCGGCCAAGCCAATTACCAAGCAGAGGGAGGTCACGCGTTTCATGTTCAGTTCCTTGTTAGAGGTGGGACTCGAAGTCCGTCTCCCTCTGATTCGGCATCAACTTGAGAAGCTTGAGGGCTGGCCATGCGGCTTGTTGCAAAAAGGCGATGGCGGTGTGACGGTTTTCCGACATTTCTGTGTTTTTGCGGCCAAATTGCAATACAGTGGTGTCTTGAAAAATTTTCAGACCACCCCGTCGCCCCTTCATGGCTAAAAAGAGTCTTGCCAAAGCTTTCATTGGCGCCAGCGCTGGCGCCGAAGCCATTCGGCACTTGATCGAACGGGTTGCTTCGTCCAACGCCACGGTCTTGATCACTGGCGAAAGCGGTACGGGCAAAGAGTTGGTGGCGCGTGCACTGCACGACCAATCCGACCGATGTGGCGGAAATTTTGTCCCCATCAATTGCGCCGCCATTCCCAAAGATCTGCTCGAAAGTGAATTGTTTGGTCACCGCAAAGGCGCTTTCACGGGCGCCATGGCCGATCGCATCGGACGCTTCGAGCTGGCCCATGGCGGCACCATTTTCTTGGACGAGATTGGCGATTTGTCTTTGGACATGCAGGTCAAGCTGCTGCGTGTTTTGCAAGAACGCAGCGTCGACCCGGTGGGCGGTCTCAAGTCGGTGGAAGTCGATGTGCGGGTGGTGGCCGCGACGCACCGCGACTTGGAAGCCGAAATCGAAGCGGGCCGGTTTCGCGAAGATTTGTATTACCGCCTCAATGTGTTGCCGCTGAACACGCCTTCTTTGCGCCAACGCGCACAAGACGTGCCCGCCTTGTTGACACATTTTGCCCAACACTTTGCCGTCAAGGGCCAGACACCCGTGACCTTTGCCACAGACTTTCTGGAAGCCCTGAAAGACTATGCGTGGCCTGGCAATGTGCGGGAGTTGTCCAATTTGGTCGACCGCTTCAACACCTTGTTCAGTGGCCAGCTGCTCAGTTTGGCGTCGGTGCCGTCGTCTTTGTTGCCCAAGGGTTTGCGTATTTTGCAGGCCGAACGTGTCAGCACGCCCATTGCCGATTCGCTCGAAGTGGTTGCGCCTTTGAGTGCCAAAGAGTTGCATCACAGTGCCAACGCCGACGTGATGAACCCCTTTGCCAATCCTGCACCCCCTCTGGCCATGGATTTGCACAACGAAGTAGAAGACATCATCATGCTGGCGCAAGGCTTGCCCAGTTTGCCACCTGAAGGCCTGTCGTTGAAAGACCGCCTGGCCGACATTGAGCGTGACCTCATTGTGCAAGCCCTCAACCGCACCGATGGCAATGTGTCGCAAACTGCGCGCTTGCTGAATTTGCAGCGCACCACCCTGATTGAAAAACTCAACAAGTACGACTTGAGACAAGGCACACTGCCTGTGGCCAGTTCGGATTCAGACAAAGACGCCGCCTAAGCGCGTTCTTTGCCTGGGTTGCATCAAGGCTTGGTGCTCAATACGCCGCTGGCACCTGCCGGACTGGTGTCTTGTTGTGCCCGTGGATATTGAACCATGCGTTCGCGTTGTTTGGCGGCCGCCAGCGCGGCTGCATTGGCGGCGTTGGTGTTGGCGGCAGCTTTTGCTGCAGCCGAGTTGTCAACGGCTTGACGCTCTTTTTGCAAACGCGCCAAGGCTTCCATTTCCTTTTTGAAGGTGCCGGTTTCGCCCACGGCACCTTGCAGGCCATTGACCTGACCCGCCAGTGCATTCAAGGCTCTGGATTGCTGAATGAAACGGCCTTCCAAAGATTTGACCTGTGCGGCCAATATCTGGCCTTTTTCGCCCACTTGCTGGGCGGTTTTTTCGGGCACGCTTTCGGCGTTTTTAATGGCTTCGTTCAGACGCGTTTCCAAGGTGCCTTGCATTTTGGTGATGTCGTCTTGTTTTGACACCATGGCTTGCAGGCCTTCATTGACCGAGCCCACCAACTCCATCGAGTCGTTCAGTTCGACCACGTGTTTGCTCAAGGCCGCCAGCATGGCGTCCATTTGGGTGATGCGCGATTTGAGGCTGAACACCACCGTTGCGAAAATGATCGCCACCAAGACCATCAAGCCGCCAGAAATTCCCAACAAGAGTTGTGTCTTTTTCTTGTTGTCTTGCATCAAGGCTTCAAGATTCTGAGTGGCCTTTTTCATGTTCTCGCCAGCACCCACGGCCAAGTTGGCCGAACGCGTGGCCAGTTCGGCCGACTCGAGGGCCACCATCTTGATGCCCTCCAGTTCATCGGTGTCGGCCATCACAGGCGCGGGCGCCGCATGATCTTCGTGGTGATCGTGCCCGCCGGTGGTGGGGTGATTGCTCATGGCGAATTCCTTTACTCAAGCTTGTCCAGTCGCGCACGCAACTGGTCATTCTCGATTTTGAGATTGATAACGCGAGCCGGAAAGTCCATCTCTGGCTCTGCTTCGAAAACCGGCTCTTGAAGGTCGACTGCCGCCACTGTGGACGCAGCTTTACTTTCAATAGCATCGGCACCAGTTGCTTTCTCTTGAGGCTTGAGGATGCTGTCCAACTTGCTGACATCGATGGTTTTGCGCGCAGCCGGTGGAATTTTGACCTCGGTTTCGTTGGCCACAAAGCGATCGGGCAGGTCGGCGGCACTCTGATGTCCCTTGTAGTTGGGGTCTTGGGCGTTGACGCTCAAATTTTGATCGGCCGATTGGCTGACGCCGCCATCCATCACCATGTGCTCGACAGCATGTTGGTCGGGATCGGCCAAGACTTTGCGCACGGCTGGCGCACCTTCTTCCCCTTTTTTGCCCACGGCCACGTTGGTGCCTTCCGGCATGGTGACTTCGTGGGGGCGATCACTTTTGATGATCAGTGGCTCGTTGGACTGTGGGGTATCGCTCATAGGTGTTCCTGACTTTAAGTCGTCATCAATTTGCCGCTGGCATCAAACTGCATGGAGGCCGGTACTTTGGGTTGCGGCTTGGGCATTGGCGGCACGCCCGGGCGGATGTCGGCCAAGCTGAAGACATACGCAATGACTTGCGCCACGGCCAAATACAAAGTCTCGGGCACGGGATGGTCAACGTCTGTGCTGAAGTACAGCGCACGGGCCAGCGGCGGTGCTGCAAACATTTCAACGCCGTGTTTCTGAGCCTCTTCGCGAATGCGAGCGGCCATGTGGTCGGAGCCTTTGGCCAGCACCACAGGGGCACCATCGCCGGTGGGGTCGTAGGACAAAGCCACGGCAAAGTGTTCGGGGTTGGTGATCACCACGTCCGCGTCTTTGACTTTTTGAACCATGCGGTTGTTGGCCATCTCGCGCTGGCGGCGGCGAATTTGTTGTTTGACCTCCGGCCGACCTTCCATGTCCTTCATCTCGTCTTTGACCTCTTGCTTGGTCATGCGCATGCGCTTGATGAACGAGTAACGCTGGTAGGGCGCATCGATCAGGGCGATCACCAACAAACTCAAAGACAACCACAGCGCCGACTCACCAATCATCCAGCCGGCAGAGGCCAAGGCCGGCTCTAATGCCATTTGACCCAGTTGCATCATGGCGTCCATTTGACGGCTGACCAAGGCCCATAACACGGTGGCCACCAAGGTGAATTTCAAAATGGCTTTGATCAATTCCACCGCCGCACGTGCGCCAAACATGCGGCCAAAACCCGACATGAGGCTGAGCTTGCCAAAATTGGGCATGATGCTTTTCAAGGAAAACAAATAACCACCCGTGGCGCCGCTGGACAGCACGGCCAAGACGGCGGTCACCATCAGCACGGGCACGATCAGCAAAAAGCTTTCACCCAATTGATGCGCAAAAGAGGTGACCATGAGGTCGGGGTTGTCTAAAGTTTTGCGATCAAACTTGAAGCCCGAGGCAAAAATTTCGGCCATCTGCTTGAGCCAGTAGCCGCCCATCATGACCATCACCAAGATGGCACCAATGGTGACCGCTGCTGCAGGCAACTCTACTGAGCGCGCAACTTGGCCTTCATCGCGGGCGTTGCGAAGCTTTCGCGCCGTCGGCTCTTCGGTTTGTTCAGCGCTGGAATTCTCAGCCATGCGTCACATCCTTTAAGTGATGCCGACCAAGGCGCGGACTTGAAAAAAGCCCTGCATCCACAGCCATTGAATGCGCGCGCCAATGCTGGGCAAGGCCAGAATGAGCACGCCGTAACCGGCCAGCACCATGGCTGGAAAACCGACCGAAAAAATATTCAAGCTGGGCGCCGCACGCGTGGCCACACCCAAGCCAATGTTGATGAACAACAGGGCCACCATCACTGGCAGTGCGGTCAGCAGTGCGCCCAAAAACAGCATGGAACTCCACGCAATGACTTGCTTCATGGCCTGCGCACTCATCAGGTTGCTGCCGATGGGCAGGGTGTTGAAGCTCTCTACCACGAGGTTGAGCAGCAAGGCGTGGCCACCCAAGCCGACAAAAATCAAGGTGGCCATGACCAACAAAAACTGTGAGATGACGGGCACGTTGCCCATGTTGGGGTCGATCATGGTGGCCATTGACAAACCAATGGCGTTGGCAATGGACTGGCCTGCCACCACAATGGCCGCAGTGACCACTTGCAGCATCAAGCCCATGAGCAAACCAATCATGAGCTGATTGCAAATTTCCATCAGACCGCCGGGTGACAGGGGGTCAATGACAGGCCATTGGTGCAGCGGGTACACCAACCAGGTCAGCGCCATGGCCAGCACAATGCGAATGCGCAAATTCAGGGCGCGCAAAGAAAAAATGGGAGCGGCCACAAGCAGGGCCGAGATTCGCAGCATCGGCCAGAGGAGCCCATAAAAGCGCTCCATCAGTTCGGTGACTGCAATGTCCATCAGGTGAACAATCCGGGAATGCGCTGGAAAATGCTGCGCGTGTAATCGACCAAGGTGGTCAGCTGCCAGCCGCCCACCACGGCCAAGGTGATGGCCAATGCGGCCAGCTTGGGGATAAAGCTGAGGGTGGCTTCGTTGATGGATGTTGCAGCTTGCAAAATACCAATGGCCAAACCCACAAACAAGGCCACACCCAGCAGAGGGGCTGAAATTAAGACGGTCATCCAAAGCGCTTGGCGACCCAGGTCCACAACGGTAGCGGTGTCCATGTGATGGCTCCAGGTTCAGGTGGCAAAGCTGGCGGCAAGCGAGCCCAAGATCAGGCTCCAACCGTCAACCAACACAAACAACATGAGTTTGAAGGGCATGGAAATCATCATGGGCGACAGCATCATCATGCCCATGGACATGAGCACACTGGCCACAATGAGGTCAATGACCACAAACGGGATGTAAATCAAGAAACCAATGGTGAACGCACTTTTCAACTCGGAGGTGATGAACGCGGGCACCAAGGTGGAGAAGGGCACGGCCGCCGCATTGACGGGCTCGCCTTTGTTGGCCATTTGCATGAAGAGGCCAATGTCGTCTTCGCGCGTTTGCTTCATCATGAAATTGCGCAAGGGCTCTTCGGCCAAAGCCAAGGCTTTGTCAAAGGCCATGCCTTTTTGCATGTAGGGCACCAAGGCATTGGTGTAAATGTCGTTCAAGATGGGCGACATGATGAACAGCGTCAAGAACAAAGACAAACCCACCAACACGGTGTTGGGCGGTGTTTGGCCCGTGCCCAAGGCTTGGCGCAAGATGGACAACACAATGATGATGCGCACAAACGCGGTCATCATGAGCAAGAACGAGGGCAACAACGTGAGCGATGTCATCAAGGCCAACAGTTGCAGCGACAAGCTGTACTGTTGTTGGCCTTTGGGGCCGCCCGTCACGTTGAGCATGGGGATGCCCTGCGCGGCAGCCGCAAATGGAAATGCAAGCATGGCCAAGGCGATGAGGGCACTGGCCAACACCACGGGCTGTTTGAACAATTTACGCAACATGAGCGTCTCCGTTGGCAGACAAGCTGGCACTGAGTTCACTCAGTTCATTCTGCAGGGATGAAGGGGGTGTTGCTGCGCCATCTGACCATTGGGCCAGGGCGGTGATTTGCGAAGCGGTGATGCCCACCATGACTTCGTGATCGCCCACGCGGAGCAGCGCTATTTTTTGACGCGGCCCGACACTGACCGATTCCACAATTTGCAATCGGCGGCCAGGGTTGTGGCCGTTCATGCGGGACTGCAAGCGTCGCAAAGCCCACAACAGTGCAGCCATCAAGGCCAGCACCAGGGCAAAGCTGCCGAACATTCGAAACAGGTCGGCGCCTGCAAATCCGGGTGCCATGGTCTATTCTCTTTAAAGATTTTTCATGCGTTCTGACGCGGGCGCCACTCGCGTGAGGCGGACGCCGTAGCGGTCGTTGACCAACACAATTTCACCTTGGGCCACCACGGTGTTGTTGACCAGCAGGTCTAGTGGTTCGCCCGCAATGCGGTCGAGCTCGACCACGCTGCCTTGTGTGAGGCGCATCAGGTCGCGGATCTTGATCATGGCGCGGCCCACTTCAATGGACAGCGTCACGCTGATGTTTTGCAGCACTTCAGGATTGATTTGGCGTTGGGCCGCTTCGTTTTCGATGGCGGCGTCAGTGGTGGTATCGGTCATGTCGTTTTCCTGAAAATTTATTGCATACCGGGAATGCAGGCCCGCTCAATTTGCACCGCGGTTTGCGCGCCAATGCTGCCGACTTGCACATCGAAAGCGGGTAAACCGTTGACGAGCAGTCGGGCCAATTCTGGTTTTTTGAAGAAGAGCACATCGCCTTCTTTCATGGCTTCAATTTCACCAAAAGAAGACTCTACGCTGCCCAGCAACACGCGGGCTTCCAAGCTGGCGCTGTCGACCGCTTCTTCCAGCTCTTCGCGCCATTGTTTGTCGGACTCGTCGTTGCCGTCACCCGACTGAACACGGCTGCGCAGCAACTCACGGATGGGTTTGAGGGAGGCGTAAGGGTAGACGAGGTCAATGAAGCCTTGGGCGTCTAAGTTGCCCTCGGCTTCAAATCGCGTGAGGATGACCAAGTCATTTTCGTCTGCAATTTGTGCAAACTGCGGGTTGATTTCGGAGCTGACCAATTCAAAGTCAACAGGCATGACGGCGGACCATGCATCTTTCAGTGAGCGGAAGAAAACTTCCAAAATCATGTGAATGATGCGTGACTCGGTGGGCGTGAACAAACGGCCGGGTGGCAAATTGCCAACGCCTTTGCCAAAGCCACCAAAGAAACTGTCCAGCGAGCTGAACACCACAGTGGGGTCAATCACCACAATGGCATTGCCGCGCAAGGGGTTCATGCGAACCACGTTGACCGACAACGGTGCTTTCAGACTTTTGAGGTAATCGCCAAACCGAACAATTTCAACTTGATTGGGATTGACCTTGGGGCTGGTTCGCAACATTTCGACCAAGCCCAAGCGGAAGGTGCGAATGAAGCGCTCGTTGATCATGTCGATCGAGGTGATGTTCACCCCCAAGCTGCTGTCTTCGCTGGCCAGGTCGTGTTTCTTCACGCGCGCGGTGGTGTTGAAACCAGTGTCGACTGGAATCGAACCATCCATCACGCCCTCTGCCAAGGCAGAGAGTTCGTCGGGCGTTAATAAAGAAGTGGCCATGAAACTCTAACAATTAAATAAGTTGATGCGAACGAGGCTTGCGCAACTTATTGCACGATGAAGTTGGTGAAATGAATTTCTTCAATGCCACCAAAGTCTTCATACTTTTCCAGCAAGGTGTTGATGCTGTCGCGAATTTTGACGGCCAGCTCTTTGCGGAAGTCCGGCTTGACCAAGTCGGCATCGGTGGTGAGACGCATGGTGTCCATGACCGCAGAGCGGATGGCAAAGTCGTGCTTCTTCACGTTTTCAAACACGCGATCGTCGTAATGCGTCATGACGGCAATTTGCACAGACATCACTTTTTTGGAGCCGCTGACGTTCACCAAAAATTCACGCTCAATTTGCATGTAGGTGTACTCAAAGCGTGTCAGCTCTGGTGAGTCCTTGGATTTTTTGCTGGGCTTGCCGTCGCCTTTTTTGTCGCCATGCGCACCGGGTGCACCATGGCCATCGCCGGCAGCTTCTGCATGCTCAGGGTCAATCACAGGCTTGGGGTTGAAGTAGCCTGTAAAAAACAGCGTACCCAACACAATGCCCACAATGAGGACGATCAAACCGACCACACCGCCAATGATCAAGACGATGGGTTTTTTCTTTTTCGGCTCTTCCGCGACGACTTCTTCTTCTGGAGCTGCTGTGGCCATAGGTCACCTCTATATATAAACAAATTCACTCTGCATTCGGCAGAGATTCAGTTAACTGATCAAGCCAGTGTGTCCCAGGCATCTTTCGATCGAAGATCTTTGATGCGAGTTTCTGTGGTTGCCACTTCCGTCACTGAAGCGCTGACTGTGTTGTCGGACGCTGTGTTTTGACGTGGTGTCGAGTTTCCGCCAGATTCTCGTTGGTTTTCACTGTTCACCCAGACATTAGCAACTGTCATGCCTGATTGCGACAAGCTGTCTTTGAGCTTGGGCATGCCTTGGGCAATCAGTTCGCGGGTCAGCTGGTTGTCGGTTTTGAAGATGGCGTCCAATCCGCTGGCGTTCATGTCCAGCTCGACGTCAATTTTGCCCAAGTGGGCGGGGTTGAGTTTCAGCTGAAGCTTCCACTCGCCGCGTTCCATTTGGTCTTGGAGTCTCTCGCCCATGGCTTTGCCCAGCTTGTCGGCCAAGTCTTGAATTTGGGCGGCACGGTCGGTCATCTCTGGGCTGGCCAAGGCGGCGCTGGTGGCGGCGGCCCCCAGGGCGCCTGTGCTGGCGGTGTTGCGCGCCGAGTCGAGACTCAGCATGCCGTTGTTGCCATCGACAAGGGCGTCCAGGCTAGACAACAAGCCCGCATCGATGTTGCCCAAGTCCAGCAGCACTTGGGTGGCATCGCCGCTCTGACCTTTGCTGTTCAGCAGGTCGGCGCTCAGTTGCCCCCAGGCGGCGGCTTGGTCGGTGCCATTGAGTTTGGCCAGTTGGCGCGTCATGCTCTCCCAGGCGGGGACCATGCGCATGCGCATGGCATCCAAGGGGCCCATTTCTGGCGCAAGTTCGGCCACATTGTCGGCACTGCCCAGGGCTTGTGAGGGCGCCGCCGCTGCGCCGCCAAGGGCTTGCAGCATGCCTGTGGCGCCTGCGGCTTGTAAGAGGCTCGTCACATCAGACGCTTTGGGGGCGCTGGTGGACAGGTGAGGGGCTTGCGCCCAAAGGGGTGGGGTGACTGCATCGGAAATGGCCAAACCTTGGGGGTGTGCTTGAATCCAACCCAGCGTGGCCGCGCTGGGCAACAAGGTGAGGGTGCTGCTGTCGCCACTGGGCGCACTGCCTGCTGCGCTGAGTGGTGTGGCCAACAAAGGGTTGGCGGGAAATCCCATCATGCCCAAATTGGCCGAGCCCAAAGTGCTGGCGTCTGCGGCCAAAGTCGCTTGTGCGTCCAAGCCGGCGGCCAGGCCATCGGCGCCCGCCATGGCACTTAAATCACCAAACAAGGCCTGAACCGCCGATTCACTCAAGCCTTGTGCCCGCGCAAATTGCGCCAAGCTGTTGGGGTCGGGCAGGGGTGAAGCCGCCGTGATGACTGAAAACTGGTTGCCCAAATTGAGCGTTTGCAAGGCTGCTGCAGTGGCATCCGTGGCCTCGCCTGGGGCCGTTCCGGCAAGCTCTTGCCGCTCGCCCTTGGCCATCAGGTCGCGCATGACCCCCGCAAATTCCTGCCCATTCATGGGCTTGGCGAGGTTGGGGTCGAGCCCCCCCGATCCGCTGGAAGCCCCGACTGACGTGGGGTTCGAGACAGGTGCGGTCAAAAAATTGAGATTGGCGTCCATGGTATTTCCATCTTCAGTTTGATGTTTCAACCCCGGTTTTGAAGCCGGGTACGCCTTGTATTAGCAAAAACCGTGACAGGTCAGGCCTTGCCGCTTTGGGCGCCTGTTGAGAAATGGGGCAGGTGTCGGGATTTCTGGTGGCATGGTCTTTGCTCAACCTGCTGGACTATGGAAGAAAACCATGCCGTTTGATCGTTTTAACCCTGTGAACAGCCACTTAGGCCACCCATGAGCACCTTGACCCTGTCAACGGTTCGACAGAACCTGTCCAAATTTGATTACACCGGACTCGGCTTGCCCGCGTTGGTGTTGTTGATCATGGCCATGCTGGTGGTGCCACTGCCGGCCTTGCTCTTGGACATCTTGTTCACGTTCAACATTGCCTGCAGTTTGCTGATCATCATGATTGCCATTGGCACACGCAAGCCGCTTGAGTTTTCGTCTTTCCCCTCTGTTTTGTTGTTTGCCACCATGCTCCGCTTGGGCTTGAACGTGGCGTCGACCCGTGTCATTTTGGTCAATGGCCATGAAGGCCATGAGGCCGCCGGCAAAGTGGTGGCGGCTTTCGGTGAGTTTGTGATCGGCGGCAACTATGTGGTCGGTTTCATCATCTTCGCGATTCTGATGATCATCAACTTCATTGTGGTGACCAAAGGTGCTGGCCGTGTGTCTGAAGTGAATGCTCGATTTACCTTGGACGCGATGCCAGGCAAACAAATGTCGATTGACGCCGACTTGAACGCTGGCGTGATTGACCAAGACACGGCCAAAAAACGCCGTGAAGAACTCTCGCAAGAATCTGACTTCTTCGGCTCCATGGACGGTGCCTCTAAGTTTGTGTCGGGCGACGCCGTGGCCGGCTTGCTGATTTTGGTGATCAACTTGATTGGCGGTTTGACGATCGGGGTCGGTCAACACGACCTGTCATTGTCTGAAGCTGGCCGCATCTACACACTGCTGACCATCGGTGATGGTTTGGTGGCGCAGATCCCGTCTTTGTTTTTGTCACTGGCCACCGCCATCATCGTGACCCGTGTGACCACCTCCGAGTCAATGACCGAGCAGGCAACGACCCAGTTGTCCAATCCGACGGCTCTCTATATGAGTGCCGGTATTTTGGCCGTGTTGGGCTTGGTGCCTGGCATGCCGCACTTGGTGTTCATCACTTTGGCTTTGGCCAGCGCGGGCTTGGCGTATCGCATCACCCAAAAACAAGACGTACCGGTGAGTACGCCGGCAGAGCAAGCGGCGCAAGCCGCCCTGGAAGAGCCCAAAGAATTGGACTGGGACGACGTCGACCAAGTGGACTTGATCGGCCTTGAAATTGGTTACGGCTTGATTCCCTTGGTGAACCCCGAAACGGGCGGTCAGTTGATGAACCGTGTGAAAGGTGTGCGCAAAAAGTTGTCTGCTGAATTGGGCTTCTTGGTGCAGCCAGTACGCATTCGCGATGCCCTGACCATTGACCCTGATGCGTATCACATCGTGTTGAAGGGCGTGGTTCGCGGCAAGGGACAAATCAAGGTGGGCAAAGAGTTGGCCATCAATCCAGGTCAGGTGTATGGCCCCTTGGAAGGCCAAGCCACCCAAGAGCCAGCCTTTGGTTTGGAGGCGGTTTGGATTGATCCCTCACAGCGCGATCTGGCGCGTACCTTGGGTTACACCGTGGTCGATGCCAGCACGGCTGTGGCCACGCACTTGAACAAAGTCTTGCGCGACAACGCGTCCGATTTGCTCAGCCACGACGAAGTGCAACAACTGCTCGACAAGTTGGCCGCCAAGTCACCCAAGTTGGTAGAAGATTTGGTGCCAGGCAAGTTGTCTTTGGGCGTGGTGACACGGACCTTGCAAAACCTGCTGAACGAGTCGGTGTCGATTCGTGACATGCGCACCATTGCCGAGACCCTGTCAGAAGTGGCCAGCCGTACACAAGAGCCAGAGCAATTGACGGCGCTGGTGCGTCCTAAGTTGGGCCGCATGATTGTGCAAAGTTTGGTCGATGAAACCAATGGCTTGTCGGTCATGACCTTGGACCCTAGCCTTGAGCAATTGATTCACAACATCTTGCAGCAAACCGCGCCTGGCCAAAGCATTGCCATGGAGCCCGGTTTGGCTGAGCGTTTGTTTGGTGCTTTGCGCGATGGCGCACGTGCCGTCGAAGAAATGGGTCATCCCGCCGTATTGGTGGTCTCGCCTGTGATTCGTCCGTGGTTGTCAAAGGCCGTGCGCTATCGCGTGAACGATTTGACCTTGTTGTCGTACAGCGAAATTCCAGACGATCAGACCGTCAAAGTGGTTCACACCGTGCACGCCGAAACGCGTTGATACACGACTGACACACACACAAATAAAACCAGATTCAACCCTTAGATTGATGAAGAGATAGCACCATGGAACTCAAACGCATCCTAGCCCGCGACACGCGCAGCGCCACCGAAAAGGCCATGGCTTTGTACGGTCCCGATGTGTTGATCATCTCGAATCAACGGGTGGACGGTCAGACCGAATTGATCGTGGCGTTGGAAGTGGCCGAAGCCAGCGCTGACGTTTTGATGAATGAAGAAGAAACCACATCGGCCACAGTTCAGGTGGCAATGCCATCTGAAAAGCGCATCTCGAGCACGCCCTCTTCTGTGAGCAGCCCCTTCAGCGACCATTTGCATCACTTGATGCAGCCGGGCACCAAGCAGGATGCCAAGTTGGACGTGTCTGCCAAAGAGGCCTCGCCCATTGAACAATTGTTGACACAAGGCCGTGAGCAAGTCCGCAGCCAAGAGATTGTGTCTTTGGTGCGTGAAGAATTGGCCGCTTTGCGCCAAGAGTTTCGCTTAAGCCAGCAAACTGCCAGCTGGCAGATGAACCAATACTGGCCGGCCCACATTCAGCCACTGGTGGAGGCCATGACCGATGCGGCCGTGCCAACGGCGTTGCGTGCTTTGCTGCAAGAAGGTTTGCGCGAGCAGCCTACGTTGGACAGCGCCCTTGCCAGCATTCGTTCGCAATTGACCCACAATTTAGAGCGTCCACAAGAAGGCTTTCCCAATCGCGGCGTGCACGTGATGGCCGGCTTGTCGGGCGCAGGCAAAAGTTTGATGGTGGCCAAGGCGGCCCAGCAAGTGGCTCTGCATTACGGTGTGGAATATGTGGCAGTGGTGAGCTACCACGACATGCGTGCTGGCGCTTGGGCGCAAACCCAAATGCTGTGCGCACAGTTGGGCGTGGATTGTTTCCGCGCGGCCAATGCCGAGACATTGGACCTGTTGTTGAACGAGCTCTCACCCCGTCGCCTCATTTTGATCGACACCCCCGGCGTTCAAATGAACGAGCGCTTGGCTGAAATTTTGCAGGTTTGCCCCGAAGCGGGCTTGCATGCGGTGGTGCCCGCCGATTCGTCTGGCGTGAGCTTGTCCCGCATCATGATGAAGTCGGGCCTGAACTGGCAAAGCCTCATGATCAGCAAGTTGGACGAGTCTCACTCGCCCTGGCCCTTGATTCAATTTTTGATTGCCGAAGGCGCCCAGTGCGTGGTCTCGGCTGGCGGCAGTTCGGACCGGGTTGCCGATGGCCTGAAATCGTCCGGTTTGCAAAAACTCATCCACATTGCCATGGCCCAATTAACCCCCAGCCCAGAGACTTTGGGGGATGTTTTGCTTGAAGCCGCCGCAAAACCTGCGACACTAGACCATCAGGTTAACGAGGTAGAGGCTGCCAATGAACCGCTCACCCATACGCTGGGTTTGAGCCGTCCACATTGGTCGCTTGAAATTCCTCAAAGTGAGCTTCATGGATAAAGCAAAAAGTACCCAAGTCATTGGCATAGCCAGTGGCAAAGGAGGCGTGGGTAAAACCACGGTCTCTGTGAACCTGGCCGTTGCACTGCAGGCCATGGGTCACCGCGTCATGTTGTTTGACGCCGACATGAGTTTGGCCAATGCCCAAATTGCATTGGGCTGCCGTTGCCCCTACAACCTCAGCCACTTCATCAGTGGCGAGAAAACACTGCAAGAAATCATTGTCACCACCCGCCAGGGCATCAAGCTGGTGCCGGGGGCGTCTGGTATTCAAGAGATGGCGGCCTTGGGCGACATTCAGGCGGCCAACATCGTGCGTGCCTTCAGTGCCCTCACCGACGACATCGACTATTTGATTGTCGACATGGCCGCGGGCATTTCGCCCGAAGTCTTGTCCTTCATGTCGGCTTGCTCGCGTCGCTTTGTGGTGGTGCGCGATGATCCGTCGTCCATTGCCGACGCCTACGCCACCATCAAGGTGCTGATTCAAGACCATGGGCTCGATGAGATTTACCTCATTCCCAATGGGGTGGGCAGTGCCCAAGAAGGCTATCAATTGTTTGAGCGCATCAACCAAGTGTGTGCGCGCTTTTTAAATCGCACCATTCGCTATTTGGGCTCGATTGAAAACGACGAGCTCATTTTGGCCGCGCTGAAAAAATACCAGCCCGTGGCTGAGTTTGCGCCAGGCAGCAGTGGTGCCCGAGATTTCCGACGTTTGGCCGAGGCCATTCGCCAGCTCGAGCCCATCGATGAGGCCTCGGGTGGCTTGCAGTTTTTTGTGGAGCGCCTGGTGAAAACCAGCACCTAAGCACATGGCCACCTCCACTCGCCTTTACGAACAGGTTCAAAACAACAGCGAAGCGCTGGTCATGGCTCATTTGGGCATGGTCAAGCGTGTCGCTTTGCACCTGAAGGTGAGACTGCCGCCTTTCATGGAGCTCGACGAGCTCATTCAAGTGGGCATGATTGGCCTCTTGGAAGCGGCCCGTGCCTACAACCCGGGCAAGGGCATTGAGTTTGAGAATTTTGCACACAGCCGTGTGCGCGGCGCCATTTTGGACGAGGTGCGCAGGCTGTCGTTTTTGCCACGCTCGGCCGTGGCCATCAACAAATCGCACAGCGAAGCCACCCACGAGTTGGCCGCTGAGCTGGGCCGCACGCCCACGCAGGCCGAATTGGCCGATCACATGGGCAAGGACATTGAGCTGTTTCACAAAGAGCGCACCCAGGCGCGTCGCTTTGAAACCTACTCCATGGAGGTGGTGACGGAAGAGGTGATGAACATTGCCACTGACACCTCACAACAGCCTGAGGCCATTGTGGAGCACGAGCAATTCATGGGCGCCCTGACCGACGCCATTGCCGATTTGCCCGAGCGCGACCAATTGTTAATGAATTTGTATTACGTTGAAGAGCTCAACCTCAAAGAAATTGGCGAAGTCTTGGGCGTGACCGAGTCACGCGTTAGCCAATTGCTGTCGGCGGTGGTTAAAAAACTGCGCGGCACACTCAAGGTCGAGCCTGCGCAAGTGGCCAAACCCAAAGCTGGAAAGGGCGCGGCATGAGCATGGCTGTCGCTTTTTCTGGGCTTCGTGTGGTTCAGCCCACTTTTATGCCTTCTTTTACGGCTGAAGGCTCAAGTTTCCCGATGTCCCTCCGATTCCTGCTGTGTCAGGATCAAAAGGAACAAGACATCATGCGAGTACATTTCAAAGCGATGGAGAGCTACGGCGAAGGCAATCATGCATCACAAGCCATGGTGGCCGACAAGGTCGAGCTCATTCAAATGCTGTTTGACGGCCTGATCGACAGCTTGGTCACAGCCAAAGGCCATATTCAGCGTGGCTCGATTGAAGACAAAAATAAGAGCTTGGTTCGTGCAGGACGCATTGTCTTGGGCTTACAAGGCGCTTTGGATTTAGACAAAGGTGGCGATTTGGCACGCAATCTGTACGAGCTGTACAGCTACGTGACTCGCCGTCTGGTGCATGTGAATGCGCGCAATGACCTCGATGCATTGCAAGAAGTTCACACCTTGTTGAATGAAATTCGCCAAGCTTGGCGTGATGTTCCTAACTTGTTACCCAAAACAGCGCCTGCGTCAGGCGTTGCAATGTCTGCAATGCATTGAGCCTTCGCCTCAGAAGGCGTGGCTTTGAGGGTGCAATGACGGGCGCAGCTGGGAAGCCAGCCGCCCGTTTGGTCGTTTTTGGAGAGAAATATGAATGCGATTATTGGTATCGTTGTTTTGATGGTTTGCGTGTTCGGCGGTTTCATCATGGCCGGCGGAAGCATGAAGCCGATTATCAAATCCGCGCCGATTGAGACCTTCATTATTTTGGGCGCTGGCATTGGCGGCATGCTGATCGGCAACAGCATGGACATTTTCAAAGGTGCCCTGGGCGGCATGGGCAAAGTGTTCAAGGGCCCAGCCTATAAAAAAGAAGATTATTTGAGCACCATTTTTGTGGTGTCCAAGATCATGAAAACGCTCAAGACCGAGGGCCCCGTGGCCCTTGAGGCGCACATTGAAAACCCGGAGTCCAGCGCCATTTTTGGCGAGTACCCCAAAATTCTGCACGACCACGCGTTGTTAGATTTGGTGTGCAACACGGTGCGCTTGATGGTGGTGTCTACCAGCCCTCTCAGTCCCTATGCCGTGGAAGACGTGATGGACCTGTCTATCAAAACCCACCACCACGATGCCCTGAAGGCGCAGGCTGCGTTGGCCACCTTGGCCGGTGCGCTGCCCGCTTTGGGTATTGTGGCCTGTGTGTTGGGTGTGGTGAAAACCATGGACGCGATTGACCAACCACCTGCCGTTTTGGGTGCCATGATTGGTGGCGCGTTGGTGGGAACTTTCTTGGGCGTGTTCATGGCCTATGGCTTCATTGAACCGATGGCATCGCGCTTGGCCCAGATCATTGACGATGAAGGTCAAATTTACAAAGTGGTCAAACAAATCATCATTGGCACTCTGCACGGTCACCCCATGCCCTTGATCATCGAGGCTGCGAGAGCCGGCATCAGTCACCACAATCAACCTAGCTTTGCTGAGGTGTTTGATGGGTTACGAGGCTAAACACCATGGCTGAAGCAGAAGCAGTTGTAGAAGCGCCTCTCGAAGCCCAGGCCGAAGCCGAAGCCATGGCAGCGGCTGTGCCTGCAGAGGCCGGCGCCGACGAGGCGCCGCTCATTCCAGAAGAGGCCGATACCGATGCGCCTGTGGTGGTGGCACCGTCCATCACCATCAAAAAGATCATGGACGATGGGCACGGGGGTGCTCACGGGGGTGCTTGGAAAATTGCCCTGGCCGACATGATGACCGCCATGATGGCCTTCTTCTTGTTGATGTGGCTGTTGGGTGCGTCCAACGCCGACCAACGCAAAAGCATTGCCGACTATTTCAAGCCCACCTCACACAGCAATGTGACCATGGGCAAATTGGCCGGCTCAGACGGCATGCTGGGCGGCCGCTCGGTCATTGACCCAGATGGTTTCCCTTTCTCGGCCAAACAAACCAGCGCTTTGAACATGGTGACGCCGCGCTCTGAAGGCGGCCCTACCGAAAACGACCCCTCACCCAAAGGCGCCGACAGCAAAGAGTCGGGTCAAGACGGCGATCCAGGCAAGAAAGCGGCAGAGGCTGCCGACAAAGCCAACTTTGACAAGTTGGAAAAAGAAATCAAAGAGGCCATGGCCAAGAATCCGAAGCTAGAAAAAATGAAAGACCAGGTTTCATTTGCCAGAGACAAAGATGGCTTGCGCATCGAGATCCTCGACAAAGCCGACTTCGCCATGTTTGGCTTGGGCACCACCAACATGACGCCCAAGGCGCAAGCCTTGTTGAACGAAGTGGCCAAAACATTGCAGGGCATTCCCAACAAAGTGGCCATTCGAGGGCACACCGACAGCATTCAGTTTGCCAACACTGACGACCGCAACAACTGGTCTTTGTCCGCCGAGCGGGCGGAAGAAACGCGCAAGATCATTGAGAAAAAGGGCATTCCCAACAGCCGGTTTGCCAAGATTGAGGGTGTGGCCGATACCGCGCCTTACAACCCGAACGATCCCAAAGATCCTCGAAATAGACGGATCGGCATCACGGTGATGAACCAGTAACACCTCCCAAAAGCAGCTTTTCGAAGCTGCTTTTTTGATGTCTTGACGCCTTTGCTTGGATTGGACATAATTATTTTAAGCTTCAACTATTGAAGTTAAAACAATTGACCATCAGGGACAAGGAGCATCGTCATGAACATCGTCTGCCTAGGGGGCGGCCCCGCCGGTTTGTACTTCGGCCTGTTGATGAAACTGCGTCATCCAGAACACAAGATCACGGTGTTAGAGCGCAACAAACCCTACGACACCTTTGGTTGGGGGGTGGTGTTTTCCGATGCCACCATGTCCAAGCTGCAAGTGGCCGATCCAGTGACAGCGTCCGAAATTTTGGGCGCGTTCAACCATTGGGATGACATTGCGGTGCATTTCAAGGGCGAAACCATGCGCTCCAGTGGTCATGGTTTTTGCGGCATTGGCCGCAAGCGCTTGCTCAATATTTTGCAAAAGCGTTGCGAGCAACTGGACGTTGAGTTGGTGTTTGAGAGCGAGGTGGATGCCAATGCTGACATCGGTGCACGCTACAACGCCGACCTGGTGATTGCATGCGACGGCATCAACTCCAAAGTGCGCACCCGGTTTGAAAAGACCTACAAACCAGACATCGACGAACGCAAATGCCGCTTTGTGTGGCTGGGTACGCGCAAGTTGTTTGACGCGTTCACTTTTGCCATTGAAGAAACCGAGCACGGCTGGTTTCAGGCGCATGCCTACCAGTTTGACGGCGACACCTCCACCTTCATTGTGGAAACGCCCGAGTCCGTTTGGAAAGCAGCAGGGTTTGAAACCATGACGCAAGAAGAGTCGGTCGCTTTTTGTGAAAAGTTGTTTGCCAAGTACTTGGACGGCAATGCCCTGATGACCAACGCCAAGCATTTGCGAGGTTCTGCGCATTGGATCAAATTCCCCCGTGTGATTTGCGACCAGTGGGTGCATTGGGACACCTCGGCCGATGGTCGTGAGGTGCCCTATGTGCTGATGGGCGATGCCGCGCACACCGCGCATTTCTCAATTGGCTCTGGCACCAAGCTGGCCCTGGAAGATGCCATCGAATTGGCCGATACCTTTGAGCGCGTGGGCCACGATGTGAAGGGCATGAAAGAGGTGATGACGGCTTACCAAGCCACACGCTCTGTCGAGGTGCTGAAGATTCAAAATGCCGCGCGCAATTCCACCGAGTGGTTTGAAAACGTGGCGCGCTATGTCAACTTGCCGCCGCAGCAATTTGCCTATTCATTGCTCACGCGCAGTCAGCGCATTTCTCATGAAAACTTGCGTCTGCGTGACGATCAATTTGTTGCCGCCTACGAGCGCTTCATGGCGTCCCTGGTCAACTTTGACGACAGTGCCCGCGCCAAGTCAACGCCGCCCATGTTCTTGCCCTTGCAAGCGCGCGGCATTACCTTGAAAAATCGCGTGATGGTGTCACCCATGGCCACGTACTCGGCCGTCGATGGCTTGCCTGGCGACTTTCACTTGATGCATTACGGCGCGCGTGCTTTAGGTGGGGCCGCCATTGTGTTTACAGAAATGACTTGCGTCACACCTGAGGGGCGCATCACGCCCGGTTGTCCTGGCTTGTGGAATGACGAGCAGCAACAAGCCTGGGCACGCATTGTGAGTTTTGTACATGCGCAGTCCGATGCCAAGATGGCCTTGCAGCTGGGCCATGCCGGGCGCAAAGGTTCAACGCGCCGAGCATGGGATGGCATTGACATGCCTTTGAACGATGTCGCGCGCGATGGCAGCAACTGGCCTTTGATGGCACCTTCTGCGTTGCCCTACATGGCAGGTGTGAGCCAGGTGCCGCATGAAATGACGCGTGCCGACATGGACAACATGTTGGCGGCGTTTGTGGCCGCGGCTGAGCGGGGCGCCAAAGCTGGATTCGATTGGTTAGAGCTGCATTGCGCCCACGGCTATGTGTTGTCTGGTTTTATTTCGCCACTCACCAATCACCGCACAGATGAATTTGGCGGATCCTTGGAAAATCGATTGCGCTTTCCCTTGGCGGTGTTTGTGGCCCTGCGCAAAGTGTGGCCGCAAGACAAGCCGATGTCTGTGCGCATTTCGGCGCACGACTGGGTGGAAGGCGGCATCACGCCAGACGATGCCATCGAGATTGCCAAACAATTCAAAGCCGCCGGTGTCGATTTTGTGGACTGCTCATCAGGCCAGGTGGACAAGCGTGAGAAGCCCGTGTATGGCCGCATGTTCCAAACGCCATTTGCCGACCGCATTCGCAACGAAGCGGGCGTGCGCACCATTGCGGTGGGTGCCATCTCGGAAGCAGACCATGTGAACAGCATCATTGCAGCGGGCCGTGCCGACTTGTGTGCGGTGGCGCGGCCGCATTTGGCCAATCCCTCATGGACGATGCAAGAGGCCGCGCGCATTGGGTACACCGATTTGAACTGGCACAAGGCCTATGTGTCGGGCAAGCGCCAGATGGAAACCAACTTCGATCGTGCAGCCGCCATGGCCGCCATGAGTGCTTCACCAGCTGCCGCCAAAGGAGAAAATTGATGCGTCATGTGTGGATTACGGGGGCAGGCCGAGGCATTGGTGCGGCCGTCGCACATGCCTTTGCAAGAGAAGGCGCGGCACTGAGTTTGTCGGGGCGCAACATGCAGACCTTGGCCGCGCAAGCGCTTGAATTGCGCAAGGCCTACCCGGATGTCAAGCTGCACCTGAGCGCCATGGACTTGGGCGATCCTGAATCCGTTGCCGCGGCACATCGCGCCAACCAAACCGCTTTAGGCCCTGTCACGGTGTTGGTGAACAACGCGGGGCAAGCGCTAAGTCAGCCATTTGCCAAAACCGATTTGCAGCTTTGGCAGCAGATGTTGAGTGTGAATCTCACGGGCACCTATTTGTGCATTCAATCTGCGCTGCCAGATTTGTTGGCGCAAGCCGCTGCAGGACAAGCTGCACGGATTGTGAACATTGCCAGCACAGCAGGCTTGAAGGGTTATGCGTATGTGTCCGCTTATGCAGCGGCCAAACACGGCGTGATTGGCTTGACGCGCAGCTTGGCTTTGGAGTTGGCACACAAAGGTGTGACGGTCAACGCGGTCTGCCCAGGTTTTACAGAGACCGACATCGTGCGCGACGCCATTGCCAACATTGTGGCCAAAACAGGCCAAAGCGAAGCGCAAGCGCGCGATGCGTTGGTGGCGCACAACCCGCAGAAAAAAATGATTCAGCCCGATGAGGTGGCGCAAGCGGTGATGTGGTTGTGCAGCGATGCAGCCGCCTCGGTGAATGGTCAATCAATCGCCGTAGACGGCGGGGAGACGATGTGATGGCGCACTATGAGAGTTTGAAAATCAATGCCGATCATGAGTTCAGAGCGCATGCAGATCAGCACGCCTCTTTGCGCCTGTGGCTGCGCTTGTTGTCGTGCACCACGCGCGTAGAAGACAAGATTCGGCAAAAGTTGCGCGAGACCTTTGACATCACCTTGCCGCGCTTCGATTTGATGGCGCAACTCGAGCGTCACCCCGATGGGCTCACCATGGGGGAATTGTCGCGCCGCATGATGGTCACGGGTGGCAACATCACCACCATTGTGGACCAGTTGGAAAAAGAGAGCTTGGTGCAGCGGCAAGTGGGCGCGAACGACCGCAGGTCCTTCACGGTCAAGTTGACCAAGGCTGGCCGTGATGCATTTGCAGGCATGGCCATTGCCCATGAAGCTTGGGTGGCCGACCTGTTCACTGGCCTGTCAGAGAACCAACAAAGTCAGCTTTATACCTTGCTGGGCGCATTGAAAAAGAATTTACAAAAACAAGAGGAGACCGTATGAGCCAAACCTATTTACCGGGTGTACCGCACCAATTGCCGCGTCATGGCAACAAACTGGCCAACTACAAAGCCGAGCATGTGCTGTTTGAAGTGAAGGATGGCGTGGCCACACTCACGCTCAACCGTCCTGAGCGCAAAAATCCTTTGTCGTTTGAATCGTATGCGGAGATGCGAGACTTGTTCCGCGCTTTGTCGTATGCCGATGATGTGCATGCCGTGGTGGTCACAGGCGCTGGGGGCAATTTTTGCTCGGGTGGTGATGTGCATGAAATCATTGGCCCGCTCACCAAACTGGACATGCCTGGCTTGCTGACTTTCACACGCATGACGGGTGACTTGGTCAAGGCCATGCGCGCATGCCCGCAGCCCATCATTTCGGCCATTGATGGCATTTGTGCCGGTGCTGGCGCATTGCTGGCACTCGCGTCTGACATGCGTTATGGCACAGCACGCAGCAAAACGTATTTCTTGTTTAACAAAGTGGGCTTGGCAGGTTGCGACATGGGCGCCTGCGCCTTGTTGCCGCGTGTGATTGGCCAGGGCCGCGCATCGGAGTTGTTGTACACCGGCCGTGGCCTGCCTGGCGAGGAAGCAGAGCGCTGGGGTTTTTACAATCGCGTGTGCACCCCCGAGACCGTGTTGGCCGAAGCGCAAGCCATGGCGAATGTTCTGGTCAGTGGCCCCACATTTGCCAACGGCATGACCAAAAAGATGCTGCAACAAGAGTGGAACATGGGCGTCGACGAAGCCATTGAAGCAGAAGCCCAAGCGCAAGCCATCTGCATGGCCACCAACGATTTCCACCGGGCGTATCACGCCTTTGTGGCCAAACAAACGCCGGTGTTTGAAGGAAACTGAACATGAATTCAAGTGCACATTTGGCGTGGCCGTTTTTTGATGAACACCACCGCAGTTTTAAAACCAATCTGCAGACTTGGACAAACAAACAGTTTGCAGGCCTGCACGGACACGATGAATCACGCGAGGCGATTGACCGCGAATGCGTGAGCTTGGTCAAGGCCTTGGGGCAAGGCGGGTGGCTCAAGCCTGCCATTGCCGGCAAGGCCCACGGCGGCGCTGCCGATGTGATCGACACACGCACCATCTGCATGTTGCGCGAAGAATTGGCTTGGCACCACGGCTTGGCTGATTTTGCGTTTGCCATGCAAGGTTTGGGGTCGGGGGCCATCAGTTTGAAGGGCACGCCAGAACAACAAGCCGAATATTTGCCGCGCGTGGCCAAGGGCGAGGCCTTGGCAGCTTTTGCCTTGAGCGAGCCCGACGCAGGGTCCGATGTGGCAGCCATGCAGTGCAGCGCCGTTGAAAGCGCTGATGGTTATCGCTTGAATGGTTTCAAGACTTGGATTTCCAATGGTGGCATTGCCGATTTTTACGTGGTGTTTGCACGCACGGGTGAAGCGCCAGGTGCGCGTGGCATCAGCGCTTTCATTGTGGATGCCAACTCACCAGGTTTGGAGATCGCCGAGCGCATCGATGTGGTGGCGCCGCACCCCTTGGCCAAATTGCATTTCAACAACGTGCTGGTGCCACATGCCAAGCGCATTGGCGCAGCCGGTGAAGGCTTCAAAGTGGCCATGGCCACTTTGGATGTGTTCAGAACTTCAGTGGCGGCCGCATCGCTCGGCTTTGCACGCCGCGCACTGGACGAGTCGATTGCATGGGCCAAGCAACGCAAGATGTTTGGCCAAGCCTTGGGTGATTTTCAAATTACACAAAGCAAGCTGGCGCAAATGGCCACGCTGCTCGATGCAGCTACCTTGCTAACCTACCGTGCGGCCTGGCTGCGCGATCAAGGCCAACGCATCACGCAAGAGGCGGCCATGGCCAAAATGACCGCCACCGAAAACGCCCAGCAAATCATCGACATGGCCGTGCAAATGCACGGCGGCATGGGCGTTAAGAAAGGTTGCATCGTCGAGTCTTTGTACCGAGAGATTCGGGCCTTGCGCATTTACGAAGGTGCCACCGAGGTTCAGCAACTGATCATTGGCCGCGATTTGCTCAAGTGAGGTCACACATGACGCCATCTCTTTCAACTTCTTTGGCACCCTCCTCGCACGTGGACACTTTTACGCGCGATCGCTTACCGCCGCAAGACCAGTGGCCTGAGTTTGTCTTTGATCGTCCCGAAGTTCAGTACCCTGAACAACTCAATTGTGTTCAAGGCTTGTTGGATGCGCATGTGGCCAATGGCTTGGGTGACCGCGTGGCGGTGCGCGGCATGGATGCCGCTGGTGACATCTGCTGGACGTATGCCCAACTGCAAGCCAAGGTCAACCAAATTGCACAGGTGCTGGTCACCGACATGGGCATGACGTCTGGGCAGCGTTTGCTGCTGCGCGGCGGCAACAGCCCCATGATGGCTGCTTGTTTTTTGGCGGCGCTCAAGGCGGGCTTGGTGGTGGTGCCCACCATGCCCTTGCTGCGCGCAGCCGAGCTCAAGCAGATCATTGACAAAGCCCAGGTGAGTGCGGCACTGTGCGACAGTTTGTTGGCAGAAGAACTCAGCCATTGCACAAATGCCGAACATCCGCACCATGCGGCTGCGTTAAAGCAAGTGCGGTGGTTCAGGTCTGAAGAGGCCGCAGGCGTGGAAGCAAGCATGGCCAAGCATGCGGCAACTTTTGAAGCGCACCCTACCAGTCGTGACGATGTGTGTTTGATCGCCTTTACCAGTGGCACCACAGGCCAACCCAAAGGCACGATGCATTTTCACCGCGACATACTGGCGATGTGCGACTTGTTCCCACGCCATGTTTTGAAAATGGACGCCAACGACATTGTGTGTGGCACACCGCCCATCGCTTTCACTTTTGGTCTGGGTGGCTTGCTTGCATTTCCATTGCGTTTTGGCGCTTGTGCTGTGCTGCTTGAAAAGTACACGCCCGAATCTTTGTTACATGCCGTGGGGCAGTACGCTGCCACGCAGTGTTACACGGCGCCCACCATGTACCGACAAATGGCCATGTTGGTGACAGACAAACCCGAAGGCTTCAATTTGAAGTCTTTGAAGCACACGGTCTCCGCCGGTGAAGCCTTGCCAGATGCCACCCGTCAGTTGTGGAAAAAAGCCACAGGCTTGGAAATGACCGATGGCATTGGTGGCACCGAAGTGATTCACATCTACATCTCTAGCGCGGGACACGATGTGCGTGCCGGCAGCATTGGCAAAGTGGTGCCAGGTTATCAAGCCCAAATCGTGGACGAAGACATGCAACCCGTACCGCCGGGTGTGGTGGGGCGCTTGGCTGTGCGGGGCCCAACAGGTTGCCGTTACTTGGACGATCCGCGCCAAAAGGATTACGTCAAAAACGGCTGGAACTTGCCCGGCGACACCTTCATGATGGACGCTGATGGCTACTTCAGTTACCAAGCGCGCAACGACGACATGATCATTTCAGCGGGTTACAACATTGCTGGCCCCGAGGTGGAGGGCGCCTTGATGCAACACCCCGCTGTGGCGGAATGTGGCGTGGTGGGCGCAAGTGACATTGAGCGCGGCCAAGTGGTGATGGCCTTTGTGGTGCTCAAGCCAGGTCATGCCGGTTCGCCTGCATTGGAAAAAGAAATTCAAGAGTTTGTGAAGCAAACCATTGCACCCTTCAAGTATCCAAGGCGTGTGGTGTTTTGCGACACCCTGCCGCGCACCGAAACAGGCAAGTTGCAGCGCTTTAAATTACGGCAGCAAGCGCCTGCCTTCAATTCAGAAAAATAAGGAACGAAAAATGTCACAAGGCATGTTGCGAGTACTTCAACCAGATGGCTGGGCGCCCGCCAAAGGCTATGCCAATGGCATTGCCGCACGAGGTGAAATGATTTTTGTCGCCGGCATGATTGGCTGGAATGGCCAGTGCCAATTTGAAACCGATGACTTCGTGGCGCAGTGCAAACAAGCGCTGCAAAACATTGTGGCCACACTGGCGTGTGCCGGCGCCGGGCCTGCGCACATGGCCCGCATGACGTGGTATGTGAAAGACAAAAAAGAATACGTGGCGCGTGGCCGCGAACTGGGCAAGGTGTACCAAGAGGTGATGGGCAAAAACTATCCGGCCATGACCTTGGTTCAGGTGGCCGACTTGGTGGAAGACCGTGCTTTGGTAGAGATTGAAGTGACGGCCGTTAAGCCTTGACAACCAGCTTTTGCAAAATGGTTTTGAGCGACGCACTGTGTGCGTTGCCCAATAATTGAAGCACTTGCTGCTCATGCAGCGCTGCTTTTTTTAAAAGTGGTGTGACGCGTTTTTTGCCCTGCACGGTAAGGCTTACCCAGGCTTGACGCTTGTCTTGTGTGCAGGCCGTGCGAATCAGCAATCCATCGGCTTCCATGCGCAGCAACATTTTGGTGACAGTGGGTTGCTTGGCCAGCACAATGTCGACCAGTTCGCCCACGGTGCGTTGCTTCACACCCGACAATGCAGCCAAGATACGCCACTCTGACACTGTAAAGCCAGCTGCTTCTACTTGGGCATGAAACTCTGACGAGATGCTGAAGCTGGCCCGTGCCAGCAGGTAGGGCAAATAACTGTCAACGAATTCGACCGTTTGCACGCGGCTCAACCTGCTAGCTTTTGGACGCTAGAAAAGCCGCCCTGCTGGTACACCAAAGGCGAGCCATCGGCAAAGCCGCAGCGCTCAACTTCACCCACAAAAATGATGTGATCACCTTCAGGGTACTGGCTGCGGTTGCGGCATTCAAACCAGGCCAATGCCCCCTTCAGGATGGGCAAGCCGGCGACGCCCAATTCGTAGTCAATGCCATTGAACCGATCGCCTTGTCCAAATGCAAATTGCTGGCAAGCCGGCAACTGCTGGTCACTCAGGACATTGATGACATAGTGCGATGCTTTTTGAAACGAGGGCACAGTGCGTGAGTTCAGTCCCAAACTCCAAACCACCAAGGGCGGCGTGAGCGAGACGCTGTTGAATGAGCTGGCCGTTAGACCCACAAATGAGTGACCCCATTCTGCGGGATTGGCGTCGCCACCTTGGTGAGTGGTGATGACCGACACACCGGTGGGAAAGCGCGACAAAGCTTGCTTGAATTGGGGGGTGTCGATGGGGGTGCTAGGGGAATTCATGAGGCCATTGTATGAAATTTCATATAAACTGGTTGAACTATTTAAAAACCACTTTTCACATGAGTGGCATCCCAAGGAGTGGTCATGCTGATTGAGCAAATTGAACATCGATGGTTAGACGCTTTTGAGCGCACATTTGCCCTTTGCAAAATTCAAGAAGGCGATGTGGTGGCCTTGCTCACCGAAAGCCAGTCGCGCCGCGTCAATGTTGATTTGGCACGCATCACTTTGCAGCGCATGGGCGCCAAAATCTTTGAGGTGTGTTTGCCCACGCCGGCCTTGTCGGCCCCTGCGCCGGTTCGCTCAACGGGCGCCACCGATGTCATTCAACAGCTGGTGCCCGTGGTGGCAGCCCTGCAGCGCGCCAATGTCGTGATCGATTGCACGGTAGAAGGCATGTTGCATGCGCCAGAGCTGCCGGCCATTTTGAAGGGCGCCGACGGCGTGGTGCCGCGCTTGTTCATGATTTCCAACGAGCACCCCGAAATATTGGAGCGCACCGTGCCCCATCCTGCGCTGGAGTCGGTGGTGCGCAATGCCATGAAAAAGTTGCGCGGCACACAGCACATGCATGTGACTTCCAAAGCGGGTACCGATTTGAACATTCAGTTGAAGTCGGCCGTGGTGGGCGGCGTCTGGGGTTTTTGCAGCAAGCCTGGCATGGTGTCACACTGGCCCGGGGGCTTGGCTTTGGCCTTTCCCGCCGCTGGCAGTGTCAACGGCACCTTGGTGATGGCGCCTGGCGATGTCAACCTCACCTTTAAGCGTTATTTGCGCGACACCATTCGCCTCACCATTGAAAACGACACCATCACTCAAATTGACGGCGAGGGCGTGGACGTTGACATGATGCGTTCGTACTACCAAACCTGGATTGACAAAGAAGGCCATCGCGATGCCTGTGCGGTGTCGCATGTGGGCTTTGGTTTGAATCCTGCTGCGCGTTGGGATGCCATGACTTTTTACGACAAGCGCGATTGCAACGGCACCGAGCTGCGTGCATTTGCCGGCAACTTTTTGTACTCCACCGGCGCCAATGAGGTGGCGGGGCGTCACACGCTGGGACATTTTGATTTGCCCATGCGGGGCTGCACCATTGCGTTGGATGGCCAGTGCGTGGTGAACGAAGGTGTGTTGGTGGCGGGGGTGTTTGAAAGTCCTGCAGCATGATGGTCGACACACCTGCTTGGATCGAGGCTGGCCCTGCTGATGCCAAAACCACACTGGTGTTTTTGCACGGCATTGGTGGTGGCAAAAAAGGATTCCAATCTGCCGTCGACTACTTTGCCAGCTTGGGATGCCGCGCCTTGGCGTGGGACATGCCGGGTTATGGTGACAGCCCTCTCACGGGCACACTCAGCTTTGCCAGCTTGGCGCAATCCCTTGAGCAGCTGCTAGACAGCGCCCACGTTAAAAAGGCGGTGCTGGTGGGGCACAGCATGGGCGGCATGGTGGCCTTGCAAGCGTGGACTCGTTGCCCGCAACGCATTGAAGGCTTGATCATTGCCGCTAGCAGCCCCGCCTTTGGGCAACAAGATGGCGATTTTCAGCAGCAGTTCGTGGCCCAGCGTTTGGCACCTTTGAATGCTGGCAAAACCATGGCGCAAGTGGCCGATCGATTGGTGCCCAGCATGGTGGCGCCTGATGCGCTGCCTGCCGGTGCAAGCTTGAAAGACTATCCCGCGGGCTTGGCCTTGGCGCACGCATGCATGTCGGCTGTGCCACCCGACACTTACCGTGCGTCCTTGCAAGCCTTGGTTACTTTTGAGCAGCGCGCTGCATTGCCCAGCATTGCCGTGCCCACCCTGTGCTTGGCCGGTGAGCACGACAAAACAGCGCCCCCCGAGGTGCTGCGGCGCATGGCGCAAAAGATCCCAGGCGCGCAGTACGAATGCCTGCCTGGCGTCGGTCATTTGATGGGCTTCGAGCAAGAAGCACCATTTCATCAAGCCGTCTTGAAATTTGTCCGTCATTATTTTTGAGTTGAAGGAAACCTTCATGAGCAACAGCACAACCCTCCCCGCCTACAACAGCACAGCCAACTACATGCCCATCAGTGGTGAAGACTATCCCCTGACCGACAAGCAAAAAATGCTGATGGCCTTGGCCTACGATTTGGGCAAAAACAAATTTGCACCCCGTGCAGCGCAACTTGATCGCGACGCACAGTTTCCCTTTGAAAATTACAAAGACATGAAAGACAGCGGTTTGCTGGCTTTGTGTGTGCCCGAAGCACATGGCGGCTTGGGTGCCGACTACGCCACCTATGCCATGGTGTCTGCAGAAATTGGCCGCTGGTGTGGCGCCACCGCCCTCACGTTCAACATGCACGTCTGCACCATGATGTGGAGTGGTTTGCTGTCTGAAGACTTGGACATGACGCCCGAGCAGCGCGCCTTGCACCGCGTGCATCAAAAGGCGCACTTTGCACGTGTGGTCAACGATGGGGCCATTTATGCACAACCGTTTTCTGAAGGCGGCGCTGCCGCTGCAGGCGCACAACCATTTGGCACGCAAGCCGTCAAAGTGGACGGCGGTTGGCGCATCAATGGCAAAAAGATTTTTGCGTCCTTGTCAGATGCGGCAGATTATTTTGGCGTGCTGTGCACTGAGAAAAAACCCGATGCCGATTTGTCGCGCCGCGACACCCTCTACTTGGCGGTGCCGCGCACAGCGCCAGGACTCACGGTAGAAGGTGACTGGGATCCCTTGGGCATGCGTGCCACGGTGTCGCGCAATTTGGTGTTCAAAGATGTGTTTGTGCCCGACGACGCGGCACTCATGCCGCAAGGTGTGTATTTCCAAGCGGCCAGCCGCTGGCCGCACATGTTCATGACCTTGTCACCCACTTACATGGGCATTGCGCAGGCCGCCTACGATTTCACTGTGGCGTATTTGCGCGGCGAAATTCCGGGCACAGGCCCCGTCAAGCGCCGTCAGTTTGCCACCAAACAAATTGCCGTGGCAGAAATGTTTGTGAAGCTGGAGCAAACCCGCAATTTGTTTTTGCGCGCCATCGAAGATGCCAAAATTGACCCGCCCAAATCTTCGCGCCTGCGTGCCTATGCGGCGCAGTACACCATCATGGAAAACGCACAAGACATCGCGCGCTTGGCCATTCGCACCTGCGGTGGTCAGTCGATGCTCAAGTCTTTGCCGCTAGAACGTTTGTACCGTGATGCGCGATGTGGTTCTCTCATGCTGCCGTGGACTGCCGAGTTGTGCCTGGACCGATTGGGCCGCGAAACTTTGTACGAAGCAGGTGAGAAAGACGAATGAACGAAAGTTCAAAATTAGCGCAAGCCTTTAAAGCGCTTGCGCAAGGTCAGCCGCAGCACCTGGCCATTCGCTTTGGCATGCCAGGGCAGACGCAAGACATTGACTTTGCCAAATTTTGGCGACGGGTTGAACGCGTCACAGGCCATCTGCAGGCCACCTTGGGTTTGCAGGCGGGCCAACGCGTGGCGTGGCTTGGTTTGAACCATGAGTTGCAATGTGTCACCTTGGTCGCCTGCGCGCGCCTGGGTTTGATTTTCATGCCGCTCAATTTTCGATTGGCGGTGGCTGAACTCAATACCGTGTTGCAGGATGCGCAGCCAAGTTTGTTGATTTATGACGCATTGCACGCAGAGACATCACAGACATTGACGCAAGAGGGGCAAGTGTTT
>ERZ1034363.148-NODE-148-length-49128-cov-9.381725_pt1 | contig 49128 bp, 44 predicted proteins | sample MGYA00520616_ERZ1034363 | MGnify/ENA primary metagenome ERZ1034363 (study PRJEB33736, sample SAMEA104284506) | Azolla filiculoides | biome: Urban; feature: Water surface; material: Ditch water | place: Netherlands | collected 2015-10-28 | depth 0-0.1 m ...
ATGACTTTGACTTCGGGGCGCACCGCCTTGATGTAGTTGGCCACGCCGCTGATCAGACCGCCGCCGCCGATGGCGACAAACACCGCATCCAGCGGGCCCTGGTGCTGGCGCAGCATTTCCATGGCGATGGTTCCTTGACCAGCAATCACATCCGGATCGTCAAAGGGGTGTACAAAGGTCAGGCCGTGCTTCTTTTCGAGCAATACAGAGTGGTTGTAGGCGTCCGAGTAGCTGTCACCAAAAAGCACCACTTCGCCGCCCAAGCCTTTAACTGCATCGATTTTCACTTGCGGGGTGGTGGTAGGCATCACGATCACGGCGCGGGTGCCCAGCTTGCTGGCGCTGAGCGCTACACCTTGGGCGTGGTTGCCTGCCGAGGCGCAGATCACGCCCTTCTTGAGCTGCTCAGGCGTCAGGTGCGCCATCTTGTTGTACGCGCCGCGCAGCTTGAAGCTGAACACGGGCTGCTGGTCTTCGCGCTTGAGCAGCACCTTGTTGTGCAGCCGGCGCGAGAGGTTTTTTGCGGTCTCCAGCGCCGACTCGGTCGCCACGTCGTAGACTTTGGCGTTGAGGATTTTCTTGAGGTAGTCGGCAGGTTTGAGGTGTTTGGTCATCGCAGGCGGCATGCTGCACAAATGTGCAGCCTTCAATCAGTGTGACCCTGATGATAACGGGCAAAAAAAATGCCCCGAGCCTTGCGGTTCGGGGCAAATCCACCTTTTCGGAGGGTGGAGGAGACAATCGGTGCATGCAAAAAAGCACGCATGTGCGAAATTGTAGCGGTGTTTTTGTTGCAATGCAGCAAGTTGACGCGTTCAAATTGCAAAAACATGTAAAGCCAGTGCGGGAAATCCGTTTACGATCCATGCCCAATGCTTTGTCGGACGTCGTTCGCAAGGCGCTCAGCACAAGGAAAACAGCATGGATTGCACAGTCACTTGGACCGGCGCGGCCGGAACCCGCTCAGGCATGGGCTTTTTGGCCGAAACAGGCTCGGGCCATGTCATCGCCATGGACGGCGCACCAGACGCCGCCAAACCTGAAAACGGTGGCCAGAACCTGGCTCCCCGCCCTATGGAAACCCTGCTCGCAGGCACAGGCGGCTGCACGGCTTACGACGTGGTCTTGATCCTCAAGCGCGGTCGTCATGATGTGCGTGGCTGCAGCGTCAAGTTGACCAGCGAACGCGCCGAAGTGGACCCCAAGGTGTTCACCAAAATCAACATGCACTTCACGATCACCGGCAAAGGCGTGTCGGCCAGCGCAGTCGAGCGTGCGATCGCCATGAGCCACGACAAATACTGCTCGGCCAGCATCATGCTGGGCAAGACCGCAGACATCACCACCAGCTTCGACATCGTTGAAGCCTGAGTGCATGCACTCAGGCGGGAGGGGCTCAGTGTGTTTGGCCGCTGTGATCGTGTGATGCGCCGGGTTTGCCTGGCAAAGGCGCGGTCGGGCTGATGTTCACAGTGCCACGCATGCCCGCTTCGTAGTGACCTGGAATCAGGCAGGCCATCTGCAAAGTGGCGGTCTGCTGAAAATTCACCGCCAACTCTCCTGTTTGGCCTGCTGCAACGGTGATGGCTGTGCCCGTACCGTGGCTGTGTGGTGCGTCCTGACCTGCGGTCCTGGAGGATTTCATCGATTCAGCGTGTGCCGCGATGTCCGCGGCGCTGCCCAATACCATCTCGGGCGCTGTGCGCCCCATGTTGCGTATGACAAAGCGCACGGTCTCGCCCGTTTGGACTTCAATGGCCGATGGTGTGAAGCGCATTTGGTCGTCCATTTGAACCGCGATGCTGCGGTCGATCACCAATGCAAGGGGGGCGGTTGCCTGCACGGCGCGTGATGCTTCGCCATGGCGGTGACCTGTGGCCGCAAAGTCTGGATGGCTTAGCAGCCATTGGTAAGCGCCCCAGCTGCCTGCGCTGACCAGCACTGTGCCCGTGAGCACATACAGGCTGGTGGTGCGTCGCCAGCGTAGGCTTGAACTCAAAGCCAGGGTCAGCACCGACAGGACAAAGCCCAATGGCACCACCCAAGCACTGCGCGCTGGCGAATCGGGGAAGTGCTGTAGGCCGCAGGTGAAGAAGCCCAGGCCAATCGACAGTAGCGAGCCCAGCGCCAGTGTTTGCAATAGGCTGGCTCGCTGTGCGGTGCTGCCTGCTTGGCGATGTTCCAGCCAAGCGCCGAGCACGAACAGCATGATGCCGACGACGGCAGTCCACAAGGCTCGTGTTCCACTGAAAAAGCCGTGGTTCACGGCCCCTGAAATGAAGCTGATGCCCGAATACTTGAGCAGCATCGCGCTGTGTTGTTGTTGAAAAGAAGAAGTCATGAGTCCCTCCATGCGAGGTCTTGGCCGTCGCGTGCATACCAATTTGCCGCGTGGGTCAGTCCAGCGCGGAACGAGAGGTCAGATAGAACTCAGACGATGGGAGGGCGCAAACCGGGTCGCAGGCTCACGCTGAGCCAGTCTTGTTGGATTCGTTCGCCATGCACAGCTGGGGCTGCAGACAAACAAACGGTCTGGTGACCACCCAGACCCACGGCGCAGCAATGGTGGCAGTCAACATTTGTTGTGCTCGGGGTGTGCGAAGCCGGATTGGCCGCTTGGGGAGAAATTGAAGGGTCTTCGTCAAAGGACTGCGATTGGCTGTCGTTCGCATGGTCATGACATGAGGGTAATGCCAAGGTCTGTTGTGTGGGCTGGCTCTGATGGATTGTTGCAGGCGTGGCCATGACCGAGCCCAGACTCAGTTTGAGCAAGATCAGCAGAACCCAAATCCACGAAGAACGTCGCATATCCAGATCTTAAGCGCTCTGCACATGATGAGGCGAGGACGAAAAAAAGCCCCGCGATAAATGGCGGGGCTTTTGACTTTCGGCAAGAGCACCGAAGTGCTCAGGCAAAGCAGTGGGGCTTGTTACATGCCCATGCCGCCCATACCACCCATACCGCCCATGCCACCCATATCAGGCATGCCGCCGCCGGCTTCGTCTTTTGGTGCTTCTGAAACCATGCACTCGGTGGTCAACATCAAGCTAGCCACTGACGCTGCGTTTTGCAAAGCAGTGCGTGTCACTTTGGTTGGGTCCAAGATGCCCATTTCGATCATGTCACCGTAGGTGTCGTTCGCTGCGTTGAAGCCGTAGTTGCCTTTGCCAGCCAACACAGCGTTCACCACCACTGATGGCTCGCCACCAGCGTTGTAAACGATTTCGCGCAATGGGGCTTCGATGGCTTTCAACACCAGTTTGATACCGGCGTCTTGGTCAGCGTTGTCACCTTTGATGGTGCCAGCTGTTTGACGTGCACGCAGCAATGCCACGCCGCCGCCAGCCACGATGCCTTCTTCCACAGCAGCGCGAGTGGCGTGCAATGCATCTTCCACGCGGGCTTTCTTTTCTTTCATCTCGACTTCGGTGGCAGCGCCAACCTTGATCACGGCAACACCGCCAGCCAACTTGGCCACGCGCTCTTGCAATTTTTCACGGTCGTAGTCAGATGTGGCTTCTTCGATTTGCACGCGCACTTGTTTGACGCGGGCTTCGATGTCAGCAGCTGCACCAGCGCCGTCGATGATGATGGTGTTTTCTTTGCCCACTTCGATGCGCTTGGCTTGGCCGAGGTCAGCCAAAGTCACTTTTTCGAGTGTCAAGCCAACTTCTTCAGCGATCACTTTGCCGCCGGTCAAGATAGCGATGTCTTCCAACATGGCTTTGCGACGATCGCCGAAGCCTGGAGCCTTGACAGCCACAACCTTCAAGATGCCACGGATGGTGTTCACCACCAAAGTAGCCAAGGCTTCGCCTTCAACTTCTTCAGCAATGATCAACAAAGGACGGCCAGCTTTTGCAACGGCTTCCAATGTAGGCAACAAGTCGCGGATGTTGCTGATCTTCTTGTCAAACAACAACACGAATGGGTTGTCCAACAAAGCAGCTTGCTTTTCTGGGCTGTTGATGAAGTAAGGAGACAGGTAGCCGCGGTCGAATTGCATGCCTTCCACAACGTCGAGTTCGTTGTTCAAAGACTTGCCGTCTTCCACAGTGATCACGCCTTCTTTGCCCACTTTTTCCATGGCGTTAGCGATGATTTCGCCAATGCTGTGGTCGCTGTTAGCAGAGATAGAACCGACTTGAGCGATTTCTTTGGTGGTTGTGGTGGCCTTGGTGGCTTTCTTCAACTCTTCGATCAAAGCTGCAACAGCTTTGTCGATACCGCGCTTCAAGTCCATGGGGTTCATGCCAGCGGCAACGTACTTCATGCCTTCGCGCACGATGGCTTGAGCCAACACGGTAGCGGTAGTCGTACCGTCACCAGCGTTGTCAGAAGTCTTGGAAGCAACTTCCTTGACCATCTGAGCGCCCATGTTTTGCAACTTGTCTTTGAGTTCGATTTCTTTGGCCACAGACACGCCGTCTTTGGTCACGGTAGGGGCGCCGAAAGAACGCTCCAACACCACGTTACGACCCTTAGGGCCCAAAGTCACTTTGACCGCGTTGGCCAAAATGTTCACGCCTTCAACCATGCGTGCGCGGGCTTCGCCGCCGAAAATTACGTCTTTTGCTGCCATTTTTAAGCTCCTAATCTTGAATGTCATTCCCGCGTAGGCGGGAATCTAGGGTTTTGAGGGTCTGCGCTTGCGCGGAGGAGACCCACAAGGGGTCAATTACTCGACGACTGCGAACAGGTCTTCTTCTTTCATGACCAACAGCTCGTCGCCGCCGACTTTGACGGTCTGGCCGCTGTACTTGCCGAACAACACGCGGTCGCCGACTTTGACGCTCAGGGCTTTGGTCTCGCCTTTGTCGTTGGTTTTGCCGGGGCCGACGGCCAAGACTTCACCTTGATCGGGCTTTTCAGCGGCGGAATCGGGGATCACGATGCCCGAAGCTGTTTTGGTTTCGCTTTCGATACGCTTGACGATCACGCGATCGCCCAAAGGACGCAGTTTCATGGAATCTCCTGGATTTGAAACAAGGGTTGAAAAACAAAAGCACCTGAAAAAACGGGTGCTGCTGAAATCTGAGGGGGAATGACTGTTAGCACTCCCTGCCTTCGAGTGCTAATGATAAGGGCATTTGGCCTTGTTTCAAGTGCCCGGCACTTTTTACTGGCTGGTCGGGCGGTGTGTGGCGTCGTTGCTGACGTGGGCACTGCCCAGCATGTAGCCATAGACCAGATCGGTGCTGATGTCGCAGTCAAACAGGTTGAGTTTTTGGGCCAGATGCAGGGGGCTGCCCGAGGGCAGGTGTGTGCTGTTGTAGACCACGATGTGGGCGTTTTGCATCAATGTGTCTTGCAGGTGCAGCGGCGCATTGTGCAGCCAGGGAATCCGGGCATCGATGAAGAAAGTGCCCACATGTTGCTGAATGCCCATCAAATCCAGGGGGTGGGTGATGAGCTTGACATGGTCCCACTGCCCCAACTGCCCCAAAGCTGGCGGGACGTGTGCGCTGTCGTGCAGGATGCAGATCAGTGGTTTTTCGGGTGTGGCCTGCGGGCCTGAAAAGCCTTGTTGTTTGCAATACTGGGTGAGGGACGACGACAGGATTCGCCGGTGCCCGCCTTGGGTGACATAGGCCTTGAAGATGCCGTTTTCCACCATGCGCTGGACAGTGCCCACTGACAGGCCCAGCATCTTGGCAGTTTGGCTGGTGCTGAAGTAGGCTTGGTTGATGTTGCTGTTTTTCATCGCGAATTCCTCAAGAGGGGCACAGAAGATCGGGTTTGAATTTTTTGGGCTGTTTGGATGTTATGGCCCGTTTGCCAGCCGTGGCGGGGTGTGAACTGGTAGTTGGGTGAACAAAAACAGGTAGACCCGCCACGAGGGCCAGGGTGGCGGGGCGACATTTGTCTGGTGTCCCCCTCTGTCTTGTGCCTTGTTGCGGGGTCGTGTGCCAGTTCAGGGCAAAATCACCCCCCATGTTGAGTTGGTTCCGCTTTTTTTCCCGTTGGCCTTTGTGGGCTTTGCACGCTATGGGCAGCGTGGGGGGCTGGCTGGCCTGGTGTTTTTCGGGGCGTTACAGACGCAGGTTTCTTGACAACGTGCGTCAGGCCGGCCTGGGATGGCGCGCCGTGCTGGGTGCGGTTGGACAGGCAGGGCGCATGTCGGCCGAGCTGCCACGCTTGTGGCTGGGCCGCACGCCACACTTGGCGTGGGCCGATGACCGCGCTGCCGTGGAGGCTTATGCCAGCGGTCAAGGTGTGTTGTTCCTGACGCCGCACATGGGGTGTTTTGAGATCACAGCCCAGGCGCTGGCCTTGCGTTTTTCTGCGCAGCATGGGCCTTTGACGGTCTTGTACCGTCCCGCCCGCCATGCCGGTTTGGGTGAAGTCATGAGCTTGGCGCGCCAGCGCCCGGGCCTGGAAGCGGTGCCCACCACCTTGGCAGGCGTGCGGCAAATGATCAAGGCCTTGCGTTCAGGCCGCGCTGTGGGGTTGTTGCCTGACCAGGTGCCGCCTGAGGGCATGGGGCAGTGGGCCCCCTTCTTTGGCCAACCGGCCTACACCATGACCTTGGCTGCCCGGCTGGCTTTGCAAACCGGTGCCCGGGTGGTGCTGATCTGGGGCGAACGCTTGTCTTGGGGGCGCGGTTACCGCTTGCACACCCAAGCGCTGGGCCATGCCCTTTCAGCCGATCTGGACACCGCCGTGGTGCAGATCAACCAGGCCATGGAGTCCTTGATCCTGCAGTGCCCATCGCAGTACATCTGGGGTTATGCCCGTTACAAACACCCCCGACCCGCATCGGACTGATCTGTTGAACACATGGTGAATTTGCTGATTGCTGTCATGCGCCTGTTTGCGCGGCTTCCTTTGTCTTGGGTCAGGGCGCTGGGGGCTGGGCTGGGCTGGTTGTTGTGGCATTTGGCGCGCAAACGCAGGCACATTGTCAGCGTCAATTTGCGCTTGTGCATGCCCGAGCTGACCGAGGCAGAGCGTCAGGCCCTGGCTTATCGGCACTTTTTGGCCTTTGGGCAGTCGGTGCTGGACCGTTCATGGCTGTGGGATGCGCCGGAGGCGGTGGCGCGGGGCCGGCTCAGGTATGTGGGCGATTTGACCGCCTTGACCGCCCCAGGTCCGCTGGTGGTTTTTGCCCCGCATTTTGTGGGACTCGATGCGGGGGGCTTGGCGGTGGGCTGGTGTGTGCCTCGCAACGTGGCCTTCATTTTTGTCAAACAGTCCAATCCCAAAGTGGAAGCATGGGTTCGGCATGGGCGAGAGCGCTCAGGCAACGCGCGACCTTATTTCAGGCACGAAGGGGTGCGACAGATCCTGGCGGGGCTCAAAAAGGGCGAGCCCTTGCATTTGTCACCCGATATGGACTTTGGTCGTGGCGAGTCGATTTTTGTGCCTTTCATGGGGGTCGAGCAAGCGGCCACCGTGCCCTCTTTGTCGCGGTTTTCAAGGGTGGGTGGTGCGCGTGTCGTGCCGGTGGTCACGCGCATGACGCCGCAGGGCTATGACATTGAAGTCCATGCGCCGCTGGTCGACTTCCCGAGCGCCGACCTGGCGCAAGACACGGTCCGCATGAATGCCTTGCTGGCCGGCTGGGTGCGCACCATGCCCGAGCAGTATTACTGGGTGCACAAGCGCTTGAAGACCCGGCCCGAGGGTGAGCCTGGTGTTTACTGACCGGGGGGCGTCAGAAAACCGGTGATTTCGCGGATCACTCGCCCGGGCTTTTCATGCACCACCCAGTGGCTGGCTTTGGCAATGGGCACGAGTTTCAAATCAGGCACATGCAGCGCCAAACCTTCGGTCAGGCAGGGCAACAAAGCGACGTCGTCTTGCGCCCAGAGCACCAGTGTGGGCACGCCGATGTGCAAGGCTTCCGGCGGAATCTGAACCACCGATGCGCCCGGGTCTTGCGCCGTGGCGGGACGCAGGGGCGAGGCCCGGTAATAGTTGAGCCCGCCTTGCAGTCCGTGCCGCCAGACCTGGCGGTAGCGTTCTTTGACTTCGGGGGTGAGCCAGCGGGCGGGTTCAGGCGCGTGCGCAGCTTGCGGCTGCGTGAGTGAGGGCAGTTCGCTGTCATGACCATCCAGAAAGTCCAGCAATCGTTCATAGTCGTTGGCGGCCAGTTGCGCTGCGGCATCGGGCTGGACCAGGAAGTTCATGTAGGCGCTGGCGGCTTGTTGCGCCGGGTGGCTTTGCAATGCCTTGAGGAAGGGGCCAGGGTGGGGGGAGTTGACGATGACCAGCTGGCGCAGGCGTTCGGGGTGTTGGTTGGCCAGGCTCCAGGCCACAGCGCCGCCCCAGTCGTGGGCCACCAAAGCGGCCAATGGGGCTTCGCCTGATGCCACGTCGATCAAGGCCACGATGTCCTGCACCAGGTGCTTGGCCCGGTAGGCCTTGACGTCTTCTGGGGCGCTGGACCGTTCATAGCCACGCAAATGGGGGGCCACGCAGCGGTAGCCGCCGTTTTCGGGTTTTGAAAAGTGGACCAGCAATGGGTCCCAGACCCAAGCGGCCTCAGGAAAACCGTGCAGGAACATCATCACGGGTCGCCCTTTGTCGCCACATGCGCGGCAGCTCAGTGTGATGCCGTGAGGCAGATCTTGCTGCCAAGTTTCGATGGCGGGAGGAGCGTTTTGCACGGGCGGATCACTTCTTGTAAGGCGGTGATCCGGTGCCTTCAACGGCTCAGGCTCACTCGTCCAGGGCTTCGGGTTCTTCTTCGGGTGGTTCGGCGGAAACGGGTGCAGGCACTGCGCCTTCGGCTGGGTGGGTCCAGTCCCACAGCAGCTTGGCCACCTCGTCCACGCCTTGTTTTTTCAAGGCCGAAAAGAGTTTCACCTCGCCGCCACCGGCTTGCAGTCGCGCAATCGACAAGGCTTTGGCCTGCTCGGCTCGGGTCAGTTTGTCGGCTTTGGTCAGGATGATCAAAAACTTCAGGCCTTCTTCGACCCGAGGGCGGATCACTTCGAGCAGGATGTCGTCGAGCTCAGTCAAGCCGTGGCGTGGGTCGCACATCATCACAATGCCCTTGAGGTTTTCGCGACTGACCAGGTAATTGGCCATGACTTGCTGCCAACGCAGTTTGTCCATCTTGGCCACAGCGGCATAGCCGTAGCCAGGCAAGTCAGCCAGCACGGCGTCGGTGATGCCTTGTTTGCCTAAAGCGAACAGGTTGATGTGTTGTGTGCGGCCGGGCTTTTTAGAGGCAAAGGCCAGCTGCTTTTTCTGGGTCAGGGTGTTGATGCAGGTGGATTTGCCCGCATTGGAGCGGCCCACAAAGGCGATTTCGGGGGTGTCCATCGCGGGCAAATGGTGCAGTTGCGCGGCGGTGGTCAGAAAGCGTGCGGTGTGCATCCAGCCCATGGGCGTGACCACTGGAGGGGTGGCGGGCGCGGGTTGGGGCGAGGGCTTGGAAACGCGGGGGCTGGAGCTCATAAATCAGGGGGCCTTGGGTCGTCAGGAAACTGACGCAGACCTCATTGTAGAATCCTTGAGTTTTGCGCCCATTCTTCCAACTTTTGGACGACGACCATGAAGTCAATTGTTTCTCTCCTGATGTCCGCCACCTTGTCCGCTTTTGTGGCGGGCTCTGCATTGGCCGCTGGCCCTGCGCCGGTGGTGGCCAAACCCGATTTGGCCAAAGGCGAAGCCGCTTTTGCCATGTGCGTGGCCTGCCATGCCGCCGACGGCAACTCGACCACCCCGGTCAACCCCAAACTGTCGCAGCAACACCCCGAATACCTGATCAAGCAGTTGCAAGAATTCAAATCGGGCAAACGCGCCAACGCCGTGATGAGTGGCATGGTGGCCGGTTTGAGCGACGACGACATGCGCAACATCAGCTACTGGCTCGCTTCCAAGCAAGCCAAGCCTGGTTTTGCCAAAGAAAAAGACACCGTGGCATTGGGTGAGCGCATCTACCGTGGTGGCATTCCAGACCGCCAGATCGCCGCTTGCGCCAGCTGCCACTCGCCCAACGGCGCTGGCATGCCTGCCCAATACCCCCGCATTTCAGGCCAGCACGCCGACTACACCGCCGCCCAGTTGGTGCAATTCCGTGATGGCGTTCGCAAGAACAGCATCCAGATGACCCAAGTGGCCGCCAAGATGAACGACCGCGAAATCAAGGCCGTGTCCGACTACATGGCCGGTCTGCGCTGAGCGCGGTTCAGACCTCGCCTAGGGGTTATCCCTTGGACGCATGAGGTCTTCATTCGGCCTTCAGCAGGCTGAGCCACAATCGGGTCCCCGGCTGTGACGTGACCCATCAAGGCCGGATATCCGGCCTTTTTTGTTTGTGGCGGGCTGTGGCCCGCTTTTGTTTGCCTGTGGACACTTCTGCACCATGACGTCTGTTGCTTCCAGCCCCGAATCCGAACGGGGCTCACCCCGCTGGCAAGCACTGCTGGAACTGTTGTCGTCCATGCGGTTTGCGATCTCGCTGCTGACGGTCATTTGCATTGCCTCGGTCATTGGCACGGTGCTCAAACAAAACGAACCCGCCTCGAATTACGTCAACCAATTCGGGCCATTCTGGGCCGAATTCTTTGCGGCCATGAAGCTCAACTCGGTGTACAGCGCCTGGTGGTTCTTGCTGATTTTGGCGTTCCTGGTGCTGAGCACCAGTTTGTGCATTGCCCGCAACACCCCCAAGATCTTGGCCGATCTCAAAACTTACAAAGAAAACATCCGTGAGCAAAGTCTCAAGGCTTTTCACCACAAGGCAGAAGGCACGCTGCACGAAACGCCCGAAGCGGCGGCGAATCGCCTGGGGGCTTTGTTGGCTACGGGCGGCTGGAAGGTGAAGCTGCAATCGCGCGAGACCCCACAAGGCACCGGCTGGATGCTGGCGGCCAAGGCGGGGGCGGCCAACAAGCTGGGCTACATTGCCGCGCACTCGGCCATTGTGCTGGTGTGCGTGGGCGGCTTGCTCGATGGCGATTTGATCGTGCGTGCCCAGATGTGGTTTGGCGGCAAGGCTGTTTACAGTGGTGGTGGCCTGATTGCTGATGTGCCTGCGCAGCACCGCCTGTCGGAGCGCAACCCCGCGTTTCGGGGCAACCTGATGGTGGCCGAAGACACGGCCTCTGCCACTGCCATCCTGAGCCAGTCCAGTGGCATCTTGTTGCAAGAGCTGCCCTTTGCCATTGAACTCAAGAAGTTCATTGTCGAGTACTACTCGACGGGCATGCCCAAGTTGTTTGCCAGCGACATCGTGATCCACGACAAAGCCACGGGCGAGAAAAAGGAAGCCCGCGTCGAGGTCAACCACCCGGTCAGCTTCAAGGGCATCGAAATTTACCAATCCAGCTTCGATGACGGTGGCTCCAGCGTCAAGTTGCAGGCCGTCCCCATGACGGCAGCCACCCGCGCTTTTGATGTGGATGGCACGGTTGGCGGCAGCACCGAGCTGACCAATGGCCCCGAAAAAATGAGCTTGGAGTTCACAGGCCTTCGCGTCATCAATGTGGAGAACATGTCGGGCAACGGCCCACAAGGACAGGGCGTCGATGTGCGCAAAGTCGATTTGCGCAGCGCCATTGACCAGCGCATGGGCGCGGGGCATAAGACCACCCAAACCAAAGAACTGCGCAATGTGGGCCCAAGCGTGAGCTACAAACTGCGCGATGCCGCAGGCCAGGCCCGTGAATACAACAATTACATGCTGCCTGTGGATGCAGGCGATGGGGTGCCCGTGTTTTTGCTGGGCATGCGCGCGAGTCCCGCTGAGCCTTACCGTTACCTGCGCCCCCCGGCCGATGAAAACGACAAACTGGACGGTTTTGTGCGTTTGCGCGCCGCCTTGGCAGACCCCGCGCTGCGTGAGCGTGCGGTTCAGCGCTACGCCCGCAAGGCGGTTGACCCGAAGCGGCCAGAGTTGACGCAGCAATTGGCCGGTTCGGCGGCCCGTGCTTTGGGCCTGTTTGCCGGACAGGAAGAGGTCAAAGGCAAAAAAGTGGCCGGCTTGCAGGCCTTGGCTGACTTTTTGGAAGCCAATGTGCCTGAGGCCGAGCGAGCCCGTGCGGGCGAGATGTTTGTGCGCATTTTGAATGGGGCCTTGCTGGACCTGGACGCCGTGGCGCGTGAGCAAGCAGGGGCCAAACCTTTGCCTGCAGACAAGGTGCAGGGCTTCATGTCGCAGGCGGTGCTGGCGCTGTCCGATGCGCCTTTCTATCCCGCGCCCATGACGTTTTTGCTGAAAGACTTCAAGCAGGTCCAGGCCAGTGTGTTCCAGGTGGCCAGAGCCCCGGGCAAAAATGTGGTCTATCTGGGTTGCTTTTTCCTGATCCTGGGTGTTTTTGCGATGCTCTATGTGCGCGAGCGGCGCTTGTGGGTGTGGCTGGCTCCACAAGCCAAGCAGCCAAGCGAGGGCACGCAGGTCACCTTGGCCCTGTCGTCTAATCGCAAAACCATGGACATGGACCGTGAATTTGACCAACTGAGTGCCCGTTTGCTGGGACGTCCCGAGAAAAACCAATGACGACTACTGTGACTTTGAACCCCGGTTACTTCTCTCGCCGCAGTGCCCTTGACTGGGGCTTTGCGGTGCTGGCGCTGCTGGGCATGCTGTTTGCCTTCAGCCGTTACAGCCAGGCGATGGACGTGTACGAGCAAGGCATTTTGGTGGCCAGTGTGCCGGCTGCCGTGGCATTGGCCTGGTTCTGGCGTCCCTTGCGCACCCTGATGCTGGTGGTGGCGGGCTTGTCCTTGTTCGCCATCAACGCCTACCAAGGCGATTTGGCCCAGGCCGAGCAGGTGTTCTGGCTCAAGTATTTTCTGTCCAGCCAATCTGCCATTTTGTGGATGAGCATGGTGTTTTTCATCAGCACCGTGTTTTACTGGGCGGGCATGTTCATTCGTGGGCAGGGCGACACCCTTGAAACTTTGGGCAGCCGCATGGCCTGGGTCGGCGTGGCTCTGGCCTTGATCGGCACCATGGTGCGCTGGTACGAGAGTTACTTGATCGGGGCCGATGTGGGCCATATCCCGGTGAGCAACCTGTACGAAGTGTTCGTCATGTTTTGCTGGATGACGGCGGGCTTTTACCTGTACTACGAAGACCATTACCGCACCCGCGCTTTGGGCGCTTTTGTCATGCTGGTGGTCAGCGCGGCGGTTGGCTTTTTGCTTTGGTACACCCTGGTGCGAGAGGCGCATGCCATTCAGCCTTTGGTACCCGCTCTCAAGAGCTGGTGGATGAAGCTGCATGTGCCCGCCAACTTCATTGGTTATGGCACTTTTGCGCTGGCGGCGATGGTGGCGTTTGCCTACCTGATCAAGCAAACAGCGGGTGAAACCCGGTGGTACAAGCTCGCACCCCTTTGGCTCTTGGGCATCGTCTTGTGCTTTGAGCCTGTGGTGTTCCGCAAGTCACCCACCGAAGGTGGCAGCGGCTATTGGATGGTTTATTTCGGCATTTCGGCCTTGATCGTCGCAGGCATTTTGTTCGGTCGCCGCCGCATTGCCGAGCGTCTGCCGTCTTTTGAAATCCTGGACGATGTGATGTACAAATCCATCGCCGTGGGTTTTGCCTTCTTCACCATCGCCACAGTGCTGGGTGCCTTGTGGGCGGCCGAGGCCTGGGGTGGCTACTGGAGCTGGGACCCGAAAGAGACCTGGGCCCTGATCGTTTGGCTCAACTACGCAGCCTGGTTGCACATGCGGCTCATGAAGGGCTTGCGTGGCACGGTGGCTGCCTGGTGGGCGCTGATGGGTTTGGTGGTGACGACCTTTGCCTTCCTGGGCGTCAACATGTTTCTGAGCGGCCTGCACAGCTACGGCACGCTGTGATGCACCTGGCCGACACTGCGTCCTATTGCATCAGGGCGCTGGCTGGCCGGTCAGGGTTTGGTCAATCACCGTCAGCATCTCCTGGGTGTTGAAGGGCTTCCACAAAAAGTGCACTGCGCCCAAACTGTTGGCGGCTTGTGTTTCATGGGCTTGGCTCTCTCCGCTCATGAAGATGACAGGAATGTCGTTGCCGCTTTCCTTGAGCTTGGCGTGCAGCTCAAGGCCACTCATGCCGGGCATGCGCACATCCAGCAGCATCACATGCGGCGCGTCAGAAGGTGGCGAGGCCAAATAAGCCGCACCACCGTCATGGACACGAACGGTGTAACCCTGGCTTTCGAGGACCAAGGCCAGCATTCGACGGATGTCCGTGTTGTCATCCACCACATGGACCAGACCTGGTTTGCGCATTTTGAAATTGTATAAATTGCCAATTGTAATTTTTGCCGTGCAGGTTTGCACGGGTGCTGCAGCGTTGTCTTGACTTTCAGGTCACGGGTTCTGAGGGCCTCAACCACAACTCAATCCATGCGCCAGTTCCTGTGGGGGGCGATAAATTCCGCATGGCTGTGTGTCCTCCCCAAAGCCGGATCATGCTTTGCGTGAGCAACAAACCCAGTCCGGAGCCTTGGGCTTTGCTGGAGGCCACGGGCCCCGTCAGTTGCCGTAGCAATTCGTCGGGCAGACCGGGGCCGTTGTCCTGAATTTGCAAAACCACCCAGTTCTTGCCGTCTTTGGCCTGCTGTTGAAGCTCGATGGCGATGCCAGGGCGCAGCGGCTTCAGTTCGCTCAAGGCATCCATGGCATTGGCGACCAGGTTGAAGACGATCCGCTGCAGCATCACTTCGTTGGCTTGCACCGAACGGGTTGGGGGCAAGTGGCTGGAGAGCCGAATGTCGATGTTTCGCTGAGTGGCTTCGCCTTGCAAAATCGGGAAAACAGCTTGGATGGCTTTGTGCAAATCCACATCGTCCATTTGGTCTTGCCCCCGGATCATGAGGCGCCGCAAGCTGCTGACCATCTCACTGGCTTTGCCAGACAGCACCATCAGCTCGTCAATGCGGGGTTTGAGTTGAGGGGCTTCCTGTAGGGGCAAGAGTCGGCCTTGCAGGTCGTACAAGCCCAATTCCAACGCTTGCAGTGGCTGGCTGATGTCATGCACCAGCATGGCCGAAAAAGAAGACAGGCTGCTCAAGGCCGACACCCGGGCGTTGAGCATCAACAACTGGTCACGCTCTTTGACCAGTGTGCGCATGGCCTCGCTTTCTGCCATCGCTTCACGTTGACCTTGCTGCGCGTATTTTTTCTCTGCATTCGATTTTTCGAGAGAAAACCCCCAGTAACCGAAACAAATCAAGGCCATGGCGAGGATGGTGGACAAGGTGACCAGATTGCTGACCCATGAAAAAGAAAAAACATTCAAATACTCCAACTGGCCAGTGGATGCATATTGGGCAAGGCGGTTGAGGTAGGCGGCTGCATGGATGGCAAAAGCCCCTTGAATCATGACCAAACTCCGGCTGGGGAAAGTGCGCCTGAGTTGCCAGACCAGGCGAGACAGCACCACATTCAAGCCCAAAAAAACAGCCGAATAGACCAATACACCGGTGGTGGTCACATCGCCGGTTTCATACAGCCAGACCAAAAAGCCCGACCACACGGTCGTGGGGACTGCCATGAACGGCCAACGCCAAGGCTTCAGATTCAACTCACGCCGAAACGTCTCGATCATCAGCAGCCAGGAGGCGCAGGCGCCGGTCCACGCCACGACATACGACAGGTATTCCGACACCAAAGGCCGCAAAGCAATGGAACACACGGAGAGGCTGTAGACCGAGATGCTGACGAACCACAGCCGTGTCGTGTCATTGCGACGACCAGACAACAGCAACCAGGTGCCCAAGGGCAGGGCAATGTGGATGGCAATCACCACTTGGATCAGCAGGCCGATCGCAGGATGCATGGGGGCTCCTTGAGTGACAGACGTTGCTCGGGCGAAGGTCTTGGAAAAAGTTCAGAATACACAGCTATTTTCAGTCCAAACCAGGATCGCCCATGATCATTCAGTCAGACAAGTCGGGATTTCAGCACAGCATCAACAGCGAAATCACCCCTGAATCGGTCTACCAGACACGGCGCGACGTCATTCGCAATTTGGCCAGTGGCTCAGCGGGTTTGGCCTTGGCCGCTTGGGGCGTTCGGGAGGCCCATGCGCAAACGCCGCGTGCAGGCCAGTTGTCTGCGCTGGCCTCGGTGCCGTCGGCTGTGCCCGGTGCCTTGACCATGGACAAACTCACGGCCTACAAAGACGCCACCACGTACAACAACTTCTACGAGTTTGGCACCGACAAATCCGACCCGGCCAAACGTGCCCACACGCTGGTCACTCAGCCCTGGACGGTGGAGATCGAAGGCCTGGTCAAAAAGCCTGGGCGCGTGAATTTGGAAGACTTGATGAAGTGGGGCGCGATGGAGGAGCGCATTTACCGCCTGCGCTGCGTGGAAGGTTGGTCGATGGTGATTCCGTGGATCGGCTATTCGCTGGCCGATTTGATCCGCAAGGTGGAACCCCAGCCGGGTGCCAAGTTTGTGGAGTTCATCACCCAGGCGGACCCCAAGACCATGCCGGGTGTGCGCGGTGGCGCCCTGGACTGGCCTTATGTCGAAGCCCTGCGCATGGATGAAGCCATGCACCCCCTGACCTTGCTGGCCTTTGGCATGTATGGCGAAGTCATGCCCAAGCAAAACGGTGCGCCTTTGCGCTTGGTGGTGCCTTGGAAATACGGTTTCAAGAGCGGGAAAAGCCTGGTCAAGATCCGTTTCACCGACAAGCAGCCTGTGTCGTCGTGGGAAAAAGCCGCACCGCAAGAATACGGGTTTTATTCCAATGTGAACCCGAATGTGGACCACCCGCGCTGGAGCCAGGCGACCGAGCGGCGCATTGGTGAAGACGGCTTGCTGGCCAAAAAACGCAAAACGCTGATGTTCAATGGCTATGAAGCGCAAGTTGGTCAGCTGTATGCGGGCATGGATTTGAAGAAGTTCTTCTGATGTGTGCGGCTCAAGTCACCCACAGCGCAGTGGTCCTGACACAGGCCACAGCTTTGACCCGATGAGAGCGTGGCTGCGGCACCCCGCTGCTTGGTGGGTGATGTTGGTCGTGGGTCTGCTGCCCTTGGCGAGCTTGGTCATACAAACCGTGCAAGACCAGCTGGGGGCCAACCCTGCTGAAACCCTGATCCGAGCCTTGGGTGACTGGACGCTGCGCGGTTTGTGCCTGACCTTGGCCGTGACGCCTGTGCGCACGGTGATGGGCTGGCCCGAATTGCTGCGTTATCGGCGCATGCTGGGGGTGCTGACTTTTGGTTATGCCAGCTTGCACCTGTTGGGCTACGCGTGGTTTGACATGGGTTTTGAGTGGGCCGATATCGCCCGTGACATCGCCAAGCGGCCTTTCATTCTGGTGGGCTTTACCGCCTTCGTGGTCATGTCAGCGCTGGCCGCCACATCTTTCAACCGCGCCATCCGCTGGATGGGTGCCCAACGCTGGAAAGCGTTGCACCGAGCTGTGTATGCCGTGGCGGTGCTGGCCATCGTGCATTTTTGGTGGATGCGCTCGGGCAAACAGAACTTTGCCGAGGTGCTGGTCTATGCGGGCGTGCTGGCGAGCTTGCTCGGGTGGCGGGTCTGGCGAGGTTCGAGGCGGTGGTCAAACCAGTGATTTATCTATCAACGATAAACCCTTGATTTTTGAAAATATGGTTGTTTGATAAGGGTTTGGGTTAAAGTATCTATTAATGAATGATGCTAATTTGCCCCTTCAAACGGCTGTGCACCAGCTGCTGGCGAGGACGCCAGAGCTGACCGCTGCCCAATTGCAGGTGGCCACAGGCAAGAGCCAGCCCAGCATTTCGCTGGCACTCAAGGCTTTGGGGCTGGGGCAGCCGAACGGGGCGGTGCACCGCCTAGGGGCTGCACGCAGCTCGCGTTATGCACTGACACAAAGCATTCAGGGCTTGCCCGCCCGTCACGCGCTGCTGTGCAACGGGCCTGACGGGGTGCCACAGCACTTTGGTGAGTTGACTTACCTGAGCGGTGACAGGGTGCATGTGCGCAGTGGCACGCACGAGTGGTTGACGCAAGGCGGCCTGCCCTGGTTCCTGACGCCGCTGCAGCCCCAGGGCTTTTTGGGCCGTGAACTGGCCCGTTTGCGGCCCGACTTTCCGGCCGATCCCGAGCGCTGGTCATTGGCGCAGCTGCTCTACTTTGTGGTCAACCATGTGCGCGACCCGAGCGGGGCATTCGGGGTGGATGGCCCCGCCCTGTCGGTGCCTGGCGCTGTGCGCAGCGAGGCGCCAACTCTGGCCGATGCGTGTGATCGGTTGGCGGCACAGGCCGGCATCAGCCTGCCCGCAGGATCATCGGCGGCGGGTGAACAGCCAAAGTTTTTGCTGCGTGAACCCGACGGCACACGCTGGATCGTCAAGTTCAGCCCGCCGCGTGGTACGCCTTTTGGTGAGCGTTGGCACGCCTTGCTCCACCTTGAAAAATTGGCTTTGGATGTGTTGCAGGGTCATGGTGTGGCCTGTGCCGACACCCGGATGGTGGAAACGGCCACACGCACTTTCTTGCTGTCGAAGCGTTTTGACCGCAGTGCACTGTTTGGCTACCGCCATCTGGTGGCCGCTGCGGCCGTGCATGACCACTTTGTCCGTGCGCCGCGCCAGCACTGGGTGGGCACCTGCCGTGCGCTACAGGGGCAAGCCTTGCTGAGTCCGCAAGGCGTGGACACTGCGGCGCAGGCTTTTCTGTTTGGTCAGTTCATCGGCAACACCGACATGCACTTTGGCAACCTGTCATTTTTCGTGGACAACGTGGCCCGCCCCCGTTTTGAAGTGGCCCCGATCTACGACATGCTGCCCATGATGTGGCGCCCCAGCATCCACAGCGGCAGTCTGGATGCTGACCCCTTGCGCCAGCCCCCGGTTTTGGCCGGTTTCGCCGCCCAGGCCGATGCAGCGCGGGACTGGGCGGTGGATTACTGGCAGCGTGCTGCGGTCATGGACACCTTGGGGTCTGCCTTGCAGGCTGTATGCGGAGTCAATGCGCAGCGTTTGAAAACCCGGTTTGCCGGGCTGTGATGCAGCCAGATCAGACCAGCTGTTCCAGCGCAAAGGTGTCGAATGCCGATTCGCGCTGGCGGATCAGGTGGGCTTTTGTGCCGTCTACCAAAATTTCGGCAGCGCGACCCCGGGTGTTGTAGTTGCTGGCCATGCTCATGCAATAAGCACCGGCCGACAGCACGGCGAGCACGTCACCTGCTGCTACCTGCAGCTGGCGGTCTTTGCCGATCCAGTCGCCGCTTTCGCACACCGGGCCGACGATGTCGTACACGGTGCCATCCGCAGTGACAGAACCTGCGCGAGGGGTGACAGGCACGATCTGGTGAAAAGCCTGGTACATGGCTGGGCGGGGCAAATCGTTCATGGCCGCATCGACGATGCAGAAGTTCTTTTGCTCACCGGGTTTGAGGTACAGCACCTCGGTCAGGCACACGCCGGCATTGCCCACCAGCGAGCGGCCTGGCTCGATCATGATCTGGCGCTGACCGTAGCCACGTGCATCCAGCTTGGCCAGCAACTGTGCCCACAGCGCATCGGCTTCGGGCGGCGTGTCGCCGTTGTAGTTGATGCCCAGGCCGCCGCCAAAGTCGATGTGCTGAATCGGGATGCCTGCCGCCTCAATCTCACCTACTAAATCCAGCACGCGGTCCATCGCGTCCAGATAGGGTGTGGTTTCGGTGATTTGTGAGCCGATGTGGCAGTCGATGCCGACCACCTGCAGGCCGGGCAAGCTGGCGGCATGGCGGTAGGCGCGCAGGGCGTCTTCGTGGGCGATGCCGAATTTGTTGCCCTTGAGCCCGGTCGAGATGTAGGGGTGGGTCTTCGCGTCCACGTTGGGGTTCACGCGCAAGCTGACCGGTGCTTTCAGATTCAAGCTGACCGCCACTTCACTGAGCACATCGAGTTCGGCTTCGCTTTCCACGTTGAAGCAGCCGATGCCCACTTGCAGGGCTTGTTTCATCTCAGCGCGTGTTTTGCCCACGCCCGAAAAAATCACCTTGGCTGGGTCAGCGCCTGCCGCCAGCACGCGGGCCAGTTCGCCACCTGAGACGGTGTCAAAACCGCAACCGGCATCGGCAAAGACCTGCAGCACTGCCAAGGTGGAGTTGGCCTTCATGGCGTAGCAAATTTGGGCCTTGCGCCCGGCAAAGCCGCGCTGGTAGGCGGCCAGTGCCGACAACATGGCCGCTTTGGAATAGACAAAAAGCGGGGTGCCGTGCTCGCGGGCCAGGTCGGACAAGCGCACGCATTCGACCATGAGCTGATCGCCTTGGTAAGCAATGTGAGGTTGGCCTGGCAGGCCTTGGGGGGTGGCAATAGCGTTCATTTTGGGGCGGCAGCGGGTGCCTCGGGTGCAGTCAGGGGGGCTGTGGCAGGTGCACCAGCCGGTGCAGCCACGGGGGCATTCGTTTCGGTTGTTGTGCTGGGCGACACCGTGGGTGCATTGGATCCCGGTGAGGCCGGCCACAGCTTCAAGGTTTGAGGCAAGGTCGCTCGCCCGGCAGACTCGGGTGTGCTGGGCAAAACCAGGGGGCCTTTTTGGCCGCAAGCAGTCAACATCGCCGCACCGCCAACAAGGGCATGCGCCGTGACTAGAATCTTCAATACCTTCAACATGCAGCGATTGTAATGACCGACCTTGAATTTCTGGACCAAGCTGAACGCCTGCTCGCGGGCGTGGAGATCAGCAGCGATCGCCTGAACGACGACACCGACGCCGACATCGACAACCAGCGCACCGGTGGCATGGTCACGCTCACTTTTCCCAACCGCAGCCAGATCGTGATCAACCTGCAAAAGCCCTTGCACGAGGTGTGGTTGGCGGCCCGGTGTGGTGGGTTTCATTACAAGTTTGATGGCACGCACTGGATGGACACCAAGGGGCAGGGTGAGTTTTGGGAAAGTCTGTCGCGTTATGCCTCGGAACAAGCCGGGCAAAGTTTGTTGTTCAAGCCCTGAGAGCCGGTGGGGGCACAAGGCTGCTGCCTTGTGCCTGCGGTGGGCCATGGGCCCACCTTCAGTTTCTGAACAAATCCAGAATCCGGTTGCGCTCTTCAGTGGGTGGCGTTGCAGGCGGGGCTTTGCCCGAAGCCGCGTTGCCTGTGCCCAAGGTGCTGATGCCGCCACCCTTGGCGTACTCCTCGTACAGCCAGTCACCGCCGACGCTCACCAGGCCCTCCGGGACCGGTGGCTCTGAAACAGGAACGCCGCGCAGCGCCGTTTCCATGAAACTGATCCACACGGGCAGGCTCAAGCCGCCACCTGTTTCGCGGTCACCCAGTTTGCGTGGTGTGTCGTAGCCAATCCAGACCACGGCAGCCAATTGGTGCTGGTAGCCCGCAAACCATGCGTCCATCGCGTCGTTGGTGGTGCCGGTTTTGCCATAAATGTCAGGGCGTCGAAGCGTGGCTTGTGCGCGTGCAGCCGTGCCTGAACGCGTGACCTCTTGCAGCAGACTGGTCATGACAAAAGCATTGCGGGCCGGGATGGCCGAGGATGCCTCGTCCGGTTGGATGGGGGCAGGGCTTTCCACCAGCACCCGCTCTTTGAAGTCGGTGATGCGGGTGATCAAGTGGGGTTGAACCCGATAGCCGCCATTGGCAAACACCGAGTAACCGGTGGCCATTTGCATGGGGGTGACCGAGCCGGCACCCAGCGCCATCGTCAGGTAAGCGGGGTGCTTGTCTTCGTCAAAGCCAAACCGGGTGACCCACTCCTGTGCGGGGCGGGCACCGACCGCCTGCAAGACCCGGATCGAGATCATGTTTTTCGATTTGGCCAAACCGGTGCGCAGGCTCATGGGGCCGTCAAACTTGCCGTCGTAGTTTTTGGGCTCCCAAGGTTGCCCGCCAGTGACGCCACTGTCGAAGAACAAAGGTGAATCGTTGACCACGGTGGCCGGGGTGAATCCCTTCTCCAGCGCCGCTGAATAAATGAAGGGTTTGAAGCTGGAGCCCGGTTGACGCCAAGCCTGTGTCACGTGGTTGAACTTGTTTTTGGCAAAGTCAAAGCCGCCCACCAAGGCCCGGATGGCACCTGTTTGGGGGGTGAGTGCGACAAAGGCCCCTTCTACTTCGGGCAATTGGGTGATTTCCCAGGCCCCTTTGGGTGTCTGCGTGATGCGGATCAGGGCACCATTGCGAACCTGTTTGGCCGACGGTGTCTTGTCAGACAGACCCGATTGCGCTGGTTTGAGGCCGTCGCCCGTGATGCTGATTTGCTCACCGTTTTGACGAACCACCACCACTTTGCGGGGCGAGGCTTCCAGCACCACGGCAGACAGCACATCGCCGTTGTCCGGATGGTCTTCCAATGCGTCATCGATCGCGTCTTCCATTTTCTTGGGGTCGGCGGGCAGGTCGATGAATTTTTCGGGGCCACGGTAAATCTGGCGGCGCTCAAAATCCATGATGCCTTGGCGCAAGGCTTTATAGGCGGCCATTTGCTCGGTCGATTGCACGGTGGTGTACACGTTCAGGCCCCGGGTGTAGGTTTCCTGGCCATACTGGGCAAAGACCATCTGCCGGACGGTTTCGGCCACGTATTCGGCGTGCAGGATCTTCTTGTCGGCCGCAGACCTCAGTTTGAGGGGTTCGGCTTTGGCCTGTTTGGCTTGGGCGGTGGTGATGTAGCCGTTTTCCTCCATCCGCTCGATGATGTAGAGCTGACGTGAGCGGGCGCGTTTGGGGTTGCTGATCGGGTTGTAGGCCGAAGGCGCTTTGGGCAAGCCCGCCAGCATGGCCGCTTCGGCGATGGTGATTTCCTTGAGCGGTTTGCCAAAGTAGATTTCGCAGGCGGAGGCAAAGCCATAGGCCCGGTTGCCCAGGAAAATCTGGTTCATGTAGATCTCAAGGATCTGGTCCTTGCTCAACATGTGTTCGAGTTTGTAGGTCAGCAAAATTTCATAAATTTTGCGGGTGTATGTTTTCTCGGATGACAGGTAAACGTTGCGTGCCACCTGCATGGTGATGGTCGAAGCGCCCTGGCTTTTCATGCGGCCCACGTTGGCAACGCCTGCACGCAAGATGCCCAGATAGTCCACGCCACCGTGTTGGTAAAAGCGGTTGTCCTCGATGGACAGCACCGCGTCTTTCATCACTTTCGGGATGTCTTGGATCGGGGTCAGATTGCGACGCTCTTCGCCGAATTCGCCCATCAATTGGCCGTCTGCGGTGTAGACGCGCAAAGGCAGCTTGGGCTTGTAATCGGCCAAGTCTGAAATGTCGGGCAGGTTGGGGTAAGCGATGACCATGGCCACGCCCACCACCATGAGGATGGACAGCAGCCCGGCGGCCATGAGGCCCAGTGCCCACAAAGCCACTTTCACCAACCATGCGGTGGGGGTGGACGCTGGGGCAACCTCTCTGGGGCGTTGCTTTTCTGGAGAGGGGGTGTCTTTGGATGGCATAGGTGGGCTGGTGGTGCAGCCAACAAGGTGCGGGCTGCCAAGCATTATAAAAATCCTGGGCTGGGCCTACAGAGGTTTTAAAAGACTTTTTGAATTATTTGGTTTTCAAAAAATTGTCATCAACGCTGATTCATGTTACAAAACCGCTCTCGGAGGACCATTCAGGTCACTTCCCAGGGGAGGCACGGCATGCAGGAATTGGCGCATTGGTGGCGGCGGTTGACTTCCCGGTCGGCCCGTCAGGCCTGGGGTTTGGCCCCACATGGAATGGCCTGGGCTTTGGTGGGCTTGACCCGGCAAAGCCATGGCTTGGCCAAAGTGCATACCTCGGTGTCTTTGCAGGCACCCACTGGTTTTGGCTTTGCCGACCTGGCTTGGTTGAGCCAGGCCTTACGCCACAACGGGCGTTTGCGAGGCGGGGCTCGGCACCGTTTGAACATGGCCTTGCCTGCTGCCCATTTGCAGGAGGGGGTCATCGACTTCCCGGCGCAGATGCCGCAAGAAGACTGGGTTTATGAGGTGCAGTTGGAGGTTTCTCAGGCGCTTCAGCTGTCTCCCGATGAGGTGAATTTTGACTTTGAGCCCGCCCCGTTGACCGATGGCCTCGTGCAGCGGGTGCACTGGATCGGCTGCGCCCAAGCGCACATGGTGGATTTCAAGGACTGCACACGGGCTGCAGGTTGGCGCTTGGCTGCAGTCGAGTCTGAAGCCCAGGCTGCCCAGCGTGGCGTTCGCGCATTGCAAGGTGGCGTCTCCAGTTTGTTGACCCAGGCACCACAAGACTGGCAGTTCCGCTTGGCGACGCCGACTGGTTTGACGGGCGAAGGCTCACCCGATTCGGACGATGCGATCGATGAGGCCATCCGGCAAGTCCTGAGCACGCCGACAGGCTCCCGCTTGGTGGCATCCGGCCTGGCACTGAAGGCTTGGCAGTGATGCGTGCGCTCAACTTGCTCCATTACCCGAGTCTGGCTCGGCAGCAAAAGGTTTTTCATCGGTGGTGGAGCAGCTTGGCCGGGCTGCTCTTGGGAGGGGTCATGGCCTGGGGATGGCTGCAATGGCAAGACCTTCAGACCGCACGGCTTCAGCAAGAGCAAAGCCTTTTGCAGGCGAGCTTGGCCACACGAACGCAGCTGGCCAAAGAAGCCATGCGTCGCCAAACCCAATCGCGCTTGCTGACGGAGCAGATGGCGCATTTGAAGCAGGTCGTGCAACACCAGCAGGCATGGGCAGCTTTGCATGAGAGCTTGCAAGCAGAGGCCCAGCAAAGTGACTTGAGACTGGAGCGCTTGCAGGCCGAGGCCGAAAAAATCGAGCTTCACGGCACGAGCGCTCATGTGGACACGATCACCCATGCCCAGCAAAGACTGTCCGATCAGCTGGACCATCCTTTGGCGCTGGCGAGCATCACGACGGCACCGAATGAGGGGGTGAGCTTCGTCTGGCAGGCCGCGTGGCCAGCGGTGCACGGTGCTTCGGTGGCACCGTTGCCACGCGCACCAGGACCGAAACCATGAAGCCGGACAGCCACTCGGGATACCCTGTGGGCGAACTGTCGGGGGTCGCAGTGCGCTGGCCACACCTGCAGCGCTTGTTTGAGCGCTGGCTGCGCCGATGGGGTTTTGCGATCTCGGGTTGGGTGGTGGGTTTGTCGGGCGTCTGGCTGGTGCAGGCGCAGGTCAGCGAAGACCATGCAAGCGCCTTGCACTCGGTCGCGCAATTGCAGCAGCAACTGGCGGCTTTGCCTGCAGGCTTGTCGGGCAGCCCTGAAAAGCCATGGGCCACCGATCAGCAGAACATGCTCACGAGTCTGCCTGTGCAGGCGCGGCAAGGGCAAATTTGGATTGATTTGCAACAGGCCTTGACGGCGGGCGGCTTGCATCTGCTGTCTTTGCGCCCGCTGCCAACCACCTTGGCGGAGGGCCGCGCTGCACGCTTGGCCAGCCAGGCGGTGGCGGTGCGTTTGCAGGGTCGTTTTGAGGATTGGTCCCGTGTTTGGACCGCCTTCACCCAAGCCGGACCGGTGTGTTCGATCGACCGGATCAGCTTGGCTGCAACGGCCCACCCGGAAGAGGTCCAGATCGATGCGGTGTTGCGGGTTTGGCTGCGCCCTGGCGATGTGGGCCTGCAGGCACAAGCGCAGCCTGAGGGGGCTTGGGACCGGCTCACTTTGCCTGAGCCGCGCCAGTTGGTGCGTTCGGGGACGACCTTGTTTGCCCAGGCCAGGCCGGTGGGATCGCCCTTCGGTGGGGATGCCGTGCGCCTTGCCGAATCGACGGATACCAGTGCCACAGGCGCGTCGGGTGCGACTTCCGGAGCCGCTGTTGCCGAGATCGTGCAGGGTGCTGACTCTTTGCCTGAAGACCCTCGGCAGTGGCCTTTGGCCCGTGTGCGTCTGGCGGGGCTCTGGCAGCAAGGGGCCGATCGGCAAGCGATTTTGTCAGCGGGGCCGCATTGGGTCAGGGTGCGCCAGGGTCAACGGGTCACACAAGAAGGACACCGGGTCGCTGCCATCACCGATGCGGGCGTCAGCTTGCGCTTGGCGCAGGGGCCGATGTTGGCGCTGAGCTGGGGTGAACGGCGGGACGAACCAAAAGACGGGACCAGGCGATGATGAGCTTCCAAAAATGTGGGGTGTACGGGTGCGGGTGTCTGCTGGGCTTCGGCCTTGCGCTCTCGTCATGGGCGCAATCTGCCGACAAGCCTTCGCCACAAGCCCCCTTGGTGGGCGAGGCAGCGCTCAACGCAGGGCCAGGTTCGGGCCTGGTCGTTCCAACGCCGGACAACAAGCCGATCAGCTTGAACTTTCAGAACATCGATGTGAGAGCTTTGCTGCAGATGTTTGCTGATTTTTCTGGCTTGAATGTGGTGCCCACTGAGGGTGTGGTGGGGCCAGTGAGTGTGCGCCTGAACGAGGTGCCGTGGCAACAGGCCTTGGGCATCGTTTTGCAATCGAAAGGACTGGTCTCCCGCCAAGAGGGGCGTGTGCTCTGGGTCGCGCCGCAAGGTGAATGGGCCTTGCGCGAGAAAAAACAGCTGGATGCCCAGGCTGCTTTGGACGCGGTGAGTCCCCTGCACATGCTGTCCTTGCGCTTGCAATATGCCCGGGCCACCGAAGTGGCCCAGCGTTTGCAAGGCGGTGCAGCAGGCAGCACTGGGGGGCGTTGGTTGAGTGCGCGTGGCAGTGTGTTGGCCGAGCCCAGAACCAACCAACTCTTTGTTTCAGACTTGCCCGCACGTTTGTTGGACCTGGAGAAAATGTTGGCGCAGCTGGATGTGCCGGTGCGGCAGATCCTGATCGAGGCTCGCATTGTGGAGGCCGATGACCAGTTCGGCCAGTCCTTGGGTGTGCGCCTGGGGGCGGGTTTGGCCATTCCTCTGAAAGTGCAGGGTCGATCGAACACGCTGAGCGTGGGGGCGACCAACCAGTCTGCCGCAGCAGGTTCGGTGGTGGGCAATCAGGTCAACTTGCCTGCGGGCTCGGCCGGTCAAACGCTCAACACCCCGGCCACATTTGCCGTCTCACTGTTCAATGCTGCTGCTGACCGGTTCATCAATGTGGAGATTTCTGCCCTGGAGGCGGCGGGACTGGGCAAGGTGGTCTCGCGCCCCCGAGTGGTGACTGCTGACCAGACCAAGGCCTTGATCGAGCAGGGCACCGAGTTGCCCTATCAAACTGCCGCAGGCAACGGGGTGACCGTGATTTCATTCCGCAAAGCCAACCTCAAGCTGGAGGTGACCCCCCAAATCACCCCCGACGGTTCGGTTGTGCTTGATGTGGACGTGAACCGCGACAGTGTGGGCCAAATCACCCCGGCCGGTTACGCCATCAACACCAAGCATGTGAAGACCCAGGTGCGGGTGGAAGACGGTGGCACTGTGGTGCTGGGCGGCATCTACGAAGAAACCAACCGCAACGACGAAGCCAAAGTCCCCGGTTTGGGGGATGTGCCGGGTTTGGGCTGGTTGTTCAAGAACCGCGACCAGACCCGGCGCAAAAGCGAGTTGCTGATTTTTCTGACGCCCCGGGTGGTGGCCGATGGCACTGCCACCCTTCCTCCCTGAGGCCGGGTGCTCTTGAACCTTTGACCCACCTGTGAGCAAATGGCAGGGCGGGTCAAGCGGGTCGAATACACTTGCATGCTCTAAAGTGCTGGCCATTTACGTGTGTGGCCAAGCCGATATTTCCAGTGTGAGACTTCCTTGAGCATCATCTTCGTGGGCCTTCCGGGCTCGGGCAAAACCACCATCGGCAGGCAATTGGCACGCCGACTGGGGGTGCCGTTTGTCGATTCTGACCATGTGATTGAGCACCGTCTGGGCTGCTCGATCCGGGAATTCTTTGCCCGCGAAGGCGAAGGCAGCTTTCGCGATGTCGAGCAGCAGGTGCTGGATGACCTGACCCAAACCCATGAGGGCGTGATCGCGACCGGGGGCGGGTCTGTGTTGCGCGAAGCCAACCGCCGCCATTTGCACGAGCGTGGCCATGTGATTTACCTGCGCTCCACACCCGAAGACGTGTTTCGCCGTGTGCGTCACGACACGGCGCGGCCTTTGTTGCAGGTGGACGACCCGCTCAGCCGTTTGCGTGCGCTGTTTGAGGCACGAGACCCGCTGTACCGCGATGCCGCCCACTTTGTCATCGAAACCGGCCGCCCCTCGGTCGCCACGCTGGTCAACATGATCGTCATGCAGCTGGAGCTGGCCGGACATCTGCCTGCGCAAGCCCCAACGCCAGCACCCGCGCAGCCTGCCGCGAGCCCCTGAAATACGGGCCAAAGCCCCTACACTTGGGGGCTATGTCAGAGCACACCCCCACCCATGAACAAGTCGCCATTTCGCTGGACGACCGCAGTTACGACATCCACATTGGGCAAAGCCTGCTGAGCCGCCAAGGCGCCTGGGCAGGCTTGCCCAAGGCGCAGACGGCCATGATCGTGACCAACGACACAATTGCCCCGTTGTACGAGGCCGCTTTGCGCAGCGCCATCACACCGCACTACAAGCAGATCCACACCGTGGTGCTGCCCGACGGCGAGGCTCACAAAGACTGGCAGACCCTGAACCTGATTTTTGACGCGTTGCTGGCCAAAGGCTGCGACCGCAAAACCGTGTTGTTCGCTTTGGGCGGTGGCGTGATTGGCGACATGACCGGCTTTGCGGCGGCCAGCTACATGCGCGGCGTGCCCTTTGTGCAGGTGCCCACCACGCTTTTGTCGCAGGTCGATTCGTCGGTGGGCGGCAAAACCGCCATCAACCACCCGCTGGGCAAAAACATGATCGGCGCGTTTTACCAGCCGGTGCGCGTGGTTTGCGATCTGAACACCTTGCAAACCCTGCCCCCGCGAGAGCTGAGCGCGGGTCTGGCCGAAGTCATCAAATACGGCCCGATCGCCGACATGGCGTTTCTGGACTGGATCGAGGCCAACATCGGTGCGTTGATGGCGCAAGACCCGAAAGCGCTGGCCCATGCCGTCAAGCGCAGCTGCGAGATCAAGGCCTGGGTGGTCGGGCAAGACGAGCGCGAAGCGGGCCTGCGCGCGATCCTCAACTTTGGCCACACCTTTGGCCACGCCATCGAAGCCGGTCTGGGCTTTGGCGTCTGGCTGCACGGCGAGGCCGTGGGCTGCGGCATGGTCATGGCGGCCGAACTGTCGCACCGTTTGGGCAAGGTCGATGCCGCTTTTGTGGCGCGCCTCAAGGCCCTGATCGCGCGTGCGGGCTTGCCCATGCGCGGCCCCGTGATCGACGCGGCCGACAACGCCGGGCACTACATTGAGCACATGCGCCTGGACAAAAAAGCCATTGGTGGCGATATCCAGTTTGTGGTGATTGACGGCCCCGGCCAGGCGGTGGTGTGCAGTGCCCCCGACGCCCTGGTGCGCGACGTGATCAATGCTTGCTGCGCCTGAACCCCATGCGTGAAACAGCTGTGGCAGATTTGAGCTTTTTGGGCGCTGAAGAGGGGCGCTTGTCTGCGTCGGTTTCGGTGGGTCTTGCAGGTGTGGCTTTGGGCAGCTTGTCGGCCTTGGCCTGCGACCCGGCACAAACCCGTGGCCGCCGCTTTGCCGAGCCCGCCGCGCCCACGCGCAACGCTTATCAAAGAGACCGTGACCGCATTGTTCATTCCACCGCGTTCCGGCGCTTGGTCTACAAAACGCAGGTCTTCCTCAACCACGAAGGCGATTTGTTTCGCACGCGCCTCACGCACTCGCTCGAAGTCGCACAACTGGGCCGCTCCATCGCGCGCGCTCTGGGCCTGAACGAAGACTTGGTGGAGGCGGTGGCGCTGGCACACGACTTGGGCCACACGCCTTTTGGTCATGCAGGGCAAGACGCGCTGAACGAGTGCATGGTCGAGCACGGGGGCTTCGAGCACAACCTGCAAAGCCTGCGCGTGGTGGACAAACTGGAAGAGCGTTACCCCGCATTTGACGGGCTGAACCTGAGTTTTGAAACCCGCGAAGGCGTGCTCAAACACTGCTCACGGGCCAATGCCGAGCATCTGGAATTGACCGAGCCGGGCGGGGTGGGGCGGCGTTTCATCGACCGCACCCAGCCCAGTCTGGAAGCACAACTGTGCAACCTGGCCGATGCGATTGCCTACAACGCGCACGACATCGACGATGGTGTGCGCTCGGGCCTCATCAGCACCCGTCAGTTGCTGGAAGTGGAATTGTTTGCGCATTACCACCAGCAAGCGCTGGACGAACACCCGGCGCTGGCGCACAAGCCTCGCCGCCTGCTGTACGAGACCATCCGCCGCATGCTGAGCGATCAGGTGTACGACGTGATCGACACCACCCGGCAGGCGGTGGCGCTTGCGGGCGTGCAGACCGCAGATGAAGCCCGGCTGGCCGGGCCGTTGGTGGGTTTCAGTCCGCAGATGAAAGTGCGTACGGGCGAGTTGAAGAAATTTTTGTTCGCCAGTCTGTACCGTCATCCGCAGGTGATGCAGACCACTGGCCAGGCCCAGCAAGCCGTGCGCGAGTTGTTTGCGGCCTACGTGGCACAGCCGGCCGAAATGCCCACCGATTTTGCCGTCAGCACCGATCTGCACCGCAGTGTGGCCGACTACATCGCCGGCATGACCGACCGCTTTGCCTTGCGCGAACACGAACGCCTGACCGGGCGCAAGCTGTTGTGAGCAGGCCTCTGGCCTTTTTTGCGGCCATGAGCTGCTCAGCCCCCTGTGGGAGCGAGCCCCTGCTCGCGAATGTGTGAACCACAAGGAGCGTCATGACCGCCCCGCGCACTGACCGCGCCGCCTGGCTGGTCGTGCTGGCCGGGGGCGTGGCCGCATTGCAGGTGGGCAAACTGCCGCCTGCTTTGCCCGCGCTGCAGGCCGAGCTTGGCCTGACGCTGGTGCAGTCTGGTTTCCTCTTGTCCGTTGTTCAGTTGGCGGGTTTGAGCTTGGCCGTCTTCATGGGTTTGTGGGCCGACGGCATGGGTCTCAAACGCAGCATGGTGCGCGGCTTGTGCCTGCTGGCGTTGGCCAGTGGTCTGGGTGGTTTTGCCACTTCGGTCACGGCCTTGCTGGCGCTGCGGGCCATCGAAGGCCTGGGCTTTTTGCTGGTGGCCCTGCCCGCACCTGCCTTGATTCGCCGTTTGGTGCCGCCTGCCCAACTGCCAGGCATGTTGGGCGTGTGGGGCGCCTACATGCCCACCGGCACTGCGCTGGCCTTGTTGGCGGGTCCGCTGTTCATTCCGGTCTGGGGGTGGAGCACTTGGTGGTGGCTGTTTGCAGCCGTGTCGTTGGGCATGGCCATGTGGCTTTGGCGCAGTGTGCCCGACGACCCGACTGCCCATGTCTCAGTAAACGGGCAGAGCGCTTGGCTGCGCCTGCGCCGCACCTTGAGTGTCCCCGGACCCTGGTGGGTGGCGCTCACCTTTGGCATGTATTCCGGCCAGTGGCTGGCGGTGGTGGGCTTTTTGCCATCGATTTATGCCGCAGCGGGCGTGGGTGGGTCGCTGCTGGGCGTGCTCACGGCTTTGGCCGCTGCCGTCAACATGGCGGGCAACATGGTGTCGGGCCGCTTGCTGCAGCGTGGCTGGGCACCCCGTGCCACGCTGTGGCTGGGCTTCGGTGCGATGGCGCTGGGCAGCACCGTGGCCTTTGCTTCACTCACCGAAACCCTGCCATGGCTGCGCTTTGCCGGTGTTCTGCTGTTCTCCGGTGTGGGCGGGCTGGTACCGGGCACGCTGTTCTCGCTGGCGGTGCGGCTGGCCCCGGGCGAGCAGCAAGTGGCCACCACGGTGGGTTGGTTGCAGCAACTCTCGGCTTTAGGCCAGTTTGTCGGCCCGCCCGTGGTGGCGGCCGTGGCCGCGCGTGCAGGCGGCTGGCAGCTCACGCCGCTGGTCACGGTGGGGTGTTGTGTGTGCGGGGTGGCATTGGCCTGGGGGTGCGGTCAGGCGCTGCAACGGCAAACGACACAGGCACAATCTCCCACATGAACGATATGACCCTTCCCGAAATTGCTGACACCGTGCGCTGGCTCGAACGCGCCGTGATTGGCCTGAACCTGTGCCCCTTTGCCAAAGCCCCACATGTGAAGGGCCAAATCCATTACGTGCTGAGCGAGGCCAAGGGCCTCGAAGGCTTGCGAGACGAGTTGATCGAGCAGTTGCAGGCGCTGGCCGCCACGCCTGCCGAAGAGCGGGAGACGGTGTTACTCATCGTGCCGCAGATGCTGCGGGACTTTCTGGAGTTCAACGACTTTCTGGACGAGGCCGATGCGGTGCTGCAAGAGCTGGACATGGAGGGCGTGTTCCAGGTGGCGAGTTTCCACCCCGAGTTCCAATTCGCCGATACCGAGCCGGACGACATCACCAATTTCACCAACCGCTCGCCTTACCCCACGCTGCACCTGCTGCGCGAGGAAAGCATTGACCGGGCGGTGGAGGCTTTCCCCGAGGCCGAGATGATTTACGAAACCAACATCGCCACGATGGAAAAGTTGGGTGCCGAGGGTTGGAAGGCGCTGGACGTCGGGCCGCACTGAAGTTGCTGCCAGTTGTCACACCCGATTCAGTCGACTTCCCCATTGACTCGGTTGTCATTTCCGTTGACTCGGTTGTCATTCGACTCGGTTGTCATTCCCGTTGCTTGAGTTTGACATTCCCGTTGCTTGAGTTTGTCATTCCCGCGAAGGCGGGAATCCACGCCCGCTTTACCGCTGATCTCTCCCATGAAAAAACCGCTTCGCACGCCCAAGTCACCCGTCGCCAGCCCTGACGCATTGCCACCCGAAGTTCGCCCCGGTCAATCGGTCGAGTTGCTCAAGCAACTGCACATCCTGACCCGCGACGGCAAGCTCAACCAGGACTCGCGCCGCAAGCTCAAGCAGGTCTACCACCTGTTCCAGTTCATCGAAAAGCTGCTGCTCGAATTGCCCGCCAGCGACACCGGCCCCACGCTGGCCGACCACGGCGCAGGCAAGTCGTATCTGGGCTTCATCATTTACGACTTGTTTTTCAAAGCGCTGGGTCAAGGCACGATTTACGGCATCGAAACGCGCAGCGAGCTGGTCGAATCGTCCAAAGCGCTGGCCCAGCGCCTGGGTTTTGAGCGCATGCGCTTTTTGAACGTGAGCGTGGCCGAGTCCACCCAAAGCGATGAATTGCCCGCACAAATCGACGTGGTCACCGCGCTGCATGCCTGCGACACCGCCACCGACGACGCCATCGCCTTCGGCCTGCAAAAGAAAGCCCGCTGCATGGTGTTGGTGCCCTGCTGCCAGGCCGAACTGGCCCGGGCGCTCAACCAGAACAAGGCCTTGAATTTGCAACGCACGCCCCTGGCCGAGCTGTGGCGCCACCCGCTGCACACCCGCGAAGTGGGCAGCCAACTGACCAACGTGCTTCGTTGCCTGTATTTGGAGTCACAGGGCTACCAGGTCACGGTCACCGAGCTGGTGGGCTGGGAACATTCCATGAAAAACGAGTTGATTCTGGCCAAGTACACGGGGCAGAAAAAACGTGCTTCGGGCGAGCGCCTGCTGGCACTGCTCAAGGAATTCGGGGTGGAGGATCTGATGGGGGGGCGGTATCCGCTGGTGGTGGGTGCTGCTGAGGGTTAACCGTTAATCGGGGTCATTAATCGGGGTCAGATCCCCATTAAACTGACCTCACTTTCAGGGAGTCCCCCCCCATGGCCCGCCAACCCCGCCTCACCGTCGCCGCATATCCGCACCACGTCATCCAGCGCGGCAATGACCGCCAGGCCATCGTGCGAGACGACGCAGACCGCGAGCGTTTGCTGGCGTTGTGGCAAGAGCACGCCAGGACCTTCAAGGTGGCCATCCATGCCTGGGTGATCATGGACAACCACTTTCATTTGCTGCTCACGCCCGAAACCGATGAGGGCCTGCCGCAGATGATGCAGGCGGTGGGACGGGCCTACGTGCGCTATTTCAATTTGCGGCACCAGCGCACCGGCACGCTGTGGGAAGGGCGCTACCGCAGCAACCTGATTGAGAGTGAGCGCTATCTTTTGGCCTGCATGGTTTACATCGACCTCAACCCGGTGCGGGCGGGTATGGTGGCGCAAGCTGCCGACTACAAATGGTCGAGCCACAGGCACTGTATTGGGCAGGTGAGCGACAAATGGGTGACCCCGCATGCCCTGTTTTGGGGCTTGGGCAACACCCCGTTTGCGCGTGAGGCGGCCTATGCCGAGCTGGTTCAGACCGGTTTGGCTCAGTCTGAAAAGGACAGGTTGACCCAAACGGCCTTGTCGGGCTGGGCGCTGGGTTCGGATGATTTTGTGGGGCAGTTGCAGCAGTCCACGGCGAGGCGACTTGTGCCTGGCAAGGCCGGGCGGCCGTTCAAAAAGACAGCCGGACCTGCATTGAATTGAATCTGTCCCCAATTAATTTGGAATTTGGAAAAAACAAAAATTAATTGGGATCTGACCCCAATTAATTTTCTTGGCATTGTTGTTGCAGTGCACTATCATCATCCCCCTGCGTATAAACCCTAGGAGTGCGCCATGTCCACGGCAGCCGATAAAGAACATTTCCAAACCACCGGTCTGTATGACCCCGCCAATGAGCACGATGCTTGCGGTGTGGGCTTTGTCGCCCACATCAAGGGTCACAAGACTCACGCCATCGTGACGCAGGCGCTCAAGATTCTTGAAAACCTGGACCACCGCGGTGCTGTGGGTGCCGATGCGCTCATGGGCGACGGTGCCGGTATCCTGATCCAGCTGCCCGATGCGCTGTACCGCGACGAGATGGCCAAGCAAGGCGTGGCCTTGCCACCGTTTGGCGAATACGGTGTGGGCATGGTCTTCCTGCCCAAAGAGCATGCTTCGCGCATGGCTTGCGAGCAAGAACTCGAACGCGCCGTGAAGGCCGAAGGCCAGGTGGTGCTCGGCTGGCGCGATGTGCCCGTCAACCGCGAGATGCCCATGTCGCCCCGCGTGCGCGAAAAAGAGCCGGTCATGCGCCAGATCTTCATCGGTCGTGGTGCCGATGTGATCGTGCAAGATGCTTTGGAGCGCAAGCTGTACGTGATCCGCAAGACCGCCAGCGCCGCCATCCAGGCCCTGAATCTGACGCACAGCAACGAATACTACATCCCCAGCATGTCCAGCCGCACCGCGGTGTACAAGGGCTTGCTGCTGGCCGATCAAGTCGGTACTTATTACCTGGACCTGCAGGACGAGCGCTGCGTCTCGGCGTTGGGTCTGGTGCACCAGCGTTTCTCCACCAACACCTTCCCCGAGTGGCCATTGGCTCACCCTTACCGCTATGTGGCGCACAACGGCGAGATCAACACCGTCAAGGGCAACTACAACTGGATGAAGGCCCGCGAAGGCGTGATGTCTTCGCCCGTGCTGGCTGCCGACCTGCAAAAGCTGTATCCCATCAGCTTCGCAGGTCAGTCGGACACAGCGACTTTCGACAACTGCTTGGAACTGCTGACGATGGCGGGCTACCCCATTAGCCAAGCCGTGATGATGATGATCCCCGAGCCATGGGAACAACACACCACCATGGATGAGCGCCGCAAGGCCTTCTATGAATACCACGCAGCGATGCTCGAGCCATGGGATGGCCCCGCCTCCATCGTGTTCACCGACGGCCGCCAGATTGGTGCGACCTTGGACCGCAACGGCCTGCGCCCTTCGCGCTACATCATCACCGACGACGACATGGTCATCATGGGTTCCGAGACCGGCGTCTTGCCGATCCCCGAAAGCAAGATCGTGCGCAAGTGGCGTCTGCAGCCCGGCAAGATGTTCCTGATCGATCTGGAACAAGGCCGCATGATCAACGACGAAGAGTTGAAAGCCGGTCTGGCCAGCGCCAAGCCTTACAAGCAGTGGATCGAAAACCTGCGCATCAAGCTCGACGACGTGGCGCAAGCCCCGGTAGCGCCCGCTTCTGATGTGGCCTTGCTCGACCTGCAACAAGCCTTTGGTACCACGCAAGAAGACATCAAGTTCCTGCTGGCCCCCATGGCTTCGGCCGGTGAAGAAGCCATTGGCTCCATGGGCAACGACAGCCCGTTGGCCGTGCTGTCCGACAAGAACAAGCCGCTGTACAACTACTTCAAGCAGTTGTTTGCGCAAGTGACCAACCCCCCGATCGACCCGATCCGCGAAGCGATCGTGATGTCGCTGGTGTCCTTCATCGGCCCCAAGCCCAACCTGCTGGACATCAACCAGGTCAACCCGCCGATGCGCCTCGAAGTGAGCCAGCCGATTCTGGACTTCGCCGACATGGCCAAGCTGCGCAACATCGAGCAAGCCACCAAGGGCAAGTTCAAGAGCGCGACGCTCGACATCACTTACCCTGCGTTGTGGGGCCGTGAAGGCGTGGAAGCCAAGCTGGCATCGCTGTGCGCTGAAGCCGTGGACGCCATCAAAGGCGGCCACAACATCCTGATCATCAGCGACCGTGGCGTGAACGCCACCCGAGTGGCTGTGCCTGCGCTGCTGGCGCTGTCGGCCATCCACCAGCATCTGGTGACCGAAGGCCTTCGCACGACCGCCGGTCTGGTGGTCGAAACCGGTACCGCCCGCGAAGTGCACCACTTTGCCGTGCTGGCCGGTTACGGTGCAGAAGCCGTGCACCCCTACTTGGCGATGGAAACCCTGGCCGCTTTGCACAAAGAGCTGCCCGGTGACCTGTCGGCCGAGAAAGCCATCTACAACTACGTCAAGGCCATCGGCAAGGGCCTGTCCAAGATCATGTCCAAGATGGGCGTGAGCACCTACATGTCGTACTGCGGTGCGCAGTTGTTTGAAGCCATTGGCATCAACACCGAAACCATCAACAAGTATTTCACCGGCACCTCCAGCCGCGTGGGCGGGATTGGCGTGTTCGAGATCGCTGAAGAAGCTTTCCGCATGCACACCGCTGCGTTCAGCGACGATCCTATCTTGGCCACCATGCTTGACGCAGGCGGCGAATACGCCTGGCGCGCCCGTGGCGAAGAGCACATGTGGACGCCCGACGCGATTGCCAAGTTGCAGCATTCCACCCGTGCCAACAACTTCAGCACTTACAAAGAATACGCGCAGATCATCAACGACCAGAGCAAGCGCCACATGACGCTGCGCGGTTTGTTCGAATTCAAGATCGACCCCACCAAAGCCATCCCGCTGGAGCAGGTCGAGCCTGCGGCCGACATCGTCAAGCGTTTCGCCACCGGTGCGATGTCTCTGGGCTCGATCTCCACCGAAGCGCACGCCACCCTGGCTGTGGCCATGAACCGCATCGGCGGCAAGAGCAACACCGGTGAAGGCGGCGAAGACTCGGCGCGTTACCGCAACGAACTCAAGGGCATTCCGATCAAGGTCGGTGATTCCCTCAAGAGCGTGATCGGTGCCGAAAACGTCGAGGTCGACTTGCCTTTGCAAGCCGGTGATTCGCTGCGTTCGCGCATCAAACAAGTCGCGTCGGGCCGCTTCGGTGTCACCGCCGAATACCTGTCCAGCGCCGATCAGATCCAGATCAAGATGGCCCAGGGCGCCAAACCAGGCGAGGGCGGTCAGTTGCCCGGCGGCAAAGTGTCCGACTACATCGGCAAGCTGCGCCACTCGGTGCCAGGTGTGGGTTTGATCTCGCCACCGCCTCACCACGACATCTACTCGATCGAGGACTTGGCCCAGCTGATCCACGACCTGAAGAACGTGGCGCCACACAGCGACATCAGCGTGAAGCTCGTGTCTGAAATCGGCGTTGGCACCATCGCTGCCGGTGTGGCCAAGTGCAAGGCCGATCACGTGGTGATCGCTGGCCACGACGGCGGTACGGGCGCTTCGCCTTGGTCGTCGGTCAAGCATGCTGGCTCACCTTGGGAAATCGGTCTGGCCGAAACCCAGCAAACCTTGGTGCTCAACGGCCTGCGTGGTCGTATCCGTGTGCAGGCCGACGGTCAGATGAAGACCGGCCGCGACGTGGCGATTGGCGCCTTGCTGGGCGCAGACGAATTCGGCTTTGCCACCGCACCGCTGGTGGTTGAGGGCTGCATCATGATGCGCAAATGCCACCTGAACACCTGCCCGGTGGGTGTGGCCACACAAGACCCTGTATTGCGCGCCAAGTTTACCGGCAAGCCTGAGCACGTCGTGAACTACTTCTTCTTCATCGCCGAAGAAGTGCGCCAGATCATGGCCCAGCTGGGCATTGCCAAGTTCGACGACCTGGTGGGCCGTGCCGACCTGCTTGACATGCGCGCTGGCGTGAGCCACTGGAAGGCCCGTGGTCTGGACTTCGGCCGCCTGCTGGCTGTGCCGCAAGTCACGATGGACGCCGACGTGCGTCACGTGCAAACCCAGGACCACGGTCTGGAAAAAGCCCTCGACAACGTGCTGATCGCCAAGAGCCGCGCCGCCATCGACAAGGGCGAGAAAGTTCAGTTCATGGAAGTGGCCCGCAACGTGAACCGCTCGGTCGGGGCCATGTTGTCTGGCGCTGTGACCAAGGTGCACCCCGAAGGTCTGCCTGACGATACCCTGCGCATCCAGCTCGAAGGTACCGGCGGTCAGTCGTTCGGCGCGTTCCTGGCCAAGGGCATCACGCTGTACCTGATCGGCGAAGCCAACGACTACACCGGCAAAGGTCTGTCGGGTGGCCGCGTGGTGGTGCGCCCCAGCCTGGAGTTCCGCGGCGTGGCCGCGCAAAACATCATCGTGGGCAACACCGTCATGTACGGTGCGACCACGGGTGAGGCCTTCTTTGCTGGCGTGGCTGGCGAGCGCTTTGCGGTGCGTTTGTCGGGTGCCACTGCGGTGGTCGAAGGCACAGGCGACCACGGTTGCGAATACATGACCGGCGGCACGGTCGCGGTCTTGGGTAAAACCGGCCGCAACTTTGGCGCAGGCATGAGCGGCGGTATCGCCTATGTGTACGACGAAGACGGCGAATTCGCTTCGCGCTGCAACACCGCCATGGTCAGCATGGAAAAGGTGTTGTCTGCCGCCGAGCAGGAAGCGCAAATTGACCGCAAGGTGTGGCACCGCGACCAGAGCGACGAAGCGCAGCTGAAGAAACTGCTGGAAGACCACCACAAGTGGACCGGCAGCCAGCGCGCCCGCGAGTTGCTGGACAACTGGTCCACGGCCCGTGCCAAGTTCGTGAAGGTGTTCCCGAACGAATACAAGCGTGCTCTGGGCGAGATCAACGCCAAGAAAGCAGCCAAGGCCGCCAAGCCCGTGGCCGCCTGAGCCCCAAGTCAAGAATCGAAGGAAACATCATGGGAAAAATCACCGGTTTCATGGAATTTGAGCGCATCGAAGAGGGCTACAAGCCCGTCGTCGAGCGCCTGAAAAACTACGGCGAATTCGTGATCGGTTTGACCGAAGAGCAGTCGAAAACACAAGCGGCGCGTTGCATGGATTGCGGCACACCGTTTTGCAACAACGGCTGCCCGGTCAACAACATCATTCCGGACTTCAACGACCTGGTCTACAAGGGCGACTGGCAAAGCGCCATCGAGGTGCTGCACAGCACCAACAACTTCCCCGAGTTCACCGGCCGCATCTGCCCCGCACCTTGCGAAGCCGCCTGCGTGGTCAACTTCAACGACGATGCTGTGGGCATCAAGTCGATTGAGCATGCCATCATCGACCGCGCCTGGGCCGAAGGCTGGGTCACACCCCGTCCTGCCAAGGTCAAGACTGGCAAAAAAGTCGCTGTGATCGGTGCAGGCCCCGCGGGTCTGGCTGCTGCCCAGCAGCTGGCCCGCGCTGGCCACGACGTGACCCTGTTCGAGAAGAACGACCGAGTGGGTGGTTTGCTGCGCTACGGCATTCCCGACTTCAAGATGGAAAAGACGCACATCGACCGCCGCGTCAAGCAGCTCGAAGCCGAAGGCGTGACGATCCGCACCAGTGTGTTGGTGGGTGAGTGGCCCAAGGACTCCAAGGTCACCAACTGGGCCAAGGAAACCGTCAGCGCCGAGCAGTTGAAAAAAGACTTTGACGCTGTGCTGCTCACAGGCGGCTCTGAGCAATCGCGTGACCTGCCGGTGCCCGGCCGCGAGCTGGACGGCATCCACTTCGCGATGGAATTCCTGCCTCAGCAAAACAAGGTCAATGCCGGTGACAAGCTCAAAGGCCAATTGCGCGCTGACGGCAAGAACGTCATCGTGATCGGTGGCGGCGACACCGGCAGCGACTGCGTGGGCACCAGCACACGCCATGGTGCTGTGAGCGTGACCCAGTTCGAGGTGATGCCCGAGCCGCCAGAAAAAGAAAACAAGCTGATGGTCTGGCCTTACTGGCCCATGAAGCTGCGCACCAGCTCCAGCCACGACGAAAGCGCCGAAAAAGGCCTGCTTAAGCGCGAATTTGCCATCTCCACCAAAGAGTTCATCGGTGAAAAAGGCAAAGTGACGGGCTTGAAGACCGTGCACGTTGAATTCAAAGACGGCAAGATGGTCGAGGTGCCTGGCACCGAGCAGGAATACAAAGCCGACATGGTCCTGCTGGCCATGGGTTTCACCAACCCGGTGGCCACCGTGCTCGACGCCTTTGGCATTGACAAGGACGCGCGCGGCAACGCCAAGGCCAGCACCGACTTCACCGGCGGCTATGCCACCAATGTGAACAAGGTGTTTGCCGCCGGTGACATGCGCCGTGGCCAGTCGCTCGTGGTTTGGGCGATCCGCGAAGGTCGTCAGGCCGCTCGCGCTGTGGACGAGTTCCTCATGGGCGTCAGTGATTTGCCTCGTTGAACGCCAAAGTTCTAGGTAAAATCCCGCAATTGCGTGCGTTAACCAACGCTTTACCTGAGAGCGATACCATCACAAGAGCCGGTTTGTCCGGCTCTTGTTTTTCATGAGCATTTCCACCCACACCGCACTCGTTGAACTGAAAGACCTGACCTTCGGGTACGGGGACCGTGTCATTTTGAAGAATCTCAGCTTCAATGTGCCGCGCGGGAAAGTCACGGCCTTGATGGGGGTGTCGGGTGGTGGCAAGACCACGGTGCTGCGCCTGATAGGGGGGCAAATCCGCGCCAGTCAAGGGCAGTTGCTGTTGGATGGTGAAGACATCACCACCATGCGCCAAACCGAGTTGTATGCCGCTCGCCGCCGCATGGGCATGCTGTTCCAGTTTGGCGCTTTGTTCACCGACATGAGCGTGTTCGACAACGTGGCATTTCCTTTGCGGGAGCACACGGGCTTGTCGGAAGACCTGATTCGCGACATTGTGCTGATGAAGCTGGACGCGGTGGGTTTGCGCGGCGCGCGTGATTTGCGTCCGTCGGAAATATCCGGGGGCATGAGCCGCCGCGTGGCCTTGGCCCGCGCCATTGCGCTCGACCCCGACCTGATCATGTACGACGAGCCTTTTGCCGGGCTGGACCCGATCTCTCTGGGCACGGCGGCGCGCCTGATTCGCCGCCTGAACGACAGCCTGGGCATCACCAGCGTGGTGGTGTCGCACGACGTGACCGAAACCTTCGAAATCGCCGACCATGTGGTCATTCTGGCCAATGGCGGTGTGGCCGCGCAAGGTACGCCCGCAGAGTTGCGTGTCAGCGCCGACCCTTTGATCCACCAGTTTGTGCATGCGCTCAGCGATGGGCCTGTGCCGTTTCATTACCCCGCGCCATTGGCTGCGCAGGACTATGACCGGAGGACGGCATGAACCCCATCCATCTGCTGGCTGCTTTGGGGGCCACCACCCGCCAGATGCTGGCCGATTGGGGCTTTGGCGCACGCCTCTTCTTTAAACTGGTGGGCATGTCCGGTGCTGCCCTCAAACGCTTTGGTTTGGTGCGCGACCAGGTGCACTTTCTGGGCAACTATTCGCTGGCCATCATCACGGTGTCGGGCCTGTTTGTGGGCTTTGTGCTGAGTTTGCAGGGCTACTACACCTTGCAGCGTTACGGCTCGGCCGAGGCGCTGGGCCTGTTGGTGGCCTTGAGCCTGGTGCGCGAATTGGGTCCAGTGGTGGCCGCTTTGCTGTATGCCGGTCGCGCCGGGGCGTCGCTCACGGCTGAGATTGGCCTCATGCGGGCTGGTGAGCAGCTCACCGCGCTTGAAATGATGGCCGTCGATCCGGTGCAGCGCATTCTGGCGCCGCGTTTTTTGGGGGGCATCATCGCCTTGCCCTTGCTGGCGGCGGTGTTCAGCGCGGTGGGCATTTTGGGCGGTTACGTGGTGGGCGTTTTGCTCATTGGCGTCGATGCAGGCTCGTTCTGGAGTCAGATGCAAGGCGGCGTGGATGTCTTCAAAGACGTGGGCAACGGCATCATCAAAAGTGTGGTGTTTGCCGTTGCGGTGACTTTCATTGCCTTGCTGCAAGGGTATGTGGCCAAGCCCACCCCAGAAGGTGTGGCCAGTGCCACCACGCGCAGTGTGGTGGTTTCTTCTTTGTCGGTATTGGGGCTGGATTTCATCCTGACCGCGATGATGTTCAGCATTTGAGGAGGACGGCATGCAACGTTCAAAAAATGATGTTTGGGTGGGCTTGTTTGTGTTGATTGGGGCCGCCGCGGTGCTGTTTTTGGCACTCAAATCGGCCAATTTGTTGACCCTGAATTTCAATTCGGACTATGCCGTGACGGCCAAGTTCGACAACATTGGCGGCCTCAAGCCGGGCGCGGCGGTCAAAAGCGCGGGTGTCGTGGTGGGGCGCGTTAAAAAGATTGAATTCGACGGTGAGTCGTTTCAGGCCAAAGTGACCCTGGCTTTGCAAGAACAAACCGCCTTTCCGCAAGACAGCTCGCTCAAGATCCTGACCAGTGGTCTGCTGGGTGAGCAGTACCTGGACATCACGCCCGGTGCCGACGAGAAAAACCTGGTGGCAGGCGACAAAATCGGATCCACCCAGTCAGCGGTGATCCTGGAAAACCTGATCAGCCAATTCTTGTACAGCAAGGCTGAGAAGTCCACGACAGAAGGACAAAAGCCATGAGTTTCTTGATTCAACGAATTTGGATGTTGTGGGCTGCCTGCATTGTGTTGGCTCTGCAAGGCTGCGCAAGTGTTCCGCATACCGATGCACGTGACCCATGGGAGTCGATGAACCGAAGCGTTTACAACTTCAATGAGGTGCTGGACAACGTCGCCATCAAGCCTGCAGCCAAGGTTTACACCGCCGTGCTACCCAGTCCTGTGCGAACAGGCATACACAACTTTCTGGGCAACCTGGGTGATGTGTGGAGCATGGTCAACAGTGCTTTGCAATTGAAGGGCCAAGCCACGGTTGAAACATTCATGCGCATCAATGTGAACACGTTTTTGGGCTTGGGTGGTGTGCTGGATGTGGCGAGTGAAATGCGGCTTGAAAAGCGCAAGGAAGATTTTGGACAGACTTTGGGTCGTTGGGGCGTCAAACCCGGCCCTTATGTCGTGTTGCCCATTTTGGGGCCTTCCACCTTGCGTGACACCTTGGCCACGCCGTTGGACATGAAAGGTGACGTGGTTCAGCAGTTCAATGATCCTGCTACGCGCAACGTCTTGTCTGCCACCCGTGTGATGGACGTCCGTTCTGGTCTGCTTGAGTCGTTGGATGTCATCAAGGCAGCGGCTTTGGATCCATACACATTTGTGCGCGATGGGTACTTGCAAAAGCGTGAAAACGATGTGTACGACGGCAATCCGCCGTCGAATTTCGATTACTCCGAATCTGAAGCGCCTTAATTGAATCAAATGACATCAGCCTGCGCGCTCGTTACAGTTGTTGACAAAAGCGTGGTTGGTTGACCGTATAGTTGCCCCAATGAAAAACATGTCCGTATTGCCCTTGAACCGCCGCCATCTTTTGACTGTTGCCTCTGCGTTGGCGCTGTGCAGCGTCATGGTGCCTGCCTGGGCTGCCGACGAAGCCCCGGAGGCCTTCATCAAGCGCATCACCAATGAGACCTTGGACATCATCAAGGCCGACAGGACCTTGCGCAACGGCGATGTGACCAAAATCATTCAGTTGGTGGACACCAAGCTGATGCCGCATGTGAACTTCCGGCGCATGACCGCTTTGGCGACTGGACCTGCTTGGCGCAAAGCCACACCAGACCAGCAAAAGCGCTTGCAAGACGAATTCAAAATTTTGCTGGTGCGCACCTATGCGGGTGCGCTCACCCAGGTCAGCGATCAGGTGGTCGTGGTCAAGCCTTTGCGTGCAGGTCAGGAAGACAAAAATCTGGTGGTCAACACAGAGGTGCGGGGTAAGGGCGACCCAATCCAGCTGGACTACCGCCTTGAGAAAACACCCGGCGAGGGCGCTGGCTGGATGATCTTTGACCTGAATGTCCTCGGTGTCTGGTTGGTCGAAAACTACCGCACCCAGTTCACCAAGGAGATCAATGCCGGGGGCATTGATGCGCTGATCGCCAGCTTGGCCGCACGCAACAAGACCAACGCCAAGGCTTCTTGAACACCATCGACATGACAAGCCTGACATTGCCCGACACCTTGTTGCACGAACAGGCCAATGCCTGCCTTGCGCAGTGGGTGGTGCAATTGGCGCTGGAAACCAAGGTTGCGGTCGAGGTCGATGCATCGGCACTCGTCGAATTTGATTCCTCGGCTTTGGCGGTTTTGCTGGGTTTGCGGCGGGTCGTTGTGGCGCAAAAAGGCACATTGCAAGTGACCGGTATGCCCGCACGCTTGCGCCAATTGGCCAGCTTGTACGGCGTGCTTGAACTGCTTTCGCCTTCCTGAAAGTCTTATTTCAGGGTCTTTTTGCCCTGATTGCCCTGCCGCTGCCTGGTGCCTGCAGGCCAGCACTTAAAATAGACGTCTCCCATGTCTGCGCTCTCTTTTCAATCCGTCTCCAAAAGCTACCCTGCCAAGCAGGCTGGCGCAACCGCGTTCAAAGCACTTGACCAAGTCAGCTTTGATGTCCAGGAGGGGGAGTTTTTTGGCCTGCTGGGCCCGAACGGCGCAGGCAAAACCACCCTCATCAGCACCTTGGCAGGTTTGAGTCGCCCCACCAGTGGGCGCGTGCTGGTGCATGGCCACGATGTGCAGACCGACTACGCTGCTGCGCGGCGCCTTTTGGGCGTGGTGCCGCAAGAGCTGGTGTTTGACCCATTTTTCACCGTGCGCGAATCCTTGCGCATTCAATCGGGCTATTTCGGGGTCAAGAAAAACGACGCCTGGATCGACGAGTTGTTGGACAGCCTAGGCTTGACCGATAAAGCCAACGCCAACATGCGTCAGCTGTCTGGCGGCATGAAACGCCGCGTGCTGGTCGCGCAGGCTTTGGTGCACAAGCCCCGCGTGATCGTGCTCGACGAGCCCACCGCTGGGGTCGATGTGGAGTTGCGCCAGACCTTGTGGGCCTTCATTGCCAAGCTCAACAAGCAAGGCCACACCGTCTTGCTGACCACCCACTACCTGGAAGAAGCCGAGGCCCTTTGCGGCCGCATCGCCATGCTCAAGCGCGGTCAGTTGCTGGCCCTTGAGCGCACATCCGATTTGCTGCGATCAGCCACCAGCCAGGTGCTGCGCTTCAAGCTCGACGGTGAGCTGCCCGCTGCCGTGGCGGCCATCGCCCGTGTGACGGGCCGTATCGTGCAATTGCCGGTGCACAACGCGGTGGAAATCGAACAGCACCTGGCCACCATCCGCACCGCAGGTCTGGTGGCCGAAGACGTGGAGATCCGTCAGGCCGATCTGGAGGATGTGTTCCTTGAAGTCATGAACCGCAAGCAACCCCAGACTGGAGCCTCGGCATGACCGGTTGGCAAACCCTGCTCTACAAGGAAGTCCTGCGTTTTTGGAAAGTGGCTTTCCAGACCGTGGCCGCGCCCGTGCTCACATCGGTGCTTTACATGCTGATCTTCGGTCACGTGCTCGAAGACCACGTCAAGGTGTATGACCAAGTGCCTTACACCTCGTTCTTGCTGCCCGGCCTGATCATGATGGGGGTGTTGCAAAACGCTTTCGCCAACAGCTCGTCGAGCCTGGTGCAAAGCAAGATCATGGGCAGTCTGGTGTTTTTGCTCCTCACGCCCTTGTCGCACCGCAGCTGGTTTGTGGCCTATGTGGGCTCGTCCATCGTGCGGGGTTTGGCCGTGGGCCTGGGCGTGTTCGTCATCACGGGCTGGATGGTCAACATCAGCTTTGTCTATCCGCTGTGGATTTTGGCCTTTGCCTTCATGGGTGCGGCCATGATGGGTGCGTTGGGCGTGATCGCCGGTCTGTGGGCTGAAAAGTTTGACCAGATGGCCGCCTTTCAGAACTTCATCATCATGCCGATGACCTTTTTGTCGGGTGTGTTCTATTCCATCCATTCGCTGCCGCCGTTTTGGCAAAAGCTCAGCCATCTGAATCCGTTTTTCTACATGATCGACGGGTTCCGTTATGGTTTCTTTGGCCAAAGCGATGTCTCTCCCTGGATCAGTCTGGCCGTGGTGGGCGCTGCTTTGGCGCTCATCAGCAGCCTGACCCTTTCCCTTTTACGCACCGGCTACAAAATCCGGAGCTGACTCCCATGAACGCAGAGCAACTTCAAGCCATCATCGCCGCAGGCCTCGACTGCACCCACCTCACTGTGGAGGGCGATGGCCGCCATTGGAGCGCGGTCGTGGTGTCCGAGGTGTTCGCGGGCATGCGCCCGATTGCGCGTCATCAGCGGGTGTACGCCACACTGGGCCAAAAAATGCACACCGACGAAGTGCATGCCTTGTCCATGAAAACCTACACGCCTGCTGAGTGGGCCGCGCAAGCGAACTGAAGCCCAACTTTGATCTCCTGCCAAAACGCACCTGAGCTGACCCATGGATAAACTGAAAATTCGCGGCGGCAAGCGCCTGCAAGGCACACTCGATGTCGCAGGTGCCAAAAACGCAGCCTTGCCCGAACTGTGTGCGGCTTTGCTGAGTGCAGAGCCCGTGACCCTGCACAATGTGCCCCGTCTACAAGACGTGTCCACCATGCTCAAGCTGATCCGCAACATGGGCGTGACGGCCGAGCACCACGAAGACGGCCGCGTCACACTTGACGCCGGTGGCCTGAACAACCCTGAAGCGCCTTATGAGTTGGTGAAAACCATGCGCGCCTCGGTGCTGGCACTGGGTCCTTTGCTGGCCCGCTTTGGCCAAGCCAAAGTCTCGCTGCCCGGTGGATGCGCCATCGGTTCCCGACCTGTAGACCAGCACATCAAAGGCCTGCAAGCCATGGGTGCTGAAATCACGGTGGACCACGGTTACATGCTGGCCAGTTTGCCAGCCGGCCGCACCCGCCTGAAGGGCGCACACATCACCACCGACATGGTCACGGTGACGGGCACCGAGAACTTCATGATGGCTGCTGCTTTGGCCGAGGGCGAGACCGTTCTGGAGAACGCAGCCCAAGAACCAGAGATCACCGATCTGGCCGAAATGCTCATCGCCATGGGTGCCAAGATCGAAGGCCATGGCACCAGCAAGATCCGCATCCAGGGCGTGGAGCGCCTGCACGGCGGCCAGCATCAGGTGGTGGCCGACCGAATCGAGGCGGGGACGTTCTTGTGTGCGGTGGCGGCCACGGGTGGCGACGTGGTGTTGCGCCACGGTCGCGCTGACCACTTGGATGCAGTCATCGACAAACTGCGCGAGGCCGGGGCCACGATCGAAGCCGGTGAAGGCTTCATCCGCGTGAAGTCCGAAGGGCGCCTGAAGGCCCAGAGCTTTCGCACCACCGAATACCCGGGCTTTCCGACCGACATGCAGGCGCAGTTCATGGCGCTCAACTGCATTGCGCAGGGAGCGAGTAAGGTGACCGAGACCATTTTTGAAAACCGCTTCATGCACGTCAACGAGCTGGTGCGCCTGGGCGCACACATCCAGATCGACGGCAAGGTGTCGGTGATCGAAGGCGTGGAAAAACTCTCGGGGGCGACCGTGATGGCGACGGACCTGCGCGCCTCGGCCAGTCTGGTGATTGCCGGCTTGGTGGCCGAAGGCGAAACCATCGTCGACCGCATTTACCACCTGGACCGCGGTTATGACCGCATGGAAGCCAAACTCCGCGCTGTGGGCGCTGACATTGAAAGAGTGAAATGATCACGCTGGCCCTGTCCAAAGGACGCATCTTTGACGAAACCCTGCCGCTGCTCAAGGCCGCTGGCATCGAGGTGCTGGAAGACCCCGAAAAATCCCGCAAGCTGATTTTGCCCACCAACCAGGCCAGCGTGCGCGTGGTGTTGGTGCGCGCCAGCGATGTGCCCACCTATGTGGAATACGGCGGGGCCGATCTGGGCGTGACCGGCCTAGACACCCTCATTGAGCACGGCGGCCAAGGCCTTTACCAGCCGTTGGACCTGAACATTGCCAAATGCCGCATGAGCGTGGCGGTGCGAGCCGATGACGACTACGCGGCGCTGGTGCGCACGGGTGCCCGTCTGAAAGTGGCCACCAAATACACCGCGATTGCCCGCGACTTTTTTGCCACCAAGGGTGTGCACGTCGACCTGATCAAGCTCTACGGCAGCATGGAGCTGGCCCCGCTCACGGGCCTGGCCGATGCGATTGTGGACTTGGTGTCCACAGGCAACACCCTCAAAGCCAACCACTTGGTCGAGGTTGAACGCATCATGGACATCAGCTCGCGTCTGGTGGTGAACCAAGCCGCGCTCAAGCTCAAACAAGCGCCCATCCGCGCCATCATCGACGCCTTCGCGGGCGCGGTGAAGAAAGACTGAACGTCATGGGACTCAAGGCCAAACCATTGCAACTGAACACGGCCGATGCCGGTTTTGAAGCGGCCTTCGCGGCCCGCCTGCATTGGTCTGCCGAGACCGACGCCGCCATCGAGCAGCGTGTGGCCGACATCCTGGCCGATGTGCAAAAGCGTGGCGATGCAGCCGTGCTCGACTACACCCAGCGCTTTGATGGCCTGCAAGCAGCCGATGTGAAAACGCTCGAAATCACCCAAGCCGAGCTGCAAGCGGCGCTGGACAGCTTGCCCGCTGCGCAGCGCGAAGCCCTGCAAGCCGCCGCTGCCCGTGTGCGCAAGTACCACGAAGCGCAAAAGAAAGCCTCTGGCGAGAGCTGGAGCTACCGCGACGAAGACGGCACACTGCTGGGCCAAAAGGTCACACCGCTCGACCGCGTGGGCATTTACGTGCCCGGTGGCAAAGCCGCTTACCCCTCTTCGGTGTTGATGAATGCCATCCCCGCCCATGTGGCCGGGGTGCAAGAGATCGTCATGGTGGTGCCCACGCCGCAAGGCGTGCGCAACCCACTGGTGCTGGCCGCCGCTTGTGTGGCCGGTGTGAGCCGCGCATTCACCGTGGGTGGCGCTCAGGCCGTTGGGGCACTGGCTTACGGCACCGCCACCATCCCCAAGGTCGACAAAATCACCGGCCCGGGCAACGCCTATGTGGCCAGCGCCAAAAAGCGCGTGTTCGGCACCGTGGGCATCGACATGATTGC